>Ga0247741_1001083_pt1 | contig 14995 bp, 17 predicted proteins | sample UWRJL213509R2_FD_180945 | JGI IMG/M metagenome (GOLD analysis project Ga0247741, IMG submission 180945) | Plant litter microbial communities from Arlington Agricultural Research Station in Wisconsin, United States - UWRJ-L213-509R-2 | ecosystem: Environmental > Terrestrial > Plant litter >... | reverse complement strand
AAGCCTGGCCAATCTTCGGAGAGTATTGCTGGATGATCCCTCCTGATCTTGTCGAAGCCTTTGTCGAGATAGAGTTTGATATCGCGTCGCGCGTACTCGTCCTCTGTCAGTCTTAACGTCGACAGACGGTCGTCTGGTAAACGTGCTGAGAGGTCGTTGAATGCCTTCAGAATGTGTGGTTCTGGGCAGCTGGCAATGAGGAACCGAAGTGGGAGGTGAAGGTCTCGAGCAGCATTACCGATGATCTTGACAATACTGCTTTGGACAGCATCGTCGGCGCACTCATCCAGGCCATCAATGGCGATGAGGATGGGGTACGACCTGATTCTGACCCAACTGAGAAAGAGAGTGAAGGTTGAAACACGTCGAATAGGTTCTAAAATCAGCTCCTTCATTTGCACCGAGAGTGTGCTTGTGAGAAGGTAAGGGTTCCGACGTATCGCCTCTCGAATGTAGTACTCAGTTTGAGGCATAGCCTTTATGAGCTGGACAGCGAGACTTGGGAAGAGACGATGGCCGTCATTGCAGTTTGCTGCCGTCCGAGAGAAGAAGAACGCGGCGAGCAATGTCCCTTCCTCCTGGCAAATCTGTGCAATCGTGTGCTCCAAAGCCGTCTTCCCATTTCCAGCTGGTCCTTCCAGCAGGATGATTGTGGCAGAATCAATCTTGCTCTTAATCTTGTCCATGATCCAGGCGATAATCTCTTCGCGAGTGCCAGGTAAGCAGCCAGGTTGGTCGAGAGTAGCGTTAGAATTGAGGAGGGCGGCACTTGGGACCGATCGGTGGAGATCATCTATGTCTGCAATTTGCTCAACGCCTGGTAGGGAGAAGTTAACATGAATGGCGACGTGCCTTTGAGGGGCCCCGAGTGGAGGTCATTTGCTGTTGGGTGGTTGTGAAATTTCTGAGCCGGATGCACCATAGAATGCGTACTTTTGTATGAAGAGTAATGATTATGTTGATCTCCAAGGGCCACAGGACCGTTGTTATTGTGCTGAGCTGATTCGTGAGATGTGATAATTAGAAGTCTCTCAAAAGGAAGATGAATCAAAGACCGACCAACATGGTTTCCAGTACCTCCGACGGCTATATTGTGGCAGCCAATGCTTCCGCCATTTCCGCCCTGCCCTCCAGCGCCAGTGCCTGCAGTTGAAGATAATTCCAGCACCGAGGCATCATCAGATCGGCGAGAACTTACTCGCTGTTGTCCCACTAAAGTCTTGGACAAAAAGCCCATCAGATCCGTCCATGGGTACACGGTGGCCTCCCCCAGGTGGCATGAAAACCTTAGGAGAAAAATGGGAGAAGTCTAAATGGAAGGGAAGAGCCGTCTTGCGGGAAACAGTAATAAAGAGGAACGAGCGAGTTGAACGTGGTAGAACGGGACCAAGAGACGTAGGGAAAAGTTCAGACAGGCAGTTTGCCGCATGCTTCACAACGTGTCGACGCACACCATCGTTCCCAGTGGAAGGCTGTGTTTGATACTGCAGCGATTGGTATCTCTTCACCATTCGGTTCATAGCGAATTTATAAATGAGAAGGCGATACAGGTCCTCGCAGCCATTGTAGTTATTCTGTTGGATAGGCAGTAGAGAGTCGGAACGCTATGTAAGTTATCCACCCCTCCGAAATCCTGCGTTAAATTTTGAATTGCCAAAATCAGCGATATGAGCAACTGAAGTGCACATCAGGCAGCCTCACCTTATGCTCGTGGTCATGATAGAGCGCGCCAGCCCCATATGGTAGCGGAACTAGGCTTCTGGCTTCTGGCAGTGCAAGTACACGGCCCACACTTGTGTGTTCATGTCACCGATTACCGCTCTACTCTAGAAACGGGTCTAAGGTGAGTTACGCATGCGATGAACCATACTGGATGAACCGCATACCCTGACAGATATCCCGAGCAAAAGATACGCAGTCAACGGAACATTGACCATTACAACTGAAATCACCGCGAAGGAATAGCGTTGTGCGTTTTCTTGACAATCCTGCTTAGAAGATATATTACTACTTGATTGGAATGTTAAGTTTATTGAGATTTCCCAGAAAAAGTGCAGAGATCAACGAACCAGAATCCAATCATTTAGCATCACCCTAGATATTGGTTGAGATGCGGTTGGAGAAGGGAACTCCGATCTCCATCCGTAGCGGTCGAAGAAGTCCCAGTAGTCAGGGTTTAGCTGATCATTGTCTTGAACCCAGGACACCTGCCCCTGCTGCCTCTTTCATTTGCTTGACCCTTGGCAAACGAATCGAGGCACGAGTCGTAGGATTATTCCATTAAGTCTCTAAAAAGTAGTTAGGGACTGAGTAACAGAAGACAAGACAATCAAACGCACCAAACAACCTTGAGACCATCACCTGGCAGCTATACCTACTTTACGGTCCCTTCTGAACCGGATGTTTGATGAGCAGGATCAGCGATGGTGTCAAATACGCCAACGTCGCAGCTACCCTAGTCGTCGACGAGCAGTGAGAGCAAGAATCGAGAAATGAGATAGGAACTTACAAGTGTAGGGGAGATCAACTCGTGTCCGACTTCACGTGTCAAAATCATGCTGGTTTTGGAGTGCTCCTTTGAGGCTTGATCCACAGGTGATGGTAGTGTGGTGGATTGGCATAGTAAGGTTAGGGGATGGAAAATGCGCCGAAAGGGCTTGAAGCTGACAAAGCGTTGCCCAGAAGTGTTGATGAGTCTCTGTATGTATGTGCATGGATACAAGGTGGAGACGTTCAGCGTTCTCTGTATCGTGCTCGAGAGAACTGTAATATGGAATGACAAGGTAAGATTAATCTCCGTATGGAAAGACTAAGGGCGACGTGCCTTCTTGTCCACCTCGCATAAACCGCTCTGGGTTAGGTTTCCTCGTCACATTCACCAAAAGCCACGAGATGCCTGTGTTCTTGATAACGTTGAGGACGTTGATTTGAACTTTGACGTTCTTCACTAATCGGTAAAATTCAAGGTCAGTAGCGTCTAGTTAACCATAACAATGCCGACTTACTAGCCAAAAGCCCCTCGAGTATCGAGAATAACGTCAGAAAAAAGTGGTTTGTGGGAGATCGCGTCTTTTGGGGATTCGGGAAAAGACGCGCACGGGCCTTTCCCTTTCATCCGTTGACACAAGAATGTGCCATTGCGTGCTACCAGGGGAGCGTCAGTACTGTACAAGCATGAACGCAAAGACAAGAACACTCACTGAGGTCCTGCTCGATCTGACTCTCCAGTGGACGAACTTTCAAGAGAATATGTAATAATCCGGAGCCTGAACAGCGGTGGAAGAGAAATATAGTAGGCCATCGTTGGATTCTGAGATTGTTGGGATCCTTGAGGAGTTGCGAGGCCGTGTCGTAATTTGTACCTGGACGAGGAGAGTACTACTCAATGTCCTACATTGAACTTGAGCAAGATGCATTCCGAAAGCAAGAGTGGTCGATGGCGCCGCCCAATAGCGCGTATGAACATTGTTGAAAGAGGAAAAGGATCGACCGTGGAAATTCCCCAGTCCGCGGCTGCCAACTCTCAGAAACTCTTCAGTGGTGTTGAAGATCTTGCATCCCTTGTCTCACTCGATCGCTGTTTTCACTTTCCTCGCGTCATTTTGTCGAGCTTGATGGGCTCCCGCAACGTTAACCAGTCTCTGCCACGTTTGGAGGAGGTTCACCGCGAATTCTACCCAGAATGACGCCCGGTTTTGTAATCAAGAGTAAGTTAGTCTCGCCTCTTCCTCCCTTTCTGACCCCATTTTGACCTTTTCCAGTCTGATCCTACGTATACGTCTTGGATCATCGCGACTCCTCGCATCCACAACGCTTAGCGTTCCTCTCCTGGGATCAAGCTTCAGCTTCAGCGCTCAGCGTCAGCGCTTCAGCCCCACCACTCCCGACCCCGATTTGAAGGCACGCAAATATTGGATGCTCTGACCGGCGTATTGGTCACTTCATCTCCCTACCCTTAGTCCCTCTCCAGTCCCTGCCTGCAATTCTACATATATCTATCCGTCAAGTTCACATGCAGCTGTCTGAGTCCTCTTTGCTCGTCGCCCAAATACCACCAATGTATCTTATCGGCAGACACGCATTGATGCTATCCCTTGCACCCAACTCATCACCCCAAGTCTCTGAACGACAATCTCAGTTGACTCTTCTAGTCCACGAATCCGATCCCACAGACCGGCTTTCTCGTCCTCTCCATATTCCTACCTCACCGGCCGACGTTGCGATGATCCACCTCTGCTGATCCTCAAGCCAGAACGAATACGCAGCACCAGCAAATCATTCGGAACCCATAGCAGAACCGTCCATATCGTTATGCGGCATTCGCCACTCTCAAACAACCAAACATGGACCTCCCTTCCTCTGGGCGCTCTGCACTGGCCTCGATGCACAAATTTCCGAGCCCCTTCGACCCACGCAGACATGATCCCCCTACTCGTACTATGACTGCCCTTCAAACATCCCGGGAGGCAGGCACTCTGCCCTTGCGCACAATGTTATACATATATTCGCTTACAACCTCACTCGTCAGGAGGTAGTCAGTGTCCGGTCTATCGAAAAACGAGTACAGGATGTCCGTGTTGTCGTGTAGTATTGCAAACGGTACGTTCATTATCACATATACTTTATACCATCTAACGAGTCACCTTTAGATTTCCTGTATACCGCTGCCCATTCGCACAAAAGACAGCCTCGGCATTAGCCTACTTCTGCCAATCACAAGCGCTCACTAATAACTATCCGCGAGGCGAAGCATCAAGCCCATTCGAACCAAGCTCGACGTATAACACATCCTCGTCGTCCCGTTCTACATCCCAGCAAAGGCACTCGTGATCGAAAACTGGGTTCTCGCCCATCATGCATGATGGAATCCCAAATCCAAACAGCCACGAGATGTGAGCACTATCAGCCTGGATCGCCCCTGCGGCAGTGGATACTTGCGTCGAACGATATCCCAAACACTTCCTCCGCGTTCAATTGTCGTCGAGTCAAGCGCTTATAACTACGTGAATCTTCCGATATTACGAAGGATTGGTGTGGAAGGGCCCAAGTCATCGATATCGGCTGCTTAATGCGTTAGTCTTCAGTGCGGCTCCTGTGGTGCACTCGGATGGCTGCACTTGGGCGCTTATAAGGGTAGGTCGCTGTAGCGTTCACCGGAAGTAAGCATTTCTCAGCTAGTTCAGAACTAGAAGTCGCTGACTCTTCGAGCAGGAGATTGGTTCAAGGCGACGGTTAGCGCAAATCCTGTCTGTTTCAGAGTTGGCGAGATCGAAACCAAGGTAGTCGCCCGGACACTCGCCCGAGTCTGGTACCCCGACGTCTCTTCAAGCCTGGTCACGCGTATTCTTGTGGACCCCGGGTCAAAAATCACTCAAGCGCGTATCAATCTCTACCCGAATCACTTCAATATTAACGCATGTACTTCCAGTCCTGCTACCTGAAGATCAACTTGTGTATGTACAATAACTTTGACACATTTTTGGATCGATATTTGTATTGGCACGATAGGATGGTTGGGCAGAGTAATTTGATATCGTTGTCTTGTTTTGATAACCCCTCTAAGATTTATGGCGCAAATACTATCGAGGTCTACGGTGCTTCCAGTGGCGGGTTATTCATGCATACCAACCTATGTTAAATGGCTGTCTCATTGTGGACGCTTCCAGCTGTCGTCGTCGAGCCGACAGCAATTACCCAAACGAATGGACCTCCTAAATGGCGAAGGATTGGTGTAGAATACCCCAGGTTATCGACATCGCCCATGAGCTTCAACCCATCATGGGTACTGGCGGTCAAGTCAGATGACCACCAATCTCCTGCCTCGCCCCGTCCGTAACCCATGTTTGGCTAAGTGCACTTGTGGCGGAAGGAACGACCTCTAGAGCCGGGAGAACGTCAGCTTGCAGCTTAGGAAACAGGGGGACCTTGTGTTCTGCAATCGCGACTGGTGTAAAGTCTATTGGGGGCGTTTCAGGCGTCACCTCGTATATTTCTGCACCGGTTTGGCCGCAGGACCTCCTGTCAGTGTCACCCACACCGCTCTAGTCTGGAAAGACGTTTAGGGTGGGCTCCTCAGCCTTCAGGTCGTGAATAACGAGCGACATACCTTAACGGAAATTGCGCAGTGCATACCGACCGTAATATCTCGTCCATCTGTCTCCTCAGCCAGTGAGAGCCTTGATCGATATAGCTGAGAGGATCGCTACGAAGGATTAGCACAGTACGTTCTATGACAGCCCAACTTCCAAGGCATATTATAAACCATCATTGAATGGTGTTCGTTGAGATCTCCCTAATGTCAAAACAAGTTGCGATGACGTTGCGTCAGGATCAAATTATCTAGCACCGTTCTAGACATCGGTGGGTGCAGCAGTCGAAAAAAGAACTCCGATTCCGTGTTAGACGCGACGTATCCGAACAGGGTTCATCCGCTTGGGCCTTTGGTAAAGCTATTTTTGGAGTATTCCATAAGTGTCTGCGAACCAGTTAGAGACTGGGATACCAGGAGGCAAGTACGATAATCAAACACACCGGCGACTTTGAAAATCATCGCCTGGGCAGTTATCTCGGTGCTTAGGGTACCCTTTGAACCGGAAGTACGAGGAGGATGATCAATAATGCTGTTGTAGCCATCCTCGTCGTCGATGAGGACCAAAAATAGGAATCGAGGAAATGCCATGTGCGGAGGAGACCAACTCCTCTCCGACTTCTTGATCCACCAGCGACGGTGGTTTGGCGGATCGGCACTCTATCGACCATGGATTTGCAGTAGCAAGCTGAGTGGATGGAGAAAGCGCCGAGAGACTTGGTGGTTCCATTGAAGCTGAGAATGAGTCAACCAGAAATGTTAACGAGTCGCTCCATACTGTACGTACGAGAGATACAGATTTTCAACGTTAGCGATGTTGCGAAGGCTCTCCGTGCCCTGCTCGAGAGAACTGTAGTGATAGAAAGGCAAGATTAATCTATGCATGAAAATACTAAGAGTAACATACTTTTCTGTCCACTGCGCCTGAACCGCTCGATTAGGTTTCCCTCCTCGCGTTCACTAAAACCACGAGACGCCTCTGTTTTTGAAGTCGTCGTTGAGCACATTATCTAAACGTATTCATCACTAAATAGAAATTTGAAAGTAAGTGGTCGATGGCGCTGCCTAGTCGAAGGAGAAGAGTCCATTGCCGTTTCGAGTCACGAGTGAACGCGCCGATCGGTTGACCTCATTCACGTGGCCAAGTCCATTCCATTCTCCGTCTCCCTGCTCCAGTGATGAGTCGATTGGTATAACTCGATTCAGATCGCCGATCCCACGGAGGACGGGAATGGCTCAAAACGGCAAGTTCTCTTTCGAAGGTCATTAAACTTTCACTGCCGTTAAGCAAAGAGTGCGACGCCCCAAGACACCACTCAATCTAATTGTATTAGGACTCGACAACATGGACGAGTAAGAAAATGGTTGAAGTCAGCAATGCTAAGTCTGCGCCGGACCAGACCCGACTGTTGCTACGGGAGTCAGTATTGTGGGGTGGATGGTAGTAGCAGCCGCATCCAGCTAACTGTTCCTCATATTCCCTCTAAAATGGACTGAAAGCTGTATGAATATATTATAGAGATGTTTGTTACTCTAAAAAGGCATTGGTGAGTGTACTGTATGTTGAATAATGAGTATCTGCGTCGTAAGGTAGTAGAGTGGTCGAGTAACGATCCTCAAACAGACTTTCATCCAACTCGATTACATTGGTGTGTGTGGACAAGGATGGCAGGTGTGCCATGTTCAATGCATCAGAAAGTGTGGAGTATGAGGATATAGTGTATGGGGTAGCTAATGGGAGGTGAAGCGCTGGACGCAGCAAGTTATTTTGCAATACATTCATTACCGGCGCCATTTGAGGTATGGGTGGTAAGATGTGAGATGGGGATATGTTAGACACGGATGCGTCACAGAGATAGCCATTCTGGCTAAGAGGTTCATGGTAGCTGTGGTTCCCAAAGTAATCAGGGTGTTCTGGTATAAAGCTCATCAGTATGTCAAGATTTCGAAGGTTGATTTGCCAACCTGTATCTTGATAGGTGTCCTCAGAGTGATCATAATTCTCGCTAGGTTCGTCGATACCAGATCCGAGTCCAACTTGAGTTGGGTCTCTGTAAGCTGTTCGACGTTGAATGCTTACTAGATGAATGCAAGAATTAGCACATAAGTAGTATTGGGGCCAAATGATAAATACGCACTGTGACGGTTTACCGAACGTTCCATCCGACGGAAGTGAGTAGATTCCTGGTCACGAATATAAATACCTTGCGTGCTGTGTAGGTCCAGACTTGCTGTTGCACGTCGGTCGTACTGCATGCCACGCATGATCCCACCTAGTACAGTGAGATTTACGCCATCACGATTGATGTTTCGGTGCGCTTGCTCATTGCCATTTGTTGTTGTCGGTGAGGCCTTCCAAACATCCATTGGGACCAAGCTTGAAGGCTGGTATAGTGCCGGAAGAGAAAATTTACTCCCATCGATCTTATCCTTCAGCCATGCTGAAAGTGAAGATGGTAAATCAGTATCTTCAATTTTGGTTAGCTTTGTTTTATTACCTCGTGCCTTTGGTCCACCACGTCTGATTGTTTGAAAGGCTCCGTCAATGTCTGGATGTTGCTCCGTAGATGAAAGGCTTAGCATTGCACTTCGAACCTCAGAACTGATATGTTTACGAATGGCATGAATGTTGCGTTTGAAATGGGTAATGCAGAGGCGGAAGAATCGACGGAGGTGATCATAAGCGCTGAGGGACTTCAACTGCTCCACTGGGTTATAAAAGCAGCAGGCGTCATCCCTCATACCAGCACATAGCGAAACACAGAACATCCCTAGACCTTGTACATATTTCAGTGGATTATCGAATTAGCAAAAAACCATGGACGTACCTAATGCTTGTCCCTTATGAGAGTCAGCAATCCACAGTAAAAAACCATAACCGTGAATGTGGGCAAATCTAGGAGGAAGCCCAGTATCCAACGTTGCAAATTCAAAAATCCTCTGGAACAGAATAAGGTGTGCTTGTGCAGACTGAGACGTGGTGAAGGCACGTATCACCACAACAGCTATAAACATGTTCAGTTGTGATCAAGAAGTTATGTTTAAGACGTACATCGCATATGAACAACGTCCCAACTCTCAATCTCAAATTCTTGCCATTTATAGTGTAAACGCTTGAAAGACGTGTCAATTGAAAGATATTCTGCTTGCATGAGACGATGCGACATTGCTGGTGACATGCAAATGATGAGGTCGAAGGCCTTTCCATCATCAAGTATATGGGTTTCGGCACATCGAACATAGCGTTCATCGACTGGTGCTGCAAGGTGTGCGTTCGCTAGCAGCTGTGCACCTTAAAAAATATTCAGTACCCTTATTGGTTTAGATAGTAGAAACTGTACCTTCAAGTCCTGTTCCGTTCGGAAACATGTCCTCCCGTAGCTCAATGATATACCGCCTGGTGTGGTCCATGTTCCCAAAAGAGGGGTGTAGGTCAGATAACGAAGGATCATATGGTTTATCCCATCCAAGCTGTCGCCGGAGGCCTTGCATGAATCCTGAGTCGATCATGATCTTACGAGGTGTTGCATCTGCAAGCTTCCAGTCCAAAGAAAGAAGCAGCGACGTAAAAGCTTCCAAAAGTGGTGGAGGTGTCCGAACGGGTGAGGGGTTACCATGCGAGTGAGGATTTTTACAGATGATTAAAATCTGCGGACATGAGACAAGGTCGTATGGCGTGTAAATGTCATAGGTGGCAGTACAGGCCAAATGCTTTCGCTCAAGCTTCCCTCTTTGGAGCTTTCCACTTGAAAGACGATGCCAATGTGCTGTGGGGTAAGAGTCAACAAGGTACATCCATAAGGATCCATGCAGAGCGACAAACTCACGACAGAACTGCTTTTGGGCCGATGGAGGTGCACTATAGTAACACGGGTGCAAAGGACCATATCCTAGCGCTTTTGCTCGGTTCTCGTGCTCGTAGACATCTTGGGTATTGTTCGAAAGCAAGGCTTGAAGATACGGGATGTTGAACTCATCTAGATTTCGGAGTATGAGATGAAATGTATCGTATCTCTTTCGAAATTGACATCTAAACCATGTTGTCAGAGTTGTGAGTGCGGTTCAAGATAAGAGAAGCACATACTGAATGAATGGTTGACCATAGTTATTTTTATGGAGTTGAAGTTGGCCTTTACATTTTGCGCGCCGCACATGGTTTGAGCTGGGGCTGGAGTAACTTGAGTTTGAGTCCGAGTCTTCACTCTCTGAGTCACTCCAATCTCGGTCACTGACTCCAATGTACTTGTCGTCTACTTCCTCCAGATCAAATCCGCATCCTTTCTCAAGAAGAGTACAGAAAAACCCAAGAGTCTTTCGAAAAATCTCCTCTTCAGGTGTTCTTCGTCGGGGTTTAAGGTATTGTTGAGCCTCGACTTGGTCATATACCTCACAAGTCTTCATTCCGCGACCTTGGAAATTTGAAGTCAGTTACGATATTTCAGGGATTTGGGCAATAGACACTCACATGAAATCTTCTCATTCTTGCAGATAGCAGGTTTCTGTGTCTGGGTGTCCGTAAGTAGTATCCCACAATCCACATCCTGTCGGCTGCCATGTCCATCACCAAGCGAGAATTGGATATTCAGCTTGGGGTGTGAAATTTTTCGAGCAAGAGGATCAACAGCAAAGCGGTGCCCAATTCGAATCCCAGTAGCACTTCCAGTCTCTGGATACTCAACAATAACCCCCAGAGGATGGTCTACAATTCCGTCTAGGGAGGTTTGACGGTTGACCTTATTCACCTCTTGAACTACCTCCCTGTCGGTGAAAGGTCTTGCAGGGCATGGTAGATACTGGTACCCTTGAACTGGTCCAAACGGCAGCGGGGTACTAGAGAACGGAGCAGCGTCCTCGATGCCCACCGCATGGGCATCTAGAGAAAGGCCCGCATTTTGGAGAAGGTGTCTAGCTTCGAGAATGGCTGCAAACTGGGCATCCGAGAGAGCCATGGGCAAAGCAAGCAAGGAAGACCAATTAAAAACGGGACTCAGAAGAAAATGATATTTACACTCTAAGCAAACAGAAAAAAAGCTGGTGTTGACTGGAAGAAACCGAGATATAATATGCACGAATGACGCCAATGCCTAATAGACATAGAGAGCACGGCCTTTGAATGGGCATCAGTTAACACACGACAAAAGTAGTTCAAAGAGATAGCAATACCGTATGAGGATCCAGTGGATTAGATAAATTCTTGTCAAGGAGTTGACTCTATGCCAGAAATGAGTCGAAGGCTATATGTTGACTGCTGAATTAAGTAACTGAAGTATTCATTCAAGGAGGAAGTAGGAGCGGGCAACAGCATTGCGGAAAGCTACAAAAACTCAATGTCAAACTCCAGAACGAATTACAGTAACAACAGACATATATAAAGGAAGGCTCACTTGCGAAAAAATCAACCCCTCAAAGTACATCCATGTCCTCTCCTCGATGGGAAGACGGCTTTCTGCCTGAAAAACTCCTACCCGAAAACGTCTATTCTACGCCCGTTGCAACGCAAGCAAAGAGTAGCGACCTTGTTGTTTACTCCCGAACTGCAAAACAAGTGGTTACTATCGCATGGTATGTGTCTCGCAGAAAGTCAACGTACAATGTTTCACCATACAAATATCTAGGCCAATGAGTAAAGGCGTCTTGATAGTTCCCAAGGGTCTCAAGAACTATCTTCGCACACATGGACTCTTCTGGGAATGCTTCTGCGGACTTGCATCCCTCAACAGGACTCGCTCGTGTCAGATTATAGTCGCATGGGGTTCCGGAGACGTACTCGCATTTTGCCATTCATCCGATAACTTGGAGGCACGCTGTGGATTTTATAGTGAGCTCAAGCCATGTTCAATGCTGATCAGACCGCTTACCGAATGACAAGTGAATCTATCGAGGGTTTACGATAAGACCAATCGGCATTCTAATTATGCCCACCTCCCTACCTTGAGTGTGTTCCCATCTCTGCGCTGTTTTCAGATTCTAAGACTCTGGTAGACAGTAACGAGGCGCCACAGATGGCCGCATATGTTGCGATGTTCCAGGTCCAGGATACAGCTGGAGATGCCGCTCCTTACTTCCACGGATATTGCGGCGAATCTGTTCTGAAGTACCCTGGCGCACAGCAACTAGATAGTGCATTGATTCCAAGTGCACCTAAGGATCTGGTCAAGAGGCGTACGTTTGCTATAATTTCAAAGAACCATCATACCTTAACTGACTTCGCACCAAAGGCGTCAACCGTCCCAGTGGACAGGACCGATCAGTTTCTGCAATAGCGTTCCAGCCCGCCCAGTTAAAGAGATATGTGGAAATTGACGATGACGAAGACGAGCTGCATTTCTTGAAGAAACCAAAGCTTCAGGCAGTTCACGCTCCAGTCTCCAGTCTCGTCGCCGAATCTTCAAAGGGAAAGGGAAAGGCGGCTATCCCTGGCAAGCAGCAAGAATATTTGGACCGTCTTGCAAGCGGTGGAGGTCTGACGGAAGCTGAAGTATCCAGCATTTTGGTCAGATGCTATATCTGCGGAAAATTCTTCATGGCGGACGTACTTGAGGATCACAACCAGTCCTGCTTCGAGATTGCTGAGTAGCTTCCCATTCTGTTGCGGAGATATCATGCTGTGAGGAATGTACTTAGATATCAAATTTGCGAGCAATAAGAACATATATGCCTATACCTTCTGATTCGGTAGTGCCTACTGCCCTACACAAGATATTTCAGTACTGAAATCTCAAGTGAGACAATGACCAACCACAACCTGCACAAAACTCGCCTAGTGATATACGAAGGTGACATTTGTGTTCCAACTCTACCCAAAGCTGGAACCCACTCCCTGTCAAACTCATCCGACAGCGCGAAGTCGGGTCGTACAAAATAAGCGCTTGGATGCAGGTGGAACTCTCGGGTTGCGTGTAAAGGGCATGGAGAGGAGAGACCGTGTTTTGTTTTGCTAGGTGACGGTGACGGTGATGACATTCGTCAGGCGGTTGAACTTACTTTCCCAGGGTTTGCTCACACAACATAACGCGATGGGACGCGTCTAGCTGACCTCGTAACAGCTCTTTAGATTGTATTTAGTTATTATAATTTGGGAATACCATGATAGCTGAGTTTCATGGGTCCTGGTGTCTGTCCCACTGCCCGCAAGACTGCCCACTAACTCCGAACTCCTCGCCGTCACAGAAAAGGCAGAATGATCGGCGATCTGAATCGAGATATACCAATCGACTACTAACTCCCCTGCTCCAGCCAGTGTTTTGAGGTATAGATCAGTCCTACTCTTATCCTCGTTGCGGAGTTCGATCTGACTCCCTGATGCTGTCCAGACTTCCAGCTTCCAGTCCCGGCCGTGTCTGTGATCTTCCCCATCCTCTGCCCGTGGCCCAAATGCCTTGCTGGAGGCGCATGACGTCTATCCCTCGCACCCAGCGCATCACAAACTGAACCTGCCTGCCCATTCGCCATCGACACCTTTCCAAGCCCTCCTCAATATCCATCCACCCACCGTTCTGGCTCTTCATGTTTCTCCACTCTATCGCTATCCATGTTTCTGGGGACCCTCCGTATCTTGCATGCTGCAGCCAATCCGTGATTGATATGGAGAAGTTTGGCCGACCTTGGATGGAAAAGCCCCGTACTCTGGCTGGGCTAGTGTAATACAGGTCGATCAGATCCGTTCTCCCTCGTTTCTGCACGCCAATCTCACGATTGACCTTGTCTAGTCCACACACCCGATTTCACATACTGCCTTTCTCGTCCATATTTCAACCTCACGGTCGACGTCGCCATCATCTGTCTCCCTCGGAACATATAGCAGACCCCATCTCACTCAAACGGCCGAAGATGGACCTCCCTTCCTCTGTGTTTGTTTCGACGCACAAAGTTTCAAGCCCCATTGACCATGCGGACATGGTGGCTCGTGTTCTACGCTAACTTCTTCAGTGGCCTGCCCCCCCCCCTACTCGTACCATGGCTCCCTTCAAACATCCCGGCAGGCCCTCTGCATTTGCGCTTAGCGTTCAGCCACGGTGTATATATTCGCTCCCGTATGTCGAATGACACTTCTCCGCGTTCAGCCGACTTCGTCAAGTTGAGAGCACTTTCATAAGCAAGTGGACCTTGGTATGAAACGTCCTGGGCCGTGACATCGTCGACGAGGTTCAATTGAGTGCGTTGGTCCTTTGATTTTGACTCTTGCGGTGCACTAACACGGAAGCGCTTAGGTGCTTCGCCGCATAGGTCGCTGTAGCGTTTATGGGGAGTGCTCAAGGGTAAGCAGATCCATAGCTTCCCGTTTGTTCAGGACTAAAGATCACCGATTGCCAATCATTGGCCCTTCAAGTAGGGCATCCACGATAGGCAACGTCTCCTGCACACATAAATTCATACTTACAAGCTGCGAAGTTGTCTCTCTTGGAATGTGTTCCATCACAGGCTGGGCAGTGGTCGGCCGACGGACTCTCGTTTGCCTCAACGCCGACAATCGCTTATGAACGCCCGGCCACTGCATCAACACCAAATAAACCTCCGCACTTGCGAAATTAGATACCATTCAGGGTGTGTATCGATCTCTCTCAAATGACTTCGATATTGACGCATGTACCTGCAGGCCCGACACCTGAGGCTAAAGCCCAAATTGTATGGTGTAAAATAAGTGAGGCGCACTGTCAGGTTGATATTCATATTGGCACGGTAGGATGATCGGGTAGAGGTAATGCGATATCATTGTCTCGTTTCGATAAACCGGCAGGTCAATATCATGGTCAATAGTCTAGTTTTGTGCGGGTACTCGATGAGGAGTGCATCCCCCGAGTTGACGTTTCCTTTTAGCAGACCGTTTGAGACTTAGTAAGCTTTCCAACGTTTATTCAACCTTGCTGTCCCAGTGCAAATATTTTCGGGCTACTGTTGGCTATGGTC
>Ga0247741_1001082_pt1 | contig 14998 bp, 15 predicted proteins | sample UWRJL213509R2_FD_180945 | JGI IMG/M metagenome (GOLD analysis project Ga0247741, IMG submission 180945) | Plant litter microbial communities from Arlington Agricultural Research Station in Wisconsin, United States - UWRJ-L213-509R-2 | ecosystem: Environmental > Terrestrial > Plant litter >... | reverse complement strand
GGCCGCATGTGGATTGGAGTACGAGTTATCATGCTGGTTCCTCTAGGTGCGTAGGAAATATCAGCATCAGGAATCTATTTGACTTCGTATTTGCGACAGCTCAGGATCAAGATACAGCTCAGATGATGAATCTGACGACGAATTCCCGGCTGGCCTTGACCTTCGTGGACGAGCGTACTCCGAGAAGAAATTAAACAACACCGACGGCGGGTCTGAACATCTTCAGCCAGGTTTTGTACGCAAGCGGAATTCCCATGGGAATTCGTCTGGGGATTCCACAGCTACGACAACAGGAGTTCACAAGCGCACGGCCTTCACTCGGTCTCGTTCTCCTGTGGTACGACGCGCCCCGATTCATAGACATCTCTCACCAGCTGTAACTCGCAGTACGCGTCTGCCTACTAGAGAACCGCGTAATGTCCTGCCAGCTGACTATCGTTTCCGACTGCGATTCCCACTCAGCGATTATGTGTGGACTTTCTCAATGGACGGTAGAAAGCTTGGCGAGTCCCTACTCCTGCTGGGGTCACTGATCTACGCGGCGCTTCACATATCATCTTATACCACACCACAAATCCCATTTATCGTCAGCCCGCATACTAACCCATGGCTGGCCATTGGTACGTCAGTCATGACACTCTTGTTATGCAATTCTGATTTGTCATAGAACTTCAAACATTAATTGTCGCGTCCACCTGCTACATGATTTGGACGCATAGTTCGGTATCAAGTATTAATGCGATTCGCCTAAACCCTAGACTTTTTGTATCAGCATCTCCCACTTCCCCACTCACACGGCCAGCGTCTCCACGCCTCTTCGACAATAATCGACGTTTTCCACCTCCCCCACCATCGAATAAAAGTGATTTCGGTTACGTCTGGATGTCAGTCCCCAAGAATTATAGGTATCCTTAACGAATCTTCAAGAAGAAACTTTCAGTACTGACTAGGATCGTTAGAGAGTCTCGTGATGATGGGATCTTGACTGGTTTACTGCTCGGGCCGCTCATCGCATCCGCGCTTCTCATAGCGTCTTTGAAACAGTATTCGACCGGGTCAGAAATTCTTCCTGCAGGGTGGCTCATTGAAGCCCCTATGATTCTGGACAATTCCAGAGCGCGCCTTCCTGCCTCATCCGCCGTCCTTCTGGCTCGCTATAGTCTGCTGGAGCTCAGCATGTTTTGTTCAACAATTCTTCTTTTTCACGTGGCCGCATCGTGGTTTGTCGAATATCGGTCCGGGAGAGGTGTAGATGGTAAACCCGATGGTGAGCGCTCATCCGTCCCACGTAGCGAAGGCCGAAGGTCATTGCTGTACGTCCTCTTCACCCTCGGAACAAGCATCATGATGGTGTCTCTGAGGGTTGGTACCAGCGTTTACGATGTTAAATTATGGCGTTGTGAGCACTGCATTTTTTAATAGAACCTAAAAACCTTGACTAACTGGTCACTGCTTATGATCCTGCCCAGATTTAAATCATCTTGAAGTCGTCATTGCTTCGCTTTTCTATCAATTTGCGTTATATGTCGCACTTCGACTTGCGCATCGTGGGTTTACCATTGGCGAACTGGGCTTGGTCTGCTTTGGAGGCACCGCCTTGTGCCTTGAAGCATTGAACCTGACAATCGCAAGGGTAAGTGAATCTCACTCTTGTCTTATGAAACAGGAGCTCTTAACTTCTGTACACAGATCTGGCCAATTACGACACCATACATTCGTACATACCGTCTTCCTACCCCTCTCCTCATTTTCCAGATCGCACTTGTTGTTGGATCCTTCCTGACTGGCTTTCTTGTATCCCCTTTCCTCGTGCTATCCCGAAATAATGCGCAGCGACCCTCTCATCGTCTACGATTTCCTCGGGAGAAGGAACGCAATCGGCGATACTACGCTCTAGGGTTTTATGTTGGCACTGTCCTCGTTGTCGGCACTCTGATCGGCTTCTGGACGAGGGCGTGTCTTGGCAATAGGGATCCCTGGCTCTGGGTGATCTTCCGTGTTCTTGAGGGCCGAAAGAAATGGACACGGCCTGGACTGCTTGGATATTGGGCGTTGCTGGGTAGCATTAGTGTGGCGGGCTGGAACCGACAGCTCGCGCGATCGCGTCGCTTCCGACCACGAAATCCAGCACCCCCCTCTACCAGCGAAGCCGTGTCGTCGGGCTCTCCCGCGCTAGACCTTGCTACAGTATCTACAGGGTTAGATAATATGGCTAGTCCGACAGCATCCACGACGTCGAGTCCTGGCACAGGACCACTAGGCATGACGTTTCCAACCTCCTTTCCAAACATGGGGAACCTGCCTAATTTACCCAACGGTGCGAACATGAGCAATGTAGCGACGGATCTCCTAGACGCTGCGGATAAGCACGTACCAACCCTTGGGCTAAACGCGAGACGCAAGTTCTTTCATGGTTTGGCGGTGGTTATGTTTGTTCCCGGGTTGGTGATTGACGTTAGTCTTCTTACTTTATTTCATCTTGGAGTGCATGATGCTGACTTTCATTCTTTGGTCATTAAAAGCCGGCGTTTACTCATTTGTCGTTCAGTGCTGCGTTCGCGCTGTTTACCTTTGCCGAATATGTTCGATATTTCGCGATCTGGCCATTTGGGATCGCTTTTCATCTTTTCATGAATGAGTTCCTTGACCACCGGGACAGAGGGACAGCAATATTAAGTCATTTTTATCTACTTACAGGGTGTGCTGGGTCACTATGGTTGGAGGGGTGCGTTTACTATTCGTTCGGCTGAACAGAATATGCTGACTTTCTGCAGTCCAAGCTTGTTACTTCAACTCACTGGGATTCTTGTCCTCGGACTTGGTGATGCTGCTGTCAGTTTGGTCGCAATTGACTTGCCACATGTTCTAACTTGATATTACAGGCGTCCATTGTTGGTCGCCGTCTAGGCGTGCACAAGTGGTCCCCAACGTCATCAAAAACTTTGGAGGGTAGTCTGGCGTTTGTTGCGTCCGTATTTACTGCAGCCATTCTCCTCCGTCTCTTTGGTTATGTGGAATCCTTCTCGGTGTGTTCCTTTTTCGTACTCTTTGGCTAGTTTGCTCACGTGTAATGCAGAACTTTCGATATCTCGGTGCAGCAGTTATCTCGGGTCTGCTGGAAGCACTTTCCGATCAAAATGATAACTTGACGCTCCCCTTGTACACTTGGAGTATGCTAGTGATTGCAGAGGTGTAGATAATAGAATGTAATGTTCGTAGTTGCCGACGCCGTTGACCACATGAATCGAAAGCCAGTTAATGGGATGCGAGAAGTGCGTGGTTTGGATGAAAAATCGCTGTTGGAGGTGGCTTTTCAAACGAGAAATATTTTTCAAGCTGTCTGGTCTGGGCTGAGACGCCACTAGGCGGGTAGGCCAACGGTAAAATGGCTGGGTGAAATTAGAAATATACTGTACAGAGGAATTGTGTGGTGTGTCAAAAAATCTGAACACTGCAACCCTGTGTAGAAGGCTTTCAGGAATAGCTACCATGTGCAGTAAATACCCGAAAGAAAACATAAATAAAAGGAAATACCAAAAACCCTTTCTCTTCTCAGCACTTGATGAACGCAGTATAAATAGTCGTGTAACGTCATAATCCCACGATTCGGCAGGGCCGGTCGCGGGCCAAGGCAGCTGTGGGGCCGTACGATTCCCCTCTGTTCTTCACCACTGACTAATGTCGTCCTGATTATCCTCATGCACCAGTCCAATGGCTTTCCTGCAGTAGAACAATCTATGCTCCAGACAGCGACAACGACCGCTGTAGCCTTTGCCGACAGCTCACGAGCAGCGTATATGGTCCAAAACCATGCAACCCCTAGGAACGCGATTGCCAGGCCATCGACGGCGCCCCCATCGCAGGAAACGGTACTTTTACCTGTGGAACACACATATCGCCCCTCATATCGACCACCACTATCTAATCTGGTGAAGCAGGATGCATCTGAGCAGTACATTAACGACAGTGAACCACCAACGCGACATGATCCAATGCAATCCCTCTCGGAAGATGACAGTTCGACTGTCTTTGCTTCAAGCTCAAGTATGTCCATTCACTTATTCGCCGTTTCAAGTTTAATTTCTCCATCAGATACGCCCGAAACTCCACCTTGCGACGTGCCTCAATTCGCAGAACTTGATTGGGCCACCTTTGTTACCAACTATGCCGCTGGACTATGGGACCCACACAAGCCACCTATTCGCCCCGTACCGTATCGCGTTCTAGCATCTCAAGCCCAATTTCGTGCAGCCCAGCCATTTCGCAATCGCCCCAAAGAAATATCCAAACTTGCAGATTCAGAGCCCAGCAGTGATCAACGACAAGGCTCAGAACTTCGACGCTCGACGTCAGACAGTAGTTTAGCAAGCCAAAGCGACGAAAGATCACCCACTCTTGAGCCAAAGCCACCAGCTCCCCCTGTAAAATCAACTTCATTCCGCCTGTCCATCCCGCTTAACCTTCCCTTACCCACCCACCGACCTCTTTCGTCGTTTTCAACCTCCTTACCCAATCACCCTACCGCCCCCAACCAGCATCACAATCAAAACTCAATCCACAACAGCGATGTTCATGCGAGTGCCGCTACCATGCGATGGGCAGCTTCTCGCGTTGATATTTCACCACTTGCTCTGCCTTCACCAGAACGTGAACTCACGGATCCTATGCACGGCGTTACCGTTCCTCTATCCCAGAATGGCGATCGCCCAATGACTCCAGGCAGCAATCGCAAATCGAGGTTGTCTGGTTTTTGGGAGGGTACAACCGATGTTGATGGCGCCGGCGCCACTAATACCAAGGTTGGCCCGAGACTATTGTCACCGATCCAAGGCAGCCCATCCGAACCCGATCTGAAGCCTGTTGATCGTAGTACAAACGGTGGTGGACTCATACCTCCGCCGACGGGGCTCCCCCCCGCAAGTGCGCCAACGAGTCGGGAGCGTAATGAAATAGGAGCAGAGCCAACAGATTATTTTGGTGGGGCATTTCATTCATTTTCACCTGCTGCTGCATCGACCAATGGCAAGCCAAAATCAGCTCCCGTCGCAGCTATCATCGCTGAAGAATTGACGCTGGGCAATAATCTTCCACTGGAGCACGGCACGCTCACTGAGCCTGTTGTATCGAAACGAGTGTCTCTCACCCGCCAATCGTCATCCCCGTTACCTACGACGGCGCCGGCCGACACTCGGTATCTTGGTGCGAGAGTTGTCGACACCATTTCTGCACTGCGGATGAGGCGGGCCTTGAAAGAGGAGCAGAAGTTCGAGGAGCAGGGATATCTTTCACCACCACATCCGCCTGACGAGTTGGAGCGGCGACGCGCCATGCATAAGTCAGTTCCATTTTGTGGAGTAACCAGACTAGTTTGAATTTTTCCAACCTAGGTTCAACTTATGGCACACCGGTGTCGACGTGAACTTCGACCGCATTGCCCAATTAACAAAGCTGGTTTTCAATACCAAAGGCGTGTGTTTGTCACTGGTGGATTCTGACGAGCAGTGCGTACTTTGTCGTTTACCTTTGTGTATCAGGAAGGTGCTTTACTGAATTTAATGCCAACAGGTGGTTCAAAGCGGAGTGTAAGTTCGGATATTTAAGTCGAGAGATCATATTTCAGCTATTGACCTACGTTTTATTTGATTGCAGTGGGCCTGGGAGCAGACAACTGCGAAAGATCCCAATCGATATGTGGGCACACCATTCTACAAAGGTCAGTGGTTTCTTACTGCAAGGCCTAAAAGGTTAACCTCAAATCTGCTTAGATCTGACGAGCCTATGGTGTTATTGGACACTCATCGTGACTGGCGCTTCTCAAAAAATGTTAGTTTTGTTTATAATTTTTGCCTCTATAAAGTGACGCTGGTATATCATACCATTTTATACAGCTCTTTGTGCTCGGTGGTCCTCAAGTGCGTTTCTATGCTGGAGCACCTCTACGGACATCAGATGGATATAATATTGGGACGTGAGTAAGGTCGTCAATATCTTGTTCCCTGTTCTGATGTTTCTTTGGCTGATCAGACTGTGCGTCATCGATCCTGAGCCAAGAGAAGAGTTTTCGCCCAGAGAGCGGCATACTCTGAAGGAGTTTGCGGTAAATATATTTCTGACATTTCTTCCCCTGTATCTGACATATCCCAGGCGATTGCGATGCGGGAAATGGAGCTCTGGCGAGAAAAGGTAAATGTCCCCGAATCAAGGTTGGGGTCTCACTGACGAAGATGTATCAGATCCAAATCCGAATTCGGGAGCGGATACAGACTTCAGTAAGCAGAACTCTGATGATGCTGTGTTTATTCAGCTAATGGATTTGGGTAGATGGAGAGGTTTAGCCGCGAATGTCTAGAGATTGATGGTGATGGTGACGGTCATGAAAGGCATGATATCATCGCTAGTACCTCAATGGATAGGGTGTACGATCGCGCTGCCAAGCTCGTCAAGCGTACCCTGGACGTGGAAAGCGTCATGGTTATGGATGTTTCGCATTGTGAGGTCCTAGAAACCATGAACGAAGAGAGCAGCGTATCGGTAACGGTGCACCATGGCGAACCTGGGAAGGAGATGACGAAACGACAGTTGACGTCGGAGGAGTATCATAAGTTGAACTGTTTCTTTGAAAAATACCCTGATGGAAGGATATCTGAGGGTATCACTCCTCATAGTTTTAGGCAGTTCCTACCTACTCACGTTCAGTATGCTCTCAGTAAGTATCATCCCTCTTTACTTGTTCGGCATTGCTAACAACACTGAAAACATAGTTGTGCCGATATTCAACGTTGACAAACGACCTTTCGCACTTCTTTGTGCATATAACGCAACCGACGAACAGAAGCGATTTGTACGTCCATTGCATTGTAGATTCGATAGGCTTGACTCAGTGATCAATAGCTCGAAGGCCATGAACTATCCTACCTGCGCGCCATTGGAGTTATCATTCTCTCAGCCGTGCTCAAAAGAAGGATGATTCTCGCTGACAAGGCCAAGGCACTCTTCATTTCCAAGTAAGTATCAGATATCAGTATTGAGCCCAGTCTAATTCCATAACTCGTAGCATCTCACATGAATTACGGACACCCCTACATGGAATTCTAGCTGCGGCTGAACTCTTAAACGATAGCTCGCTGAATCATTCGCAGGCGTCTTACCTGCAGACCGTGCAGGCCTGTGGGACGTCACTTGTGGAAACCGTTAACCACGTACTCGACTTCACGAAATTAAGTGGCAACGGCAAATCTGGTGGTGTAGAGAATGTTATCGTGCCCACGACGTATATTCACGTCCTTTCCCGTTTCTTTTAATTACTCAACGTAGTGCTTGTATTTTTCAGGGTGGACTTGATGCAGCTAGTCGAGGAGGCTGTGGACGGATGCTGGATTGGTCATCGCGCGCGTATGGCTACCGCAGGCGACACAGGAATAGGAAGTGTGTATTCACCCCCGAAGGAGGAGCATGGGTCTCCCGTTGCAACTCGGGAAGGCAGGAAGCTTGTGGAGTCAGTTGTGGACATCGGTTACTGCCCAGAGGCACGAATTCCATACGTCTATGATGTACGGATCTAACTCTTTTTTTAGGGCTGGGCAATCAAATGCGAAAAAGGTGGAATTCGACGGGTGCTCATGAACTTGTTCTCGAACAGTCTCAAGTTTACATCAGTACGTCTCCCATCTGACCTCGGCACTTGAAAGCGATCATAATACCGTATTCCTCTAGGATGGCTACGTACATGTAGTTCTTCGTCAATTGCCCTCTGGCGGCGACGATCCACCCAACAAGATCAAGGTGGAATTATCTGTGTACGATACCGGAAAGGTGAGTAATATACGCTCACGAGAGCAGTTGACTTGCTATAACTTTCACTTTAGGGTATCAGCCAGAATTTTTTGAAGGTGACCATCAAGCCTTGGGAAAGCTTGTATGAGTACTTACTTTTTCTTCAGAACCAACTTTTCCATCCCTTTTCTCAAGAAAATCCTTTACAAACTGGTACTGGCCTAGGTCTGGCCATTGTTAACAGCATCGTAACCTCTGAGAACGTTGGCGGAAAGGTGGACGTGTGGAGCGAGGAAGGCGTCGGCACGGAGATCAAGATTACCTTCCCTGCTGAGGTTTCTGATGATGAACGAACGCCGCCATCCGACATGGACCCACTGAGGGTGGACGAGTCCGAAACTCTGCCAACAGTATCACTGGTTGGCTTTCAGTTTCCTCATAAAGGCGTTAAATTACTTCATGATACTTTATGTGGCTACCTTTCAACCTGGTGGGGATTTCACCTCGTTGAAGAAGATGGCGATATCGTCATCCTCAACGAGGATCCTGCCATGGTTGTACTCGCCACCGAACGTCGAGACACGACTAGGCCTTTCATCATCCTCTCTTCTGCACGAGGAAGCGCCAAAATTATGTCCATTGCGAGCGAACATGAGCGCATTGGAGGCTTTTGTCGAGTCCTTTATAAACCAGGAGGGCCTTCCCGGCTTCGGACTGTTCTCAGTCTTAGCCTTCACGCACTTGCTATTGGAAAGTCATCAGGTACATCTCCACTATTGGGACCGGTCAATGGCGATATGACTGTCCCTGCGACTGAAATCACCAGGCTTGGAGGAAACATTCCGAGACGTAATTCAGAAGAGGCACACACCCGGCGAGCGACCACGCTGCGCCGTCCACAAATGACAGCTCGCTCTTCCACAGCACACCCAGCACCTGCCATGTGGAGTATCCCCTCTACTCCAGAGCCGGTGGAAGTTCCCGACCTGGAAACACCTGTCCCGACGATCACCATTGGTAATGGCGGAACTCTGCTCAAAGCGGCCGTTGGCACTCTTGATAACGACCGTCCTTTCAAATTCCGAGTTCTAGTAGTGGAGGATAACAGTATTCTCCGAAATCTGCTGTGAGTATAATGCCTTCTCTGCCATGCACAACCTCTCAATGAAATTTTCAGAATGAAATGGCTCTCAAGCAAAGTGCGAAGTGTTCTACGTCAGAAACATGTTGACGCTAACAAATCATTCAAGGGATACGATTTTCGCGCAGCAGTCGATGGACGCGATGGGGTTAACGTCTATTCTCAACAAGGCCCTTTTGAGTACGTCATCTTTGACCTATGCATTGGCCCGTTTCTGACATAACTATTAGTGTGGTCCTCTTGGATATGTCTATGCCCATATTGGATGGTCAGTCATATCAGGCTAAACGTCTCAGCAAATGTTAACCCCTTCGCATGTAGGCGTTGGCGCAACGTTGGAGATCCGGCAATTCGAAGAAGAGGCAAAAAAGACATCTTCATTTCCTGTTGCAAAAGCTCGCATCTTAGCCCTCACTGGAATGTCCAGTCTAGAGGATAAGAGGCGCGCATTCGACGCTGGAGTTGATGGATAGTACGTGGTCTGCTCTTGGTTCTGTCTGATAGCTGACTCGATTCTCAACAGCCTTGTTAAGCCAGTTGCTTTCAAGACGCTGGATGACATGTTCCATAAGCTTGGAATGGCGTGACGATAGTCGCCGTCATCGTCGTTCCACCATATTATTTCTTTTCTGGGATCAGGTTAATTACATCAGGTTTTATTAAGGTTCCACTGCCGAGGTCTCAGTCATTTTATATCTTTCCATCACCCTAGAATCACAAATTTACTGCATGTCACATCATTGCATCTACCATCCACTGGCACAGGCATCTTTTGCATTACTTTATTGTACTAGTCATCTACGGTTACCTTATAGGCAAAGTCGTTAATTACCCATCATGTCCTATTTCTCTTGGTCCAGCAGTTTTTCGCTGGTTTTGCATGCTGTATCTGCTGTGGACGCTTACGTATTCCTGGATGGACACTCCAGTTACCACCTTGTCTTTGTAGCATTACTACTCAAGTGTACCTTTTCTCTCGGTCCTCTTTGAAGGACGAATAACAGTAAATTTGATCTGGTGTCAAAATACGATGTGCAATAATAAAATTTCAATGGGAATATACATATGGCAAATGCAGATAACAGCAGGTTGCAGCAGTTGTCGATGGTTCTGGAACCGATTCGCCCCCGGGGACGCAGCAGACGCGACAGTGATGGGTCGACTCCATAACCTTTTTGGTGAGTGTAAAAATACAACATTGGTTTTTTTTTGTCCGCTGCCCATGCCATCGACCTTCGAGGGCCAATCTCCGTGGATAACGAGCCGAACTATGCGCGGCGAATGTCGATATTGCCCAGGGATATTTAATCTTGCTCTGATCTCTCCCTGGATGGACTGCTTTCGCGACCATGCGCCTGGTCTCGATGCTTCTTGAGTAGGCGGTCTAGCGCCTCCTTCTGTCCTACGGCGAGCTCGCCGGATTGGATGCCAGAGTGGTACACTCGGAGGAGAGAGTCCACATCGTCCATGGATTGGGTTCGGACGTCAGCGAGCTCCTTGATCTTCGCAGTGGCATCCTTGATCTGTGGATGTATGGTTCGGCTGCTGTTTCATTATGAAAAAGAAGGAATGGAAAGTACCTCATCATCGTTGAGCTGGAGTCCGAGTTGCTCAACGCGAGACTTGACAGCATTCCATCCAGTTAGCCGATGGCTATGAAAAATTTTCAATCAACGTCCAAAATTTTGTATCCATGACGAAACTGCATACCCAATGGAGACATATCTAGTCAAACCGAAATCTTCAGGCTTGAGGATTTCGTAGGTACTTGGGTTGTTAAGGATGGCTTTGGCATGGATGCCAGCCTTGTGAGTAAATGCACAGTAGCCGCTAGAAAGATGCTTAGGACAAGACAATGGGTCACCAGTAAATGACGTACGTGATTGGGTTCATGAACGGAATGTTGACTTCCACCGCCTCGGCGACCAAGTTCTCAATTTCTCTGAGCATGGGAAGGTTGTACTTGGACTTGACATATTCCGGATTTGCGGCATAGAGACAAGCAATGAGGCCACCGAGAGGAGTGATTCCGACACGCTCGCCAATACCAAGGACAGCTATTTCGTATGTCAATCATGACTGCGATCTACACCGAAAATGAACAGAAACCTACAGGTATCGATATGAGTAGCGCCTGCTTCAAGAGCAGTGTAAGCATTAGCAATAGCTATAGATAGGTTGGTAAGTTTAGATCAGCTATAAATGATCTGATAATGCCTCACCCATGCCCGTGTCATTGTGAAGATGGATTTCAATGTCGCAACCAACCACACCTCGAAGAGTTCGAACGAGGTCATATACCTGCCTAGGGTTTGCACATCCAACGGTGTCAGCGATACCGACGCGGTTCACGCCGATCTTGTCGACAGTCTGGTAGATGGAGAGCAGATCCACAAGATCTGAACGGAAGGAGTCCTCGGACGAGAAGCGAACTTCGATCCCCTTGGACTTGACGAACTCGATCACCTCGATAGCGGTCTTGGTGATGTAAGCCATATCCTTTCCATGCGAGAACTCACGGAGGAAGGACGAGGTTCCGATGACAACATCCACACCATCCACACCTGGAGGATATTTTCGTGAGCAAGATGGTTTATGGTAAAGGAGGCGGAGACATTACGCACCGGTTTCAACAGCGATGCGGGCATCGTCCATGTGACACCGAATGTGGGTGAGGATCTTGGACTTCAAGCCGAGCTTGCAAATGGCCTCGCAATCGGCTCGTGATTGCTCAGATGCGGCTGGTGATGTGAGCTCAATGTACTCGACACCAAATGCATCGAGGGCTTTGGCAATGGCAATCTTGGTCTTGGTGTCGAAGAAGGCATTGGCGAATTGTTCTCCCTCTATAACCCACAATTATATAGTGTCAGCGACACTGAGAATGAGGAGATAGCAAAAATCAAGAGCCCACCTCGTAGCGTGCTCTCGATGATGTTGAAGTTTGAGATGTTCGAGAGGAAATCCGCCGCCCTGGGAGCGTAGGGGTTCGCTCGCTGTTGTTCGAGATGTTGTGCATGATTACTTCTGCTTGTTCCCCGCTTTCCGTTCGTAGAAACCCCGTTGGGCTTGCTGAGAGGTACCTCGACCATCTCAGACTTATCGGTAGCCGTAGAGTCGCCGTTTTGGTGGGGGCACATTTTGGAGGGGGTTGGAAGTGTAGGCAAGGTGAAAGATGCTCTCTGAGTGCTGCATCGCTTTAAATTTTGAAGATGGACTCGAGTCACGCTCCTAACGTAGTAGATGTCATCAAAGCAGCCGTCGGCCGAACGATCCATCCAATCATATCGCACACTTTGAAGTCGCTAATGCTGCTCAGGGAAATCTATTGGCAAGAGGTTTGATACATTGTATGTTGAGTACGTTGAGTGGCGATTACCACCAATCTAATCTGTCTGTCTCGGACTAATGACAATCCGGGTCGCCGCCGGGCGTCGTGAAGACGGCACATATTGAGTGTCAAGGTTCATACCGTTCGTTCTGGCTCTATCGTCCATTTTTTCCGATAGCTTGTCGAAGAACTCCGGAAGTTCATCCGCAGTCAGATCACCCGACGTTCGCAGCGTGTTTCTGCGTGAACACCTTCGCAATTCATATCACAGTACGGCATAGCGCATCTGCGACACTTGTAAGCCCCCCAGTAGCCACAGACAGAGCACATCATCCTCGGTGGATAAGGCGATGGGGGGGCAGCAGCGGTCAGATACGTGGGTATATTTGGCGGAAGAGAGGCGATACCCTGGGGACAATGAGTATTTAGCTGCACTTGTTTCTTTCTGAGAACGTACGGATTCTTCAATGAGAGTAGCAAGATTTTTGCGGTAAAGCAGTGCGGTCCGCACATTCATAGTCGACTTTTTCTTCATCGCGGCTGGAGAAGTCCCCGGAATGTTGAGCCGTCGTTTGTCTGAGATGGTTTGGCGTCCGCGGCCCTTCGAGTACTTGTTACCGCCTTCTTCGTCGTCGTCACCCGCCAGAAGTGTTGGTTCTGCATAGTTGGATCTCTAACCGACACAGATATGAACGCGTCCTAATATCGAAGCTGGAGAACCAACATACCTCGAGTTCGTCCAAATGTCGTTTGGTCCTCTTTGCGATTACTTCTGGTGCAAGGGCCTGGATCGCTGCAGCATTCTGGCGAGCCACTGTAAGATAGAGAAACAAGAGTGCAGAAGGTTACAAGAGATGATGTCCTACATTCTTGTCTGCCTCGTTTCGGGGGCATCCTGGTGGCTAGATGAAGGGTTGTGAATTCGCACGCGTTCAGCGCAATGATGGACGTAAATTACCTGCACCGAGCACGCCATTATGACCACAACCTAGGTTCGCTACTTTCTGTATTTCTGAATTTCTTCTTTGTATCAACACCCATATTCTGACCGGAACGTATTGGAATACCTCTCCATCAAACTGCTGAAAATCTCAAGAACGGCCACCTTCAATTCCTTGTCGAATGTCGCCATCTATCGATCCTCACGCGACTGGAAAGCTTCCTGTCCATGACTTACCAACTCCCGACCCAGAATCGCCTCTGCGAGCTCGCAAACCCTACAGGTTCTCAACGCTGTGTGCCACTGTCGAAAATCCTGACATGAAGGATCAGTATGGCAGTAGCTCCGTGCCGATCTACCAAACCGCTACCTTCAAGGGTGTCTCAGGAGAGTTTGACTACACAAGAAGTGGAAATCCGACGAGAAGCCATCTTCGTATGTCTCTTTCCAAGCCCCGATCTTCGCGAGGCTCATGTTAACCATATTCCAGAACATCATATTGCCAAGATTTCCTCTGCTGCCCATGCCTTCACAGTCTCGTCAGGAATGGCCGCACTCGATGTTATTTTGCGTCTTCTGAAGCCTGGAGACGAGATCATTGCAGGGGATGACCTCTATGGTGGCACCAACCGCCTCCTCACATACATCAAAACCCATGTTGGTGTCACCGTACATCATGTTGACACAACCGATCCTTCGACATTGCATGCATTCATCCACCCCTCAAAAACAGCCATGGTGCTCCTCGAATCACCTACTAATCCTTTACTTAAAATCGCAGACCTCGCGAGGATCAGCAAAGATGTTAAGGAACGAGCGCCCGATGCTGTTATTGTTGTGGACAACACCATGATGAGCCCATACCTCCAGCGCCCACTCGAGCATGGTGCAGACCTTGTGTACGACAGTGGCACCAAATACCTCAGTGGACATCACGACCTCATGGCTGGGGTTGTCACTTGTAACCGAGATGACCTGGCAAAGCAGCTAGCTTTCATCATCAACTCTGTTGGCAATGCGTTAACGCCTATGGATTCTTTCTTCCTCCTCCGTGGCATCAAAACTCTGGCAGTTCGCATGGACAAGCAGCAGTCCAACGCCCAGTTGGTGGCGGAGTACCTCCATGCTCTTGGATTTGACGTGCATTATCCGGGATTGTCGGAGCATCCTGGACGGGATATACACCAGCGAATTGCGAACGGAAACGGCGCAGTTCTCAGCTTCGAAACGGGGAACAAGGAGTTGAGCGAGAAGATCGTGGGCGGGACGCGTTTGTGGGGTATCAGTGTGAGCTTTGGCTGTGTGAACAGTCTGATCAGTATGCCCTGCGTCATGTCGTGAGTTGTAGACATTTTGTCAATCTCTGAGGATTGGAGCGCTCACAGTATTTCCACTGCCAGACACGCCTCAATTGATCCAGCGACGAGGGCTGCTCGTGGATTACCGGAAGACCTCATTCGCTTATGTGTCGGTATCGAAGACCCTCATGATCTCCTGGATGACCTAGAACGCGCACTGATCGACGCCGGTGCTATTGCTCTCGACGCCTCTCAAAACAAACTCGTCAGGGTTCCTGACCAAGATGCTTTGACGAGAGCTGTGGAGAGGCTTCATCTTGATGGGGCGTTCCAGGATATGGAATGGTTTGTCAGCGCACCAGGCAAGGTCATTTTGTTTGGTGAACATGCTGTTGTACATGGGGTTGTAAGTGTTATTCCGCTCTAATCAGTCCTAGGAACGATCTACGTTTCTGGACTACCGGAGTGAACTTTCTCGGAGGCCTCTACCGCGATCGACGCGACCGGTTTTCATA
>Ga0247741_1001081_pt1 | contig 15004 bp, 15 predicted proteins | sample UWRJL213509R2_FD_180945 | JGI IMG/M metagenome (GOLD analysis project Ga0247741, IMG submission 180945) | Plant litter microbial communities from Arlington Agricultural Research Station in Wisconsin, United States - UWRJ-L213-509R-2 | ecosystem: Environmental > Terrestrial > Plant litter >... | reverse complement strand
CGCGCGAGATGTCTGAGCTGCAGAGCCACGCGTAGCAATCGCGGTAGGGAATACGCTGATGATTAGATGTGACGCAAGTCAGCTCTACAGGACAAGAACAACCAGGACTTGATAGTACGCACAAAGAGGGATCGGAATTCCCTGCAAAGCTATGACATGTATTCAGAAGACAGTCGCCATGAGATCGCAGACAATACGTACCCTACTTTCGAGTATCCTGTTCCATTATCGCAGATGATGGGGGCGAGGACAGACATTGTTAATATGATGCTGCGAGTGTTACGGCGAGAGATGATCAGGCCGACGCTGTTTGGCTTGCTCTTCCAATCCAAGCAACCTGTTCGCTACTGTTGCAAATCTACGCTCACGTTCTCACTACTTTGGAAATGCAAAGCTCCAGCTGCGTCCAGCGACATTCGAGCCCAGCAAGGCCAGAAAACTGAGCAAACTTCCAAGAAGCCCGCCGTTGACTACTGTCAATAACTCTCGTTTTCCAAGCCATGTCAAGAACACAACTGGTAGCACCGAGCCGACTTTGGATGGGCTAATTTTCTGGGGTCAAGATTCTATAAATCAAATGTTCCAATTTCGCTTCGGGTTTCCTCGGAATCCCTCAACAGCCAGGAGAATGCAATCTGGTGGAAGGTTAGGGAAACAGGATTCACTGGGAGTAGCAGAAACGGCAACAATGTCGGCTTTTTTTAAATCTATAAGTTATACCCTTGTACCAATACATTGTCTTCTAGGTTCTCGACATCAACATTCCCATTTTCTGAGACGGTAGCCGTTACAGGCCAGGATATCTCGCGACGACCGGTTTTTGAATGCAGTAAACTTGCCGAAAGAAGGGGGTAGAAGCCCATTGATGGTTCTTGAAATTCTAGACGCGTTCTATCCGAAATACTGGAGCCATCGTAACAAGCTCTACAAGGCAAAGAGCACGAAACTCTTTATCTAGCAGTACTGCTGGGAAGCCGCTGTGGGTGTACCGCTGGCACGTGATTGATTGAACTTCACTTAACTTATGATATTTTGATCACGTGCGGGCGCTAATCGCCATACCTGTGCGTCCGGATGTCCTTTACTTCCGCCCCAAGTCCACGATTCTCCCATTGGGATCACCAGCAGCAGCCGTAAAATCTGTACTTCCCGTCCAATCATTCTCCAATCTTGAGCTAATCAAAAACCTTCAGACATACATGGGTCACGGACTCACGGTGGCCAACTTGAAGAAGAACATGCGTCCGAGTCGTTGCTTCATTGCCGTTAGGTACGATCTCACTGTTGTATAAATAAGCCACTGCGGATAAGAGATGGCTTGATTCTTGCTTTTCTGTGCCGCTTTAGGCTTATCTCAGGAGCACAAACACTGAAGAAACGTTTATAATGCGTTGCCGCATTACTCATGCCCCCAGTCGACACTCTCACTGGTAACACCCTAACGAAATGGCCTCCTCCGAGATCTTCGTCAAGCAAACAATTTTCAAAGCACACCATCCTCCATTTAGCGTCATCTCCTGTCACGAATCCCAGTTACCAATCCAGCTTCCCTCCTTCTTGCTATCAGTGAACGGCGTCGTTGGACTGAGCGCTGACTACGGAGCAAATTGCCGCATGACTTCCCTCGCTATTGCTTCGGCGACGAAGGTGCTCGTCGTCACCTTCTCAAACCCCAAAGGGCGCTCAGAGGCAACCACTGGCAACATATTACATCGAGGGCTATTGAAGAGTTTGCTCGCCGATGTTGGTTCCTTGAAGGTCGCCTTGCAAATGGATCAAATCGCCACTGCCCTATATTCGGACCACCAACTTCACATTAGGTGCGGAAAGGATCTTCTGTCCTTGTCTAAGGCAAGTCGGGATTCTATTGAAGGCGTTATGAATGCACTGGGAGGGGAAGCTACACTCTGCAAACCCGCAGTCATCACTGCGTTCCTGCGTGGCCAGAAAGAAATTGCCATGAAAGCATGGGCAGTCTGCCGTGCTGCTGTGGTGCCGCATGTGCTCGTAAAGTTGGCCAAAAGCCCTTCGATTGACACGATCGATTTCGATATCAAGGTACATTTTTGTGACTTACTGGTGTTCATGACTAAAGATAAAGTAAAAATAGGTTCTCAAAGTCATCTCAAAGTCTATTCGAGACGCGGCTCGCCTTGTTGCACTGAAACCCGTTCGCGTAAAAAACGACATTATCAAAGAGACCAAGGTTCACAAAGGTGGCAACCTGGCGGCCACCTCTCAGAGGTACAAGACACGTCTTATGTGTACTTCTCCAAACCAGGTCAGTAATCATGCTTGCTATCCTAGTACATTTTAAATTGGAGTTTTGTTCGCATCTTAGACGCTGGAAATCAAGACAATCGAGGCGGATGGAAGCTCAAGGGTCCTTAGAGGAACAATCCGGAAAGTAGACGGCTGTAATGCCACTATCAAGCTCAAAGGGGCCAAGATAGGCAATGCTAAGATTCAATCTTTGGAAACGGTCGGTAGAGATCGCCCTCTCACTGGGGAGATGATGAGGGAGAGCTATATGCTTTCCGCTCTTCAGTCAACAATATCGCTGTCGGCTAATCCCTTTATCAGCACTATCTGGCTCCCTGGTAACAAGGTTTTGTGGGCGCCGGTTCCACAATGGTCGACGTCTCCTCCTCTTTATTTTCCAACCAAGCGGTCTCTCAATGTCTCACAAGCCCAGGCCGTCAGAACCATTCTTTCGAACGAGGATAGGGATCGAGTTGTGCTCATTCAAGGCCCGCCAGGGACAGGAAAGACCACGGTCATTGCTGCGACTGTCACAAGCACCATGAACTCCGGGGACAAGAGTCGAACAATATGGCTTGTGGCTCATTCCAACGTAGCTGTGAAGAATATGGCGGAGAAGTTAGCGTCTGTGAAGTTTTTCGACTTCAAGATTCTAGTGTCGAAGGACTTTCACAACACTTGGTACGTCAATCCATTTGGCCTATCGCCAAGTTAATCTAGTTCAACTATTTACCTATAGGCACGAGCATTTGTATGAGGAAATCTCCAAAAATCTCATCCGCTCGGATGACTTCCCATCAGATCGTGTGGCAGTTCAAAGCTGTCTGAAGGGATCCAGGGTTATTTTGTGCACGCTCGCCATGCTCTCCAACAACAAATTAGCACACTTTGCTCGCCAAGTGCCTCTTCAGACGGTCATCTTCGATGAGGCCAGCCAGATTGAAATTGGCGCCTATTTTCCAATGCTGTTTCAATTTCGGCCAACCCTTCGGAAGCTTGTCTTCATCGGAGACGATAAACAATGTACGTCTACCTCACGCGCGATGGATTTAATATCTAATACGTCTTTTCGAAGTGGCACCATATGGTATAAGCGATATCCCTGAACTGGAGAGTATTTTCGAAAAACCTGGTCTTCGAGATCGCGTGGTGTTTCTAAACACACAGTGTAAGTGACCCACGGAATTGCGCTACAAGTAGCAAGTACAACGCTCTGACTTTTGTTCACAGATCGAATTCCAATCCCGATCGGCGACTTCATTTCGAAGCGCGTATATAACGGAGCACTGAAAAGTCAGCACGCCATCGGCCAAACCAGCTGCTGTCGCTTTGTGGATGTCGCCGATGGTGGAGAAGAGTCGGAAGGCCGAAGCTATATCGTATGCCATCTACTCTCCCGCGTCCCCCTTTGCTCAAGTATTTCCACAGAACAAACGCGAGGTTACAACCGTCATCGAGATTGCACGCCAGCTAGTAGCCGCCAAACAGTCCTTCCGGATAATCACGCCTTATGACTCGCAACGTTCTTTGCTGGAAGGATCTCTCCAAGATGCACGCCTCACTTGGGAGGACAAGTGCTTCAATATCGACTCGTTCCAAGGTTTTAACCTTCTTTTTTCTCATTATGTCTGCGTGGCTGACGCGAATCAACAGGCAATGAAGACGACTTCATTATTATCTCCCTCGTCAGATCGAAGAAAATCGGATTTTTGCAGGAGCAAAGGCGCGTAAACGTCATGTTGACCCGGTTTAAGAAGGGGATGATTATCTGCACGAATCGCAATTTCATGCAAAACCAAGCTGCAGGTAGCCTCGTCGGAAAGCTTGCGACTACGCTGGGAAGTACAGCGTGGATTGAATCTCGCAAGGTTCTGCACCATAACGTCAGGCCTTTCACGGTGTAGATCTGTGTAGACCCATTGCGATGTACGACTGTAGAAATAGTTTTGAGCTTGTAGCGAAAGTATCTCATTGGCTTTCACGATTGAGTGTGCCTATACTAGTAGAACGAAATTCGGATGTAGTTGACTATGTACGAGGCGAGAGAATTCTGACTCGAAAAAAGAACAGTCGTGCATGTACGATCTCGAGCAGGTGTAGTTCTTACCAAGGCTCTATCCCAATCCAATGGGAGTGACACACTGCGGAAAGGCTTCCTGATCAGTTCCTGATCAGTCAGCAGAGATTATGCCGACGAGTTAGATATTTCTCTGAACTTGAATATAAGGCTTTATGAACTTGCGTGCTTTTGTGCGAGGAGATTTTGATTCAAGGCTGATCATGACCCTTAGGTGAACCATTGGAACTCGTATGCTTGTGTGCACGACTGAAGGATATCGGGAGTGGTAAAGTGACACCGCTTCAAGTACCAGTGCTCGGGCTTGAGAGACAGCACCATTTCAATGAGAAACCAATATTCTCATTGGAGCTCTATGTGTAGTAATAATGAAAGTAGACTAAATCCTGGCAGCGGTCGTTTATTGTACTGACCCACGGAAGGTTCACTTTGGCCAACTTTTGAGAATGATTGATCATCAGGCCTTCAGCTTCAGCGCTTCAGCACCCAGTACTTTGGTGTTGATTGGCGCTCAAAAACACGTTGCTCAGGCGTCACCTAGTCTCCCAAAGGCAGCCGCCAGACGGGACCCCAAACCTTGTGGCGGACATTTCCTGTCTGACATGTCACCTCTTATTGCATTAATTAAAGGTCGAAAGCCGTTCAATCGATGCGTTGTGGTATTTAAAATGTAGCTTACTAACTCTTTGATTACACTTCTACACAAACGCCGACATTGTAATCTGGTGCCATGGTGCGTCGGCCCTGCCATCTGATAGCATTGGCTACGATTTGTTCGCTACGGATAACAAGATGTCGATTATAGTTCGAGGTCATCCTGACTCGAAGGCTGCGCATCAAGTGACTCAACTATGGCTTCTGTGTTTTTCTGTGCGTGTTGAAAACTCATTAGGGAGTAAAACCTAAGAATAGGCCCGTTGATATTTACGGGAATTAGCCCAAGGATACATTAAAGTATCCTGGCTACCAAAATCTAGGGAGCTTTGGGATGAGTGAAGAGGGCTTCATGGCAGGCGAAATGATCGGAGGGTGACGCGTCGATTTGAGTCGTCTTGATTACGAGGCAAGAAAAACTGTCTCGACTAGAAAATAGTTTTGCAGGGTATGATCTTCAGCATATTTCTATGCCGCGATCCAAGGTGGGGGTAACACACGGAAAGGCTTCCTGATCAGTCAGCAGAGATGACGAAGACATTCCCGGCGTCGCACTCGGATATTATTAGGTCGGCAAGGACCTGTCCACAAGGCACCAGGAGGTATATAACGGAAAAAGAGAAGAGATGACATACGAGGCCCCCCTTCTGCGATGTCCAGGAAATCGAGCTCGTCAATTATCTCTGGTGCTAAAGAGTCGGTCCAAATTGTCAAGGAGCAGGCAACGGTACCTTCCCACTCTCAGTCATGGTGCGTCACTTTAGCGCTCGATGTTTTCATGCTCAGTGTGTTGACTTTTCCAGGTGGCATCGCGTCCCTTTCGCTTCGTCCAAACCACCACCATCATCACCAAAATCTCTTGAAGATGCTCTTCTCATCCCAGAAGCCAACGCTAACTGGCTCGACATCGTCACTTTCGGCTGGATGACACCTTTGATGGGCCTGGGCTACAAACGGCCACTCGAAGCAACTGATCTGTGGAAGTTGCAGGACGAGAGGAACGCAGAGCACATTGCGACTCTCATCACGCAGTCTTTTGAACGGAGAGTATTCGCTGCGCAGGACTACAATGAACGTCTGGCTAAAGGGGAGATTGGGCCTGGTCTGAAGGTTGTTTGGTGGTCCATCCAGGGGAAGCGTACAGAGAAAGAGAAGCAATGGAGGGAAAAAACTGGCAGGAAGAAAGCGAGCCTGGTATGGGCTATGAACGACAGCGTCAAGTGGTGGTTCTGGTCAGGAGGGGTCCTCAAGCTCATTGGTGACACCGCGCAGGTCACAAGTCCGCTCGTCGTGAAAGCCATCATCAACTTTGCTGGGGAATCCTACGTCGGCCATCGACTCGGCCAACCAGTGCCAGGCATCGGCAAGGGCATCGGGCTCACCTTCGTTCTGTTCTTCATGCAAGTCATCGCGTCTCTCTGTACACACCACTTTTTCTACCGAAGCACGGCGACTGGTGTATTGCTTCGCGGTGGTTTGATTACCGCTATATATTCGCGTTCACTCAAGCTCACTGCTCGTGCGCGATCGACGCTGACGAATGGAAAACTCGTGAACCATATCTCCACGGACGTCTCTCGCATTGACTTTTGTGCTGGGTTCTTCCACATGTCTTGGTCTGCGCCTATCCAGCTGCTCATTTGTATGGCTCTGCTCATCATCAATCTGGGACCATCGGCTCTGGCGGGCATGGCATGCTTCATCCTCGCCACGCCTGTGCAGACTGTGGTGATGAAGCATCTGTTTTCCCTCCGGAAGAAAAGTATGGAGTGGACCGATAAACGAGCCAAATTATTGCAGGAATTGTTGGGTGGGATGAAGGTTATCAAGTTCTTCGCCTGGGAAATACCTTTTCTCGACCGTCTGACAAACTTCAGGAAAAGAGAGATGGCGTAGGTGTTTTCAAATTACTATTTTGATGGTGCTGAATTTTTTTCAGGTATATACGCTCGCTACTTCTCATTCGGTCGGCCAATAACGCAGTCGCGATGAGCATGCCTATGCTCGCATCGGTCATTGCCTTCGTTACATACTCCGCAACTGGGCACACTCTTGAACCTGCCGTTATCTTCACCTCCTTGACCTTGTTCAACCTCCTCCGTCTGCCCCTCATGTTTTTGCGTAAGTCCTGACAATCCCTATTATATTCAGATCTAACCCCCCCCCTTTTAGCTGTCGCATTTAGCTCGATAGCCGATGCTGCAAACGCTACCAACCGTCTGTACGGCGTCTTCGAAGCCGAGCTACTCGAAAAGACACATACAGTCGATGAAGATCTCGATGCTGCGGTCGAAGTCAAAGGTGCCTCCTTTACCTGGGACTCACCTCCTCCAGAGGACGTAAAGTCCAAAGGTAGCAAGAAGCAGCACTCCCACGGTACCCACGCCAAAGCCGCTGCTGCTGCCGCTGAGATACAGCGTCAAGCTGATTTAGATGAGAAGGCGAAGACTGACGAAGAGAAAGTGTTCAAGATAAGGGATTTCAGTATGACTATCCCTCGTGGTCAGCTAGTGGCGATTGTAGGATCGGTTGGTTGTGGTAAAACGAGTTTGCTTCAAGGCTTGATCGGAGAGATGAGGAAAACGAGTGGAAGTATCGTTTTCGGGGGCAGTGTTGCATATTGTGCTCAAAGCGCCTGGGTTCAGGTCCGTCTTACCTATCCTTTTTTTCCTCTCGTGCTAATGAATTGACTTTGCACGTACAGAATGCAACAATCAGGGAAAACATATGCTTCGGCCGTCCGTTCGAAGAAGAACGCTATTGGAAAGCCATCAAGGACTCCTGTCTCGAACCGGACCTCGACATACTACCCAACGGCGACCTCACAGAGGTCGGTGAAAAAGGCATATCACTCTCTGGTGGCCAAAAGCAGAGGTTGAACATTTGTCGCGCCATCTACTGTGACACCTCTATCCAGATCTTCGACGATCCACTCTCAGCTCTTGACGCTCATGTCGGGAAGGCCGTATTCCAGAATGTATTGCAAAACTCACTTTCGGGCAAGACGAGGATCCTAGTCACCCATGCGCTACATTTCTTGCCGCAGGTGGATTATATCTATGTTATCGCTGATGGTAGGGTGGCAGAGCAGGGGACGTACGGGGATCTTATGGGTAGAGGCGACGAGTTCTCAAAGTTTATAACGGAGTTTGGGTCCTCTGAGGAGAACAAAGAGATAGAGGAGCAGGAAGAGGACATGATCGATGAGGCTGTGTCGGCTGAGAAAGCCGCTGAAGCTATAGCCTTAGAGACAAGAGAGAAAGAACGCTCTGATAAGATGAAGAAAGCCGTAGCTGGCGCCGCGTTGATGCAGGCCGAGGAGAGGAATACCGGTGCTATATCTTTGTCGGTGTACAAGGAATACTTGAACGCGGGCCATGGACAAATCGTTATGCCCTTCTTACTCTTTTCCCTTGTTTTCATGCAGGGTGCGACGGTGCTTTCCTCATATTGGCTCGTCTGGTGGCAGGACAAGTGAGGCAATTTCAATGATCATTTGCGTTCGCATAAACTAACCCTTTTGCTTCTCTAGGTCTTTCCATCGATCTGAAGGGTTCTACATGGGCGTCTACGCAAGTCTTGGGGTTGCTCAGGCCTTTGGTGCATTCCTCATGGGTGCAACCTTCGCCATATTGACGTATTTTGCATCTCAGAATTTGCACAAAGTGAGCGCGATACTGTTAACCCTATTTTATTTACTGACGCTCTTTCTAGGATGCCATTAAACGGGTCATGCATTCTCCAATGTCGTTCTTTGAGACTACACCTCTGGGTCGTATCATGAACCGGTTTTCAAAAGGTATTTCTGATTGTGAACTTGAATACTTTACACAACTGACGGATTTAAAGATATTGACACCATCGATAACACGCTTGGAGGTATGTAGAGATCTGCTGCTATCGTTCTGATCGCTGATTGACTCTCACTTGACTTTCAGAAGCGCTCAGAATGTTCATGGGCACCATGTCCGCCATCCTAGGCGCTATCATTTTGATCTCCATCGTCCTCCCTTGGTTCCTGATTGGCGTCTTTGCTATTTTAATCGCATATTTTTATGCGGCTGCATTTTACAGAGCTAGTGCTCGAGAGCTCAAGGTAAGCTGGTCATACCTATGCATATACGCTCAAGTGGCTGAGGATCAACGTTCAATTCTAGCGTCTTGATGCCGTCCTCAGATCTTCGCTGTACTCTCATTTCTCGGAGAGTCTATCTGGGCTGGCAACTATTCGCGCGTATGGAGAAGCAGAGCGCTTCCGCTTGGATAACGAGAAGCGAGTAGACATCGAAAACCGGGCTTATTGGCTAACTGTCACCAATCAGGTGTGTTTCTTGTCTCTTGGTCGACAAAATACCGAATTTTGACAAATTATTTCTCTAGCGATGGCTTGGTATCCGACTCGACTTCCTAGGTGCCCTTCTAACCTTCATTGTTGCAATGTTGACGGTTGGCACGCGTTTTACAATATCCCCCGCGCAAACTGGTTTGGTTCTCGCCTACATCCTCAGTGTCCAACAAGCGTATGTCTTCTAAAATTCCGATGTGCTGCTCACTTATACCTCGTTTATTCAGGTTTGGCTGGATGGTCCGACAGGTCGCTGAAGTCGAGAATGACATGAACTCGGTCGAGCGTATCGTCTACTATGCGAGGGAGATTGAACAAGAAGCCCCTCATGAAATACCTGATCAGAAGCCTGCCCCGTCTTGGCCTGCTGACGGACAACTTGAACTCAAGGATGTCGTTCTGAGTTATCGACCAGAACTGCCATCAGTGCTCAAGGGTATCTCCATGACGGTGAAGGCAGGCGAAAAGATTGGTATCGTCGGAAGGTATATCCAATTTCTTACAGCTATATAGTATGAGGATTCACAATCCACCAGAACTGGCGCCGGAAAAAGTTCTATCATGACTGCCCTTTATCGCATCGTCGAGCTCACCTCGGGTTCTATCACACTTGACGGCATTGATATCTCCAAGATCGGGCTTAGTGACCTCCGCAACGCGCTCGCCATTATTCCACAGGATCCAGTACGTGTCTCTGACATCTACAATGCTCTCCTATACTAACTCGCTTTTACAGTTGTTATGTTAGTCTGCACGGCCTTAGATCATATTTAGTTGCGTACTGACATTTCTTCGAAGTCTCTGGAACTCTCCGCACAAACCTCGATCCTTTCAACCTCCACGATGATGCTACACTCTGGGATGCGCTCAAACGCGCTTATCTCGTCGAGTCGTCGAAAACCAACTCACTCATCACAACCGAGGACGAACCACCAAGTGGTGCACATACACCCGTGAACCGGTTCAGTCTGGATACTGTCATCGAAGACGAGGGAGGCAATTTGTCTGTTGGTCAGGTACGGCATTGCTGCTTCTAATTCCATCTCTGTGTGAAGTAGAATTGTGCTGATTGTGACGTTTACTTCTATAAATTTAGCGATCATTGGTCTCATTGGCTCGAGCTCTCGTCAAGAATTCAAAGGTTATCATTCTGGATGAGGCCACAGGTAAGCGCGTTCGCCAACTTTTGGGGCAGGATTACCTTACACTGACTACCATTAAAATAGCTTCGGTCGACTATGAAACCGACCGTAAGATTCAGGACACCATCGCGTATGAATTTAAAGATCGCACTATCCTTTGCATCGCTCGTAAGCGAACTGCACTTTTACAACGTGTTTTGTCTAATTTTGTCTAATTCTCACAGATCGACTACGCACGATTATTTCCTATGACCGGATATGCGTCCTTGACGCTGGTCAGATCGCTGTACGTCCATTCTTGCCCGTCATTTCTGTCGCGTATCTTCAGAGAAGCTCATGTCTACTGTCCAGGAATTTGATACCCCTGTAAAATTATATGAGAACACAGATGGCATATTCCGAGGAATGTGCGAACGGTCATCGATTTCTCTAGATGATATCAAGCTTGCTGTAAAGGCAACATCGGACGACAACGATGATGACAACTAACGAAGAAATTTCTATGGCTATCTGCATGCATCTAATTGTAATAGGCTTTGGGGGCAATCTTTATCTTATAATCATTTGGTTACTCCACAATTTGCGTAGGTTATCACGATCATAAGTATCAACGAGAGGAGATCAGAGTGCGAAAATGTAAAAAGTATAGAAAGCATAGATTTCTGCCAGCATAATGACCGTTATACATGTTAGATACATGTAGTGAGTATGTCCATGTTTTGAGAAAGCGAACTTGGTAAAAAGGATTGTACACTATGGAACAGGTCATGACAGTCATGATAGATCGTTGAGTACAGACTAAAGAAACATGTTTCAGATGCGAAAATCCGAGTAGATAGATAGGAAAACAAAACAAGACAGCATTGAGAGATTAAAATGCGTGTAGTACAACGGACCCTAATCTTGAAGAAACATTTTCCGGAGGTACTCTGTCGCTGCCTGTCTAAGCGCAGCATCGGCATTCGGGTTCGCTATCAGTTCCTAGAAACCAAATTTTAATTACGGTTGTAAAGGCATGAAAGACTAGTCGACTCACAAACGCCTTCTCTGTCTTGTTCTTCGCGCTCGCTGTCTTCTCGAGCTCTTTACGTGCATTAAGCTCGTTCAACTCCCTCGCCTCGCGTCGACGAAGGTAATCGAGCTTTTCTTGGGCTACTTTTGTCTGTAGATTGAGGTAATGAAGACATCGCGATAACAGGTCTTGGCTCAGAGCAAGGTTCAGGGCGGGGGCATCAGTAACCATCGGCATCGCGGAAGGCTGCGTATGGGGCTGGGGTTGGTGTTGTGGCTGCGGCTGTGGTGGAGGGGGCATCTGCTGCTGCTGAGCCTGTGGAGGGACTTGCCGCATGCCCTGATTCGCCTGTTGTTGCTGCTGCACAGGCGTAGGTTGCTGTTGAGGCGGCGGAGGCGGTGGGGGGTTTTCCCGGAGGTCCTGCGGGTTGATATAAACATGTTGGCGGTCGTGTGACATCCCATTGATCCCGTTAAGTGTTGTTGGGTCGTTGAAGTCTAGTGTGGTGTCTTCTTCGTCGCCATCGTCGTTTCCTCCTCCCATACCACTGTTTCCAACATTGGAGTTGCGTCCCTGGACGGGTCGCATTGTTGCTGGGTCTCCGTGCCATCTGTGATCACAAATTAAGCATAGATGGTAGATATAAATCAAGAATGTATACGCACCGTCGATAGAACAGTTCGTACCATCCTACGCGATGCCAGTGGTCTATTGTCCTGGCTGTGATATTCCCGACGTCGCTTCCGCCTTTACGAGCGATCTGCAGCCGTCGTTCGTACTCCCGCAGACGATCTGCTTCACTCAGGGCTGAGATGTTCGCAGCACCTTGTCCATGAGCAGTTTCGAACGCATAAATCTGCTTGAACAAGTTGAAGTTCCGTTCGTAGCAGCCCTTGAGGGCTTGGTATGTTTTCTTCCCGCCAAACACTTGTATTGCACACTGTTGTGGGTTAGCAATTGTTCGGAAATGGATGTGGTGCGACTCACCTCTCGCAAACACGAGTTCTTGGTTGCACGGAGAGAATTCCAGTGATCCTCCTGGCCTGGACCCATTAGCCAGCTGAAGAGCTTGGACTTTTCGTCATCGGTCCAATGCTTGGCACCTTGACCGCCTCCGTCCATATCATAGGAATCCCCTTCATCGCCGCCACCGGCTGTTTCCCCACGTCTTCGTTTGTTTAGCTGGGCGGTCATGTTAGGATCTATCTGCTTTCGCTTCATCGCCGGGGACGTCGCGCCGCCCTGGGTGACTGTGAAGGTAAGCGGGGAATGCGAAGATGAAGCAGCGCCATGTGTAGGAGCCCCTTGCTGGGAGAGAGTCGGTGGTGAGGTTGATGGATTGCGATAGTCCGTGCTGCGGGTGTAGGCGCCTGCTGGACCGACTCCGGGGGCGAGATGGTTGCCCAAGGCTTGTCCCAAACCGTTCTGGTGAAAAGGTGTCTGGGCGGGGGTTCAGAGTTCAGAAAAACGGTTCAGCTAGGTATCAAGGGACACACCGAGCCGCTGGTATCGAGGTTTGGGTCCCTGCGGTCCTGCAGAGGCATATGCCCGTACTGCATCGTCTGGTCGCTGGGATTCACCCGCTCATCGTCAGCCTTCGTTGACTGCAAAAACGAGAAACTCACTTTGAATCCATCCACAGTCGAGCCACTGAAACGGTTCTGTGCTCAATTTGGTTCGCACCTGGCTCAGCTCATCACACCAAAACATCCCCAAATACAAAAATCAATTATTTATCAAAATTAATACTAGTAGTCCGGGTCCGGCGAGCCCTCTGCATCCTCGTCGTCCTCTCCGTCCGCGTCCTCGTCGTGCAGGTCATCCTCGTCCACCAGCGTCGACCGCAGGTCACTCTCCGCAGGACCCACATACGTCCCGTACTTCTCTACTGCCTTTACATCCATCGTGAATACCGTGTCGTCGCTAGGGACACTGTGCCGGCTCGTCAGATTTGTCAGTGGCGTGCCAGCATCCTCCGTCTTGAGTTCAACGATGGTCGCGGTCTCGGGGGTTGTACCATTCATTGTGGGCTGCTCTGAATCGACTTCCATCAGCTCTGGCTCTGGCTCTTGGATTGCCTCTGGTTCTTGGACTACCTCTGGCTCGTAGACCGCTTCTGCCTCATAGACTGCCTCTGTCTCATGGGCTGCCTCTGGCTGTTCGGGTGGTGGTGAATCATCAACCTCGGGTGACGACTCAATCCTCCGCCGTTTCCGCATCGGAAGTGGTTTCACAGGCCTGGCGTTCGGCACCATCGCCACAGGGGGCTTCTTGTTCTCCATCTGCGACTCGCCTCTCCGGGATCTCAGCTGACGGCCCTGCATTTGCTCTTCCATCGCCAGCTTCGCGGCAAGCGCCTCGTCGTCGTTGCTGTTACTACTGATGGCTTCCAGCTTGCGACTTGAGGTCTTTCTCGTTGCACCGCGTCTCGAGGGCCGAACGGAGCTAGACTCGATCTCTTGCGGCGACGACAGTATAGGCGAAGGAATGTTGGCATTGCTTGACCTTGTACGCCTGGACGGCGCCAAAGGCGTAGGTATGGAGGCAGGCGACACAGCTCGGTTCGATCTTGACGACCGTATCGAGTCCTTCTCCTTCGTAGGCGATTTCTGGGACGACCTTGTCCGCGTCTTAGATCGAGGAGTAGGCTCATCCACCACCATAGGCAACTCATCCCTGTCCCCCTCAGCGTCCTCATCCATTGGCCCAGGGGAATCCATCTCTGCTCCATTCCCATTCACATGACCGTTCACGCGCCTTGGGGTCACAGGCTGCGCAAATGGCCCCATGTGCATGGTCGTCGCTGAGCCACCCTGTGCACTCCCATCCACTTCAGTATCCATCGCAGGCAGCATTGGCATCACAGCTGGTTCCTGCGGGGCTCTTGAAACAAGGTATGGCGTCCACTGCAGCTTCTCCGGCTTCAACTTCAAGTACCCTTTCGACTCCCAGTTCCGTACATACGCATCCACTTTATCTCGGTCAAAATGAATTTCGTAGTGCTTCGGAGGGACGAACGGGCCCTTGTTCCCATCGGCATCTTTGTCTTGCGTTTGCATGCGTTGGAGCTGCCTACGCGCAATGCCGTTCTTCCTGCCTTTCGGGTACTTGATAGCCTGCCCGGGAGAAGGACGTATGGGAGGAGGTGTGGCTTCGCGAATGAACATCATGTTCTGCTGTATTAGGGTATTGCAGACGTCCTCTGGTGTCATCGAGGTCCCTGCGCAGATCTCTGTGCAGGGACATAAATTGAACGGTTTGAACGTCGAGAAGATGAGATGTTGCTTACCCTCTATCTTCACATTGTCCGGTGCAGTTTGAAGAAACCGCATCAAAGCAAGCGTCCAATAATTTTTGTAGCCCAATGCACCAAGATTTGAGAGTGGTTTCTCTGGCGATCCCAACCGCTGCTCGATCTTGGACAAGAGATAACCTGAAACATACATAATGAGTACCTCCGCCACTCTCCATAGGGACCAGAACTTACTGAAATCAATAAGCAAATTCCCCCA
>Ga0247741_1001080_pt1 | contig 15012 bp, 11 predicted proteins | sample UWRJL213509R2_FD_180945 | JGI IMG/M metagenome (GOLD analysis project Ga0247741, IMG submission 180945) | Plant litter microbial communities from Arlington Agricultural Research Station in Wisconsin, United States - UWRJ-L213-509R-2 | ecosystem: Environmental > Terrestrial > Plant litter >... | reverse complement strand
GCTGCGTTTCAAACGATCTGTATTTTTTTTCAGCATTCGCCTGCAGGTGCAATTCCGAATCGGCATTTTTAATTTCAACATTTTTGTAAATAGTGGTGCCGCTCCATATGGCCATGCAAAAAAGAAGTAATAACATCCCGGCAGTGACGGGCTTGAGTCTTCGTAAAAAATTTCTACGCTCAATGGATAAACTACTGATGACGATTGCCATCAACAAGGTTGTCGCCGCTCCGAAGATCATTTTCATTCCGAACGCCTGCAGGTAAGGCCCCCACCCATTCATATCGCTGTATTCTCCTGCAAATGCAGCATGGAAACGCATCAACGGGTGCCGGATACCTGCCACTTTTCCGATGCTGGTAGAAGTTAACAATACGGTCAATGAAGAAATGATCAATCCGAAATATTTATTCGGGATAAGCCATTGTATAGCTACCAGTAGCCCCGCACTCAGCATCAGCGGTAGCCCCAGCAGGAAATAAAGACTGGCATATACCTGCCAGTCGATACGTGCATATCCATACAGCAATTGAAAGATCAAACCGATAATGATCATCCAGGTAATGATGATTAGTATGATAAGATTCAATGACAGCCATTTTGCAAAAAAGCGGATGATGGGATTTACGGGAGCGGTATTTTCAATCATATAAAATCCTGCAGCCTTGCTTCGCCACACCAGTTCATTGCTGTAAAAAATTATTACCACCAGGCAGATCACCGGAAAGGTTTCGATGATAGTATTAACCATAAGTCCGCTGCTGGCATACTTTTGCGGCAAACGGATCCCTTTTTCTATTTCCGCATAAATTTCCATACCGATCATGAATCCTGTACCGATCAATATCAGTATGGATGCGATTGACCTGATCACAAAAATGAGATCGAGTTTTATATAACTTTTGAGCGAAGCGAAATGATGTTTCCAGTCGAATAACCCTGGCTGAATTTTTTTGTACTTAATCGGTTGAATTTTTTTCTTTACCGCAGATAAAAAGCGGCGCTTCTTTTTTGTATCAACAGTAAAATTGAAATATCGGAAAGTGATCAACAGTACAACAAATGAGAGCACCACGTATACTAACCGGTTAAAAAACAAAGTTCCCGCAAGAGGTACTATTTGTGTATTTCGCTGAAGTGATGACCATACTAATGTTTCCTTCATGAATGCTGAAAGCCCGAACGGATCTACCTTTGCAGACAACTCCATCGCTTCCGCAGACTGCGGAAAACTCCCCGCCATCAATGGTGATCCGGAAAAAATAAGCGCTACCATGTAAAGAATATAAATGAACAAGGCAGATATGTAGACGTATAATTTATTGGCAGAAAAACATCCCACGGCAAAAACTATTGCGGAGCAAAAAAATGCGTTGGGTAAACCCAACAATAAAAAAGGTTGCAGATAGTGCCATACATGAAATGGGCCATAACCTGTACCAGCAGCGGCTTCCATCTGCCTGCCAAACATAAAGCCAAGCGCCAATATAAAAAAACTGAATGCGGTAATTCCAAATATGAGCAGGAAGCGGCTACCGAGATAACTTATTTTTTTGATGGGAGTGGTATAAAGGATCATGGCAAATCCTGCGTCTTTTTCCCTGAATACAATTCTTGCGGCAAGTATGGCCGAAATAAACAGGCAGATGAGTGACATATATCCCAGCAGATAAGTGAGGCTGTAAGGAGCGTTCTTTAAAATACCTTCCTGGGTGAACGCATTGGCTTTGCTGCCGGTAAATATTCCCAGCAAGAGGAAACACAGCAGCATCATATAAAAACTGACCCTTGTATAAAAAAAGCTGAACTCGAATTTCAACAACGCTTTCATGATAGGTTATTTTGATGTTGAATGGAAAAATAAACGTCTTCAAGCGTAGGTTCCATCTTCCGGAAACCATCCTGCAATATTTCGTCGGAAAGCACGTGGATATTAAGTTTTCCAGCATTCAGCTGTGAAGAGATGACCGTATATTTTTCCCTGTATATTTCGCCGTCGGCTTTTGAAATGGTTTTCTGCCAGATCCTTCCATCCAGTTTTTCAACAAAATCATTCGGCCTTCCGTGTGCGAGTATGCGGCCGTTATTCATTACAGCCATCTGCGTGCAGAGGTTGCGCACGTCTTCTACCAGATGGGTAGATAATATGACAATGATATCTTCACCGATCTCACTCAGCAAATTATTGAATCGGTTGCGTTCTTCGGGGTCAAGTCCTGCAGTTGGTTCATCCACGATCACGATCCTGGGGTCGCCAAGCAAGGCCTGTGCAATTCCGAATCGTTGGCGCATGCCGCCGGAAAAGGTATGCACTTCTTTTTTGCGCTCGTTGAACAGGTTTACTTTTTGCAACAGCGACAGCACCTGTTCTTTTAATGCAGCGCTGTTGGTCAATCCTTTCAATGCCCCCAAATGCATCAGCAGGTTGTAAGCAGATATTTTTGGGTATACGCCAAAATCCTGCGGTAGAAAACCCAGTTGCTTTTTGAGGAACATCGTATCGGATAAAATGTCTACCCCATTAAAGTACAACCCGCCACTGTCGGCAGTTTGCAGGCCTACTATAGTTTTCATCAGTGTAGATTTACCGGCGCCATTTGGCCCCAGCAAACCGAACATTCCATTACCGATCTCTAGTGATACATCACTCAGTGCTTTTACCCCATTGGGATACATCTTGCTGATCCCATTTAAAATAAGTTGGTTCATGATGTGTAAGGGCAATACGGTGCCCTGCCCTTTCGTGCTAAATTTTTTTACTGCTATGTTGAGTTGAATTATTCCCTGGTATATTCCAATATATCGCCTGGCTGGCAATCCAATATTTTGCAGATCGCTTCCAGCGTATCAAATCGTACCCCTTTTGCCTTCCCGGTTTTCAGTATGGATAAATTGGCAGGTGTGATGCCCAGCTTTTCCGCCAGTTCCTTGCTTTGCATTTTGCGTTTGGCCAGCATCACATCTACGTTTACGATTATCGGCATATCAGATAAATAAATCTTGTTCGTTTTGCAATCCTGCTCCTTCCTTAAAAATGGCCATGATAAAATACGCGAATATCCCGATGATAAAATGCGCCATCACAATGAAACCTGCGGGATAATCTTCGCCGGTGGCGAAAAAATTAAAAGCAAGTACCAGTATCAGCGGATGGATGAAATTATAGAGGTAAAAGAATTTGAGTTGCCGGATGCCATATTGGGTAAACAATTTTTTTTGCCTGAATGCTTTGAAAACATTTGCCAGCAAATAAAAAAACAATCCATACAGTAACATCACCAGCGACATTTCGGCTACATAATTAAAAGTGAAATTGCTGCCCAATAAAAACCGGACCTGGGTAAAGGGATAATAGATCACGAAACGATTTTCAGGTTGCAGCGCGAAAGAGGGCAGGCGAAAAACCACTGAGATAATCATGTAAATACAGGTAAGCCAGTAAACTCCGGCAAGTAAGATGGCTACATAACGCAGTAAGGTAGAAATATGGCGGACCAGTTTCATGGTAGTATTCTTATTTATTACCACAAATCTATAATTAATTATCGTAAAACAATAATTAATTTTCTTTTTTTGATAAAAACTGATCAGTTGACAACTGGTGGGAGTTGACAACTTATTTCTTCTTAATAGAAGTATCAAAAAAACCACCTTCCTTCTTACTCACCCATTTGACGAATTTTATGATGTCTTCATGCTCCTTCAGCCGCTCTACAGTATTGTAATAATTCTTAAGTTCTGTTTCTGTAAAAACAGCGTGCACTTTCGCTTGGCAGATCTTATGCATCAATACCGTGTCAGTATCCTTACCGCCTTTGCTTGGTGGTATGAGGTGATGGCGTACAATGGGTTCGGCGAGTTCGCGGTTGCAGAGCGGGCATTTATTTGTATCAGACATTTAATTGTAGTTGAGGGGTAAATATATTGGTTGCAGGCCAATTAGAGAAATTGTTTTGAACCACAGAGAAATGGAGAACACAGAGTAACACAGAGAATGAATGATATTATGCGTCTCTGTGTTACTCTGTGCCCTCCTTTCCTCTGTGGTTCAAAAAACAAAAAAGCCTCTCATTACTGAAAGGCTTTTTGCTGGGATTTGTTTGTCGTCCTCCTTGTACAATTTTCGAACTATTTTATCGAGGACTTAAAGAAATTGGCTGGTTCACTCACTGCCGAGTTGATTTTACCCTCCAACCTACTAAAGGAAAATGTTCTATTCTGGTAGCACTGTAAATAGAGAAAGCATTTTCATCAAATCATTGGATTCTTCTATAATCCATTCTTCATTGTGAATTAATGATTTGACAATACAAATACTCTCCTTATCCTTAAAAATATCTTCAACCTCCAGTCCTGCCTGCCATTTGCTTGCGTGTTCAGTTTCTTCAATGCTTCTGGGTGCACCATCAGGAATCAGAAGTTGTATAGTTGGGATCTTTGCTTTCACCAAGGGGTAAATAACAAAAAGTCCGTCAAAATCCCAATCGCAAGAATAATAAATAGGTAAGCCACGAGTTTGAGAGTAATCTAATTTACCTACATTTTTACCGCCCACATGCCAAAGTTCAATACCATTTTTACGTGGCTTATTAGGCTTTCTAAGAAAATCGAGGTTTTCGCAGAGCACAATCGCAACCGTATTGTGGCATTCCAGTTTAATAATAAATTGTTGATCTTTCTCATTGGAAAATTGTTCTACGTCCATCAATTGCTTTAATGCCTCCACTAATGATTCTTTATTATCAAGGTACTTTTCATTTTTAAAAAACATTAAAGAAATATTCCTCAAAGAAATATCTTCTGCAATAATTTGCGTTCTCAACTCTCCCAATACGCCATCTTCTTTCATAGCCTGGATGTTCATCAAAACCTTAATATCTGCTTCTTCGTGCTGTGTTTGCGGCCTTAATAAACTGTGGTTGGAAAGAAAATTTTCATAAGCGGTAAATGCTTCCAAATAATCCCGCTCATAGATGGCGTTATATTTGTCTAACGCGGTTAATGATTTGTGATGCTCTTCTATCGCACTCAGTGAGTTTATCAAGAATCTTACTTCTTTGCTACTCTTCAGGGTTTCGTTCAACCTAACCGTTCCGTTTCGGTACAGGCTGTGCAGTGCTTTTAATTCGATCCAGTTCATTCCGTTATTTTGTTTAGATAGGCACTCAGATTTTCACTCAGGTCTTTTGTTTTGAAGTAGGAAGAAGAAGGATAATAGTTAATCTTGTTGCTTACTTTTCCTTTTATCAAATGGTGTGCGTACCATTCTTCTGACAGACCGATATTAAAAGTATGTGGGGCCATTGTGATAATCTGGTAATGAAATTCTTCAGCTATATCAGGAAAAATATTAAAATTGGTATTATCCATACTACCTAATTCTTCCAGAATAATAAAACGAAGTCCTTTAGGGTTGGTTTTTTGTGTAGATAACCTTGCTACGGCCAGCAGGGCAATTGCAGAATAACTTTCTCCTGTACTTCCTGAAATATCCTCCCCAAACTCATCTTCAAGCCTGGTGGAAAGATGGAAGTATGTTTGAGGATCTAAGAGTTGTGCAATGGGCACCCTTTCTTTCAGCTTTGCCAGCTTCTTAAAAAATTCTTCCAGAAAGTCGGTAATGGATTGGTCGAACTGCAGCTCGCCTCTTGTAGCCGCCAATCTTATATCATAAGCCATTTTTTGAATATCATCAATCTTTATGTTGGCATTAGGTTCAAACGCGACATTGAAATGATACTTTCCGCTTATTTTCCTGTTTACAAAAAAGGTATTAATCGTTTGTACCTGTGCTTTATAATCATTGTAGCCTTTTGATGTGCGGGAGAATATCTTAATCATATTGTCCCTTATATTGTCTGCGATTTGTGTCCTGTTATTATTAGCGTCCTGTAAAGCTGTAGTAATATCATCTGTTGTTTTGATTTTATTGCCCAATAATGCTCTTTCCAGTACGCTAAAGGAATAAGAATGATTTTGACGTTCATAGTTCACCTCTGCATTTTTTCCTTCTTTTGTTTCTTCAAAGCGGGTTGTAGTTTCTACATAATTGCTTTTATAGGCTTCATCTGTCTTATCATGGGCATCTTTTAACGCAGGTAAGTCTATGATTGTGGCGTTAAATTGTTTTATATTTTCATGAAAGAATTTATAGTAGTCCATATTCAATTGATTGAACTCGTTCTGCATTGTTATTACGTTGCTTGTGACCCTCTCCAAATCCTTCTTTGTATTCTCAATCTGCTTTTGCAAAGATTTTAGCTCGCCTTCTTTCTCCCCTGAATATTTAGATAACTTAATTGCCCGATAATTCCATTGGCCTTTTATCTTTTTTAAACTCTGCTCTACAACTTCGGGCTCCTGGTATCGAAGATTGAATTTTTGTTGTAATTCACTCAATTCAGTTTCTTGTGTTGTTTTATCCACCTGAAGTATGGCTATCTTTTCATCTCTTTGTAATATACAGCCGATGGCCGCTCTAAGTAGTTTGATCTGTGATGCTTCGCTTATACCCGGATCAAACTTGTTTTCAAATAAGGTTGTATTATATTTCAATCCATCCTGTATGGCATTCAATGCTCGCAGCTTTTCGTTGATTGCTGTTAATTCAATCTTTAGCTTATTCGTTAACTGTTGCACACGTTCATTCAATTCAGCATGATTCATCAGGATATTGGCATCAGGATTATAAGCGATAAATTCTGACAACGCTCCTGACTTCACCCAAATCCCTCTTTTCGCTTTGTTTATTTTAAGATCATCTAATTCTCCCGGGTTAATAAACTGCAGGCCATTTTGGGGTGACCCAATTTCAACAGTCGGTAGTGTGGCAAAATGTAAAATAGCTTGCATTTTGTCCGCATCCAATGCAGGAAGTTTGTTTATATACCAGCTTAGCAGGCTATCTTCTTTACTATCGCTCAGCAGGCATAATAGTTTTTCCTTTTGTTCTTTATCCGTATTGAGTTGTGCTTTTAGCTTATCCAATTCCCTTAATTGGATTTCCCTGGCCGATTCTATTTTTTCAAGTGTTGTATATTTCTTTAAATAAGGTTCCGCCAATCGTATATCACTCTTAATATCAACTACCGTTCTTACACCTATATCAACTCTTACAGCATCAGCCATCCAACTATCATGTATTTTAGGTAGTACAGTCATTTTTAGTTCCGTTATCTCGCCGTCCAGCCTGGTAACATCTTCTGTTAGCTGTTTGTAGCGATTTACCTGACTATAATTATCGTCTGCTATTCCAGATTGCTTTTTTATTGCATCTTCTAAGCGCGGGATTTTGCTGATTGTGCGTTGCAGTTTTTCCAGATTTTCTTTCTGCCGTTGCAATTGTTGCCGACCTTCTGTTTCAAGTGTCTTTTGAGCATTCAAATCCAAATGGCAATTACTTATTTCAGCCGTTTTATACTCCTTTAATAAACTCCGTGATTTTTCATCTTGCTGGCGTAATGTGTTCAGGCATTTTTGCTTTTTTTGCCATATCTGTATATCATCATTTAATCGCTTGTATTCTTTCAGTATCTTTTCAAGGGTACTCTTTTCTTTTTCAAAATCGGTTTTGATGTCTTCTTCTGTTTCCTCAAACAAAAATGCTTTCAAATTTTTGGACGCTTCTTTTCCTGACAACTTCAGCGTTTTGGCTTTTGAGAAAGATTGTATCACTTTGGCAAAAGCCTTTAGGTTATTTTCTCTGGACAGGTTGATGGGAAGTATTTCTTTACTGCTTAAAAAATTATAATACTCCTGTACGGCCTCTCTGTTTTTGAAAAAACTCAATTTCAGTTTTCGTTCATTGCTTAAAAATTCTGCCAATTCCTGTATTTCCGGTATAATACCGTTCCTGATAAAATCTTTCGAAAACAATAGCTCATCTTTATTTAAGGCAAGCTGTAATTTCCCAATAGTCAAATCTGCATTTTTGGCTATTACAAATGGTATGATCCGTTTCCTTTCCTGGTTCTGTATCTGTACCCCTATAGTGATATACTTATCTTTCTCAACAAGGATGTTCAAGAAGCAATAAGCACAGGCTGTCTGATGAGGAAGCGTATGAATGAATCTTGTTTCCTTAACATCTTCCGTACCGAATTTGATCAGCTCTTTGTCGTAGATAAACATCAATTGCAACAAGTCGGCAAGGATGGATTTGCCCACCCCATTCGGCCCAATAAAATCGGTACGCTTATGATGAAACAAATAATCATGGTTATAATGTTTGATCAGGCCTACAGTGGAAAGGGAATATATTTTGGGGTATGTCATAGCAATTCCTCTTTTTTAAGGGTGGCCACAAATGCGTCGAAGTTCTGAAGTTCAGATTCATACAGTTTGGCCAAGCGGTTAATGGCGGGTCGTATTTCAAAATCTGGTACTTCTCCTGATGATTCTGGTTGCTTTTCTACCCAGCCTATTTTATCAAACAAGTCAATTGTGGCGTTGAATTTTCTATAAACATTTCCCCATTCTTTAGGATCGTAAGTATTGGACTCCCGTACTTCATTAAACAAAATTCTTTTGTAGGCATCCTGTTTTTCTCCTTCCAGTATGATATTTCTCAGATCAGCCCACCGCACTATTTTCTGATCATCAAAAAATCTTTTATAGTAAAGATCGAGCAACATAAGGCCGATCAGTGTTTGCGTTTCAGTAAGCTCTCTATGGCGGGAATTGTCAGTGAACTTACCCTTTGCAGTGTCGAAAAAGTCGAGATAAAAGTATCTGTGACCGTCAAAATTATCAGCCACGAGATTTAGATGGTATAAATTTTTATAAAACAGTGCCCATTGATCTGGCTTGTCTTCCAGCGCTGAGAAAGCCGCATAATGCCTTTCATCAATATGCTTCCCCGATAACAGCATTATATTAATGTTTGCAAAATGCTTTTCAATATTTTCTTCAAATAAAAAGTCGTAAGACTTTAAGTGCTGATTTTCGTTTTCCATAATGCCAGATCATTTTGTTGAAGCGTAGTTAATTGCTGTACAATATCAATTTGAATATGGGGAACTTCAGAAACAAAAGCAATCATTTCAGACGCTACTCCATAGGAAATAGATAAATCCTGCTCTTTTTCCCAAATTGTATTCATCAGTTCTTCCAGCAAAAGTTGCTTTTGTTCTACAAGTTGTTCTTTTGCTTTATTTACCCATTCATTGATAATTTGTTGCCGGTTAATTTCTTTTGCTATTTTATTCCGCTCCACCAACTCATATTCCTCATCAGGAGGTGTAACAATAACAGTATTGGGCTTTTTGCTTGCAAATTCATAATGCCGCAGGTACAGCATCTTTTCCTGTTCATAAACCAGCGGCTTAAGCGGAAAGTCATGTTTAAACACAACAGCATCTTCGCTGTAAGATGCTGTTTGCAGTATGAAGCCTAATAGCTTTTGTATTTGCAATCTATAATTGGCACGGGTTGAGAAATATTCCTGCAGTTCACTAAGCTTTTCGCTTGCATTATGGATCTGCCGTCTGGCAGCGCTTATTTTTCGATCTGCTCCCATAAAAAAATCTGCAATGTCATTATAAATAGCCCGCGCTCTTTCCCAATCGTTAACTGTTTTAATTTTTTCAGATTCGTTGTCTGAAAACCTGGCACTTTCTGTCTTTGCAAAAAAACTGTCCACCTCCATCAGCAGGTCTTTCTGGAATTTGTCTTTGCTCCGCATCGCATCTGTAATATCCTCCGCCCTTTCGCCAAACTTTCGAAAGGTTAATGCAAACGATTTTACTAATTCAACAGCATCATTGGTATTATTATCCAGTAATTCGTTCAATTTTTTATACGCTTCCCGTAATTCATCTTCAAGTCCTTCCAAATGGTCTATGATCACTTTTTTAGGCCCTGATATGAATAACCCCCCAAATTTTCTTTCGAGATCTTCTATGTTTTTAATCTCATTAAAGCGGAGGAAAAAACTACCTTCAAAACTTTTCTTTAAAGGATGGTTCTTGTAAGGATTTTCCAGCTTGTTCCGCATCATATCCAATACCCCTTTGGCGTAATCTGTCAGGTAGTATTTACCGGGTTCTTCCGCGTGGTTCCTGATAAAATAGTGCAGCAGGTTGTCTTTTATTCGCGACCATTGCGGCACTGAATCTTGCTGAAAACGTGTACTAATCTCTTTTAAAATATCGTCTATTTCTTTGGATGTAAAGAAGCTATCTAAATCACCTGACTTTATTTTTTCATCAATTGCGATAATGAGATAACCACCGTCAAATTTTGACGGCAACAATAAGTCATATTTGTTATATAGCTCCTGGTTATTCATTACGCTTACCGGAATAAAAGCTATTTACCGCTTCTTTATTAAGAAAATGTGTAACTTACTTAATCTATTTTTTTATTTTTTTTCTAGTCTAATAATACTTCCAACAGAATACATGAAGGACGCAACGTAAAACGCTTCCGCCAAATGCCGGGCATCAAGCAGGAGGCGCTGGCCGTTGACCTGGGCGATGACTGGAACCAGAAAAAAGTATCCCTGCTGGAAGCCAAAGAAACGATTGACTCCAGCATTCTGGAACAAGTGGCTGCAGTATTGAAAATAACTGTTGAGGCTTTCCAGAATTTTGATGAGGCAGCAGCGATAAATGTCATTTCAAATACTTTCAACAATCATGACCATTCCAGTCCACAATTTGCAAGCATAATAAACAACACACCAACATTCAATCCTCTTGATAAAATGGTGGAGCTATACGAACGCATGCTGCAACAACAAAAGGAAATGATTGACAAGCTGGAAAAGTTAATTGAAAAGAAATAGTTTCTTCGCCAGGGCATGCCCCTGCCCGTTTTACATTTATCAAAGAACTACAAATAGTGCGGGCATGGGTCGGGCTATTCTCTGCAAGTCCTCGCTCCTACCTCGCTGCGGGCTTTCCGCTGCTATCTCTCATGCGGGGCGTTTTCCGAAGAAAATTCGACATACATTAACTTACTTTCAATTTACCGAAAGTTTCAAACTCCATAAAAGTAGATTTAAACAGACCAGAGGGAATTTTCTTTTGTAGCAATAAATGAAAATTCTCTTCGTGGGTGGAAACAATTATTTGCTTATCTAAGGATACTGTTAATCCTCTAAATAAATCTATGAACGAAAGAATATTAATACTATCCATTGATTGAATTGGATCGTCAATAAAAATACAATCCACAGGCTGCCCTTTATCATCCTTAGTTTTTAAAGCACGAGCTAAAAAAATACTTAAACTTAAAATGTTTACCTGAGCAGTACTAAAATATAATGAAGGGACTGATTTTAATACCTTCCCATTCTCATCAAGAGAAGTTGTATAAATCTGTAATCTGGGTTTGTTTTCAGCAAAATCACATTCGAACTCAATCTCTTTGTAGTCGGGATGAGGGTCAATTTTTTTATAAAGGGCATTGATTAAAGGGGTATAAAAATAGGCTTCGATATTACCTTTGAGGTATGTTTTTAAGTTTTCTTTTTCGTTGTTCAACTCTTTTTCGGCACTACCCAGCTTCTTTAGATTGCCATTGATTGCTTCAATTTGATCTTGAATTATTTTAGATTCTGTAGCTTTTATGCAAGCGTCATTTAAAATTCTGACTATTTTATATTTTTCAATTGTCGTTTCAGTTTGTTTTTCCAGTTGTTTCTGCTTGGCTATTAAATCTATAAATGCTTCTTCAATTTGAAGTTTACCCTTATCACTTATCTCTATACCAAACTCCGACTGAATATAATTTTTATAGCTTTCATAGACTCTCAATGCCATATTTTTAGTATCGGCTACTTGCTGGCTTTTTTGGATGTATTCATCCTTAGCTAAAGGATGACTGGATAGCTTTATCTTTAAATCTTCTAAAGCCTTATTTAGCCCTTCTTTTTTCTCTGTTAAATCGCTAATAGTGAGCTGAATACTCGATATGTGTTCTGATAATATGGTTTTTTCAATAGTAGCATTCAACTCCCTAATGAAATACTCTCGTATTTCGTTATAGTCTTTCATAGACTGATGTTTTAAAAGATTAGGTTCTGCAATGCTTAATTTTTCTTTAGTAGATTGAATGAATGTTTCTTTCTCTGATAGTGTGTCTTCATTTTTTTTTATCTGATTAGCGCACTCTGTTAATTGGTTATTTATTTTTAATAGTTCGTCTTGTACTTCGGCTGATAATTTCTCGAATGATGTTGTATCACCCAATGATAAATTGATTTCGTTTAAGACCGATTGATTACTGTTTAATTTCTCTAAATTGGACTTTCGCTCAGAAGTTAGTTTATCTATTACATTTTGGTTGTTCCTATAATCCGATAAAAAAGGCGTTTTGATTGTAGAAAGGGCTTTTTGAATCGCTTCTTTATCAGCAGATAGCTGTAATAGCAGTTTGTTTATTTTTGCTTCCGCCTCCGTTTTTTCCTCTAAATATCTTTTTAATTGACTACCTAATAGCTCATTAGATAAAATACGTTCAGATAGCTTTTCAAATGTGCCATAGTCCTGATTGCAAAGAGGGCAGTTTGAACTTTGGGACTTATTTGCTAATTCCAGCCCGGAATTGACGAAATCGCTAAGTTCCTTGTTGAATTTAGTTTGATTGTCAATTTTAGATTGAATTTCTTGAACGTCTTTTTTTAATTTCTCCAGTTTTTTTTCTTCAGCTACGAAGTCGGTAACTAATTTTTTATAATCGTCAAATAATTTAAATTCTAACAAAAGTTGAGTGTCATCATTAATCTTACTTTCATAATACGCAAATTCATCTAACGTTACTTTTAAAACATTCTGTTTTTTCTCTTCGGTATCTATTGATTTTGATAAATCATCAATAGTCTTTTGTAAGTTAACAATAGCCTGAGCAATTAATTCTAACTGTGTTTGTTGTGCCGGTATATTATTTAATTTAGACTGAGTACTCTCAAGAGTATTCTTCAATTTGTCAAACTCCGTAAGCTTATCCTTTTTCTCTTTTTCAACATCAAATTTTTCACGCTCGGCGTTAAGTAGTTTGTCTTTAAAACCTGCAATATCCTTCTGTAAACTATCTATTTCCTTTTGAATGCTGAGAAATGTTTCAAACCGCTTCTCAAAATTGAGAGCTTGCGCCAATCTCTTTTGCTGGTCTTCTAAATCCTTATCGTTAGCCCTGAGTTCGTTGTCAGCCTTTTCCTGCTCTCCAAACCATTTAACTATCTGGTTTAATTCTTTGAGTTGCTCGTCCAGTTGTGAAATTTTGCTTTTATTATCTAGATAGGATAATAACCCGCCCTTTAATTTTCCTTCTTCAGATTTTTCTCCATCTCTGGCTAATATTAGACTGTCTGCACGTAACTTAACCTTGATTAGTTGTTCCTCCAATGATAATAATCGAACATCAATGTTTCTGGACAGGTTATCATAAGCGGTCTGATTAAATGTGCGTTGCTCGATGGGGTTTAAACTTTCATTCTCTTTGATAAGAGAGCCGATTACTTCATTGAGCTCATCAAACTTTTTAAACTCTTGCTCAAAGTCAATTTCGCCTTGAATTTTAGCTTCTTCTTTACCTTTATTTTTAATTAATTCTTTTCTCTCATCATTAATATATCCTAAAAGAGTATTAATCTTCTTATATGCAGCATCATAACGTTTTAAATTATAGTCTATTTCCAGAAACTTGGTATATCTATCTTCGGCTTTCTCTTCTTTTAAAAAGGCATCGATTAAATCTTGGGTTAATACTTGATTTTGAAAATACTCGTTTGCAGGTTTTTCATTATATTTATAAACTTTCTTTTTATTTATTACATTCTCAAATTTTTGTGAACTAGTTTCAACTATTACTTTTCCAGACGACGAAGACTTATTTAATAACAAAGGAGCGTCATTATCTTTTCTAATTTTTTCAAAATCGACCATTCTATCAAAACGTTGAATTTTGTGAGTAATCCCCCATTCAACAGCATCATAAAATGATGTCTTACCAAACCCATTTGGCGCATATATTGAAGCAAAATTCATTATTTCGCCATCTTTCGTAAAGTCGAAAGTTGAATTTTCTTCTTTTTCAAATGCTCTGAAGCCTGTAATTTTTACACTCTTGATTTTCATAACGCATTTATTTGTTTAATGAATTCTTCCTGAGCTTTCCTGTCACCACTGACTTTTTCTTCTTTCGCCAGAAGTTCCCAAAGTTTTTTATTCTCAGGAGCATATGCTGAAATTGAAGTTTCTCTAGTTCTCTCTACTGTTTCTTTTAAATCGGCGTTGGTAATGTGTTGTACGATTAAGCGGTTGGCTTCTTCATGATCAAACTCTTTATTATAATTATCTTCAACAATCTTCCTACTGGAGAATTTATCATTTTCTATTTTGTTTTTGAGTTCTTTCGAAACGATATCCTTTGATATGTAAATGATATAAAAGTTCCATTTTTCAAACTTGCTTTCTCCCATATATTCATGGTTTTGATAATTTGCAGCTACCATATTTGAAAATCGCTTCCAAATTTTTTCTATGGTATCGCAATCTGCTTCAAGGAAAAAAATATTTACTCTGAAGGCATCTTCGTTTCTGTAGTGACAGACCTTGCAATTTTCAATCTGAAAGTCTATACTTGTAATTTCAATTATTGAAAAATTCATTTACTAATCTTTTTATTTCAGTTAATATTTCTTCAAATTGACCTATTGAAAATTGATCTAAAAGAGCGTCATTTTCATTAATACAATCGAATTCTATTGCTTTGATATGTATAATCTCTTTTATCTTATTTTTAAGTGTTATTCTATCTATAGTTTCATCGTCATCTATGTTGGAGATATTTTGAGGAACTTTGGCTGTAGACATTCTCCTAGTTTTATTTGTTGTTGGGGGAATAGTTGTACCAACTAAAACCTGACATTGATCATCAATATTATCAGCAGCAAACAACAAAATATCGCTATACACATCATAAATATTTTTAGCAGAATCAGAAAATATAAATTTTCTTTTTTTACTCATTCTGCTTAGCAGCTCTTCATTAAACTCATGATCCTCT
>Ga0247741_1001079_pt1 | contig 15020 bp, 12 predicted proteins | sample UWRJL213509R2_FD_180945 | JGI IMG/M metagenome (GOLD analysis project Ga0247741, IMG submission 180945) | Plant litter microbial communities from Arlington Agricultural Research Station in Wisconsin, United States - UWRJ-L213-509R-2 | ecosystem: Environmental > Terrestrial > Plant litter >... | reverse complement strand
CGACCACGGTCACCCACAGCGGCGGCGCTCCGGTCGTCACCGACGGGCCGTTCTCCGAGGCGAAGGAGGTCATCGGCGGGTTCAGCGTGATCGATGTCGACGACCTCGACGCGGCGATCGCGATGGTCAAGACCTGGCCGATGCTCGAGCTGCCCGGCAACTCCGTCGAGATCCGCCCGATGGTCGTGGACTACAGCCACATGGAGCAGTGAGCGAGACGGATGCCGCGGTGCCGGATCCGGACGGGCTCCGGGCCGCGGCATCCGATCGCCTCCTCGCCGGCGTGCTGCGCGAGGAGTCGGCCCGCATCGTCGCGGCGCTCACCGGCTGGCTGGGCAGCCTCGACCTCGCCGAGGAATCGGTCGCCGAGGCGATCGAGGAGGCCCTGCGCGAATGGCGCACACGGGGCGTGCCGCCGAACCCCGGCGGATGGCTCACGCAGGCCGCCCGGCACAACGCGCTCGACCGGATCCGCCGTGAGAAGCGCTATCGCGAGAAGCTCGCGCTGCTCGCCGAGCCCGAGACTGCCGCGCCGGAACGCGGTGCGGATGAGCCCGACGAGCGACTCCCTCTGCTCTTCGGATGCTGCCATCCCGCGCTCTCGCCCGACGCACAGCTCGCGCTGACGCTGCGGGCGATCTGCGGCCTCACGACTGCCCAGATCGCGCATGCGACCCTGACGCCCGAGTCGACGATCGCGCAGCGCATCGTGCGCGCCAAGCGCAAGATCGGAGCCACCGGCATTCCGCTGCGGATTCCGGAGGGGGCGGAGCGGGCGCAGCGCCTCGACATCGTCCTCACCGTGGTGTCGGTGATGTACACCGAGGCGCACCTCGTGGCGGGCGGCGACGCCACGGCGGATCGCGACCTCGCCGACGACGCGATCTGGCTCGCGCGCGTCGTGGCTCACGAGCTGCCGGGCGAGGCGGAGGCGCACGGATTGCTCGCGCTGCTGCTGTTCCACCGCGCACGCGAGGGTGCGCGCGCCGTGGAGGGCGAGCTCGTTCTGCTGGCCGAGCAGGACCGCACGCGCTGGGACCGCGCGCTGATCCTCGACGCGCACGCCGTGCTCGAGCGGGCGGCGATGCTGCGGCGGCCGGGACGCTGGCAGCTGCATGCCGCGATCGCCGCCTGCCACACCGATGCCCCCGACGGCGGGGCCACGGACTGGCTGCAGGTGCTCACGCTCTACGACATGCTGCGCGCCTACGACCGGTCGCCCATCGTGCGGCTCAATCGGGCGGTGGCGCTCGCCGAGATCGACGGGCCTCGGGCGGCCCTGGACGAAGTGGACGCGCTGCGGGACGACCTGGCGGCGTACCACCTCTGGCACGCGGTGCGGGCGCGCATGCTCCGCGGGCTCGGGCGTGACGACGAGGCCATGGCGGAGGATCTCTGCGCCCTCGAACTCACCGCCAACGAGGCCGAGCGGCGGCTGCTGGCGGCGCGGGCCGGACGCTGACCCCGACGCGGACGCCGGCTCAGGCGTCGACGGGTGAGAGCGCCGCCGAGACGAGCCGCTCCAGCGTGGTCATCCCGTCGCGCGACAGGATCGACTCGAGGTGTCCCTGCACCGAGGCGAACCCCGGACCGCGCAGCGCGTACACATCACCCGTGAACGGATCGGCGGCGACCTCTGCGTCGCCGACGACGGTCGTTCCCGCCGGGACGCGCGCGGTGAACGTGTTGTAGAAGCCGATGGATGCCGGCACACCGAACACGTCCACCTTCTTCTGCAGCCCCTGATGCGGTGCATCCAGCGGGGCCAGCTCGATGCCGAACGTTCGGGCCAGGATCTGATGGCTCAGGCACACCGCAAGCAGCGGGCGCCCCGAATCGCGACGCCGGGCCACGACCTCGCGCATGCGGCGCATGCGCGGCGTGTTCGGATCGCGGGGGTCGCCAGGACCGGGGCCCGACACGATGAGCTCCGCGCCGTCGACCTGCTCGTCGGTGATGTCACTCCACGAGACGATCCGGACGCCGAGTCCGAGATGGCGCAGCTGGTGGGCAAGCATGGTCGTGAACCGGTCCTCGGCATCGACGACGATCGCGGAGCGCCCCTGGAAGGGACCGCCCGCCGCGAGTGCGTCCTGCGGGTTCAGCCAGAACGATGCGAGCCGGGCGTTGCGAGAGGCGAGCAGCGTCGCGATGTCGGGGTCGTCCGCGAGGGGTCGCGCCTCGGGAGACGGCGCATCCTCGTCGATCGCGTCAGCGGCACCTGCCGGCTGCGGCTCCGCCGGACGACCCCGGGGGACCGCGCCGATCGCCCCCAGAACTCCGGCTGCTTTGCCGTGGGTCTCGCTCACTTCCCCGTACGGGTCGGAGTGGCGCACGAGGGTCGCGCCGACAGGCACACGCAGCCTCCCGCCTTGCAGGTAGGCCGTCCGGATGAGGATCGGCGCATCGAGGTCGTGCGTGGACTCACCGGCGAGGATCGCGTCCGTGCGCGGCGTGAACAGCGCCGCCACGCCGGAGTAATACCCGCGCGGCGTCGTCTCGTGGCGCGTGATGACCGTGCACGCGTTCTGCATCGGGGAGCCGGTCACCGTCGGTGCGAACATCGTCTCGCGCAGGATGTCGCGAGGATCCAGCCGGCTGCGCCCGCGCAGGACGTACTCGGTGTGGGTGAGCCGCGACATCTCCTTCAGGTGCGGACCCGTGATGCGCCCGCCGTCAGAGCAGACCGCGCTCATCATCTTGAGCTCTTCGTCCACGACCATGAAGAGCTCTTCGGTCTCTTTGGTCGACTCGAGGAACTCCGTCAGCGACTCGATCGTCGCCCCTCCCTCGGGGTGGCGGAACGTGCCCGAGATCGGATTCATCGTCACGATGCCGTCCCGAGCGCTCACGTGGGCCTCCGGGCTGGCGCCCACGGCGACATGACCCGGCGTCACGACGGCGAAGGTCCAGTACGCGCCGCGTTCGTGCTCGAGCAGCGCCCGGAACCACGTCAGTGCCGCGGTGGCGGCATCCGTGTCCACTCCCGCGGTGAAGTCCCGCCGGATCACGAAGTTCGCGCCCTCGCCGAGTCCGATCTCGTCGGCGATCACACGACGGACGATCTGCGCGTAGTCCTCGTCGGCGATGTCGAATCCCGCGTCGGTCAGGGCGATCGGGGCGGAAGGCAGCTGAGCGAGGGCGTCGCGCCGGTCGATCACCACGCGATTCCGAACCACCAGGCAGCGCAGGGGCGCGCCATCGTCGTGGCACTCGAACCCGCGCTCGCGCACCTGCCGGAACGGCACGAGCGCGAGTACCTCCTGAGGGGTGCCGTCCGCGCCGGCGAGCGGGATGTCGGCGAGCAGCTCGACATCCACGACGTCGCCGGTGAGCAGCTCGACCGTGGCGGCATCGCGCGCGATGAGCGCGAACGGAACGCCGCGCGCGGCGAGTTCGATCAGAGCGGCGGGACCGGCGTCGGTCATCGGGGCCTCCGGTAAGGGGCGGGCGGTCGCCATGAAACGAAAAAACCGCCCGGGGGCGGTTTGTGGTCTGGGAACGCGAGCACACCGCCTAGGAGGCGGGCCACCAGGTACGGTTCGCGAGCATGCGGTCACGATATCAGACGAGCGGATGCCTCACCTCACGCCTCCGCATCGGCTCGCAGTTCTGCGGCCGCCGGCCGCCGTGCGGCCGCGGGACGTAGGCTGGAGTACGTGCCAGCCGTGAATCTCGGGATGCCCAAGGTCCCCGAAACCCTCGCCCCCCGCCGCAAGTCCCGGCAGATCAAGGTGGGCAAGGTGCTCGTCGGTGGCAACGCCCCCGTCAGCGTCCAGTCGATGTGCACGACTCCGACGACCAACATCAACGGAACGCTCCAGCAGATCGCCGAGCTGACGGCATCCGGGTGCGAGATCGTCCGCGTGGCGGTCCCGTCGCAGGACGACGCCGATGTGCTGCACATCATCGCCAAGAAGAGCCAGATCCCGGTGATCGCCGACATCCACTTCCAGCCGAAGTACGTGTTCCAGGCGATCGACGCCGGGTGCGCGGCGGTTCGTGTGAACCCCGGCAACATCCGCAAGTTCGACGATCAGGTGGGCGAGATCGCCAAGGCGGCCAAGGACGCCGGTGTCTCGCTGCGCATCGGCGTGAACGCCGGATCGCTCGACCCGCGCCTGCTGCAGAAATACGGCAAGGCGACCCCTGAGGCGCTCGCCGAGAGCGCCCGCTGGGAGGCGAGCCTGTTCGAGGAGCACGACTTCCACGATTTCAAGATCTCGGTCAAGCACAACGATCCCGTGATCATGGTGCAGGCGTACCGTCTGCTGGCTGCGATGGGCGATTGGCCGCTGCACCTCGGCGTGACCGAGGCCGGCCCGGCGTTCCAAGGCACGATCAAGAGCGCCACCGCGTTCGGCATCCTGCTGGGGGAGGGGATCGGCGACACCATCCGCGTCTCGCTGTCGGCCCCTCCCGCTGAAGAGGTCAAGGTCGGCCACCAGATCCTGCAGTCGCTGAACCTCCGCGAGCGCAAGCTCGAGATCGTGTCGTGCCCGTCCTGCGGGCGGGCACAGGTCGATGTCTACACGCTCGCCGACGATGTCACCGAGGGTCTCAAGGACATGACCGTGCCGCTGCGCGTGGCCGTCATGGGCTGTGTCGTCAACGGGCCCGGTGAGGCTCGCGAGGCCGACCTCGGGGTCGCCTCGGGCAACGGCAAGGGCCAGATCTTCGTGAAGGGCCAGGTCATCAAGACCGTGCCCGAAGCCGACATCGTCGCGACGCTCATCGAAGAGGCCAACCGGCTCGCCGCCGAGATGGGTCCGGACGCCGCGATCGGGACGGCTCAGGTCGTCACGAGCTGAGCTGGCGAGAGGTCACGGCCAGAGCGAGTGGTACGCGTTGATCGCGGGCTGACCGCCCAGGTGCGCGTAGAGCACGTGCGAGTCCTTCGGGATGTCGCCGCTCTCGACCAGATCGATCAGACCGGCGAGCGACTTCCCCTCGTACACGGGGTCGGTGATCATCGCTTCGAGCTGCGCGCCGAGCGCCATCGCCTCCATCGTGGATTCGACGGGCAGGCCGTACAGTTCACCGGCCCACCCTTCGAGCACCTGGATCTCGTCGTCTCGCAGGTCGCGACCGAGCTCGATGAGTGCGGCGGTGTTCCTGGCGATCCGGGTGACCTGATCGGTCGTCTTGGCGAGCGTGGCGGATGCGTCGATGCCGAGAACGCGGCGTCGGACGCCGGTGAGATCCTCCAGGGCGGCGAAGCCCGCGATCATCCCCGCATGCGTCGAGCCGGTGACGGTGCAGACGATGATCGTGTCGAACGTGATACCGAGCGCCTTCTCCTGCTCGGCGAGCTCGAACGCCCAGTTCGCGAACCCGAGGCCGCCCAAGGGGTGCTCGGAGGCGCCCGCGGGGATCGGGTACGGCTTTCCGCCGGATGCCTCCACCTCGGCCAGTGCGTTCTTCCAGGAGTCGCGCACGCCGATGTCGAACCCCGCGTCATCCAGGCGTGAGTCTGCGCCCATCATGCGCGACAGCAGGATGTTGCCGACCCTGTCGTTGGCCGGGTCGTCCCACGGCACCCACTTCTCCTGCACCAGGCGCGCCTTGAGCCCGAGGTGGGCGGCGACCGCGGCGACCTGACGCGTGTGGTTGGACTGGTAGCCGCCGATCGAGACCAGGGTGTCGGCCCCGGAGGCGAGCACATCGGGGACGATGTACTCCAGCTTGCGCACCTTGTTGCCGCCGTACGCGAGGCCGCTGGACACGTCCTCGCGCTTGGCCCACACCTGCGCGCCCCCCAGGTGCTGTGTCAGGCGCTTCAGGTGCTGGAGCGGACTCGGTCCGAACGTGAGCGGGTAGCGGGGGAACTCGGCGAGCTTCATGGCAGGTCCTCGGGTCAGCGGTCGGGTCATCCCCGGCATGCAATATATTGCATCGCACATCGATCGCGGTGTCAAATTGCCGGCGTGCGGCACGGGCAGTTCGAGTGGGGTGTGAACCTTTTGCCCGGTCCCGGACACTACATGGTATGAGCGATGACGACGCGGAGCTGTGGGAGCGAGTGCGCGCGGGCGATGAATCGGCCCTGGGCGGTCTCTTCGACCGCCATGAGGCGCGCCTGTTCCGGCATGCGCGCCGACTGCTCACCACACGCGAAGACGCGAAGGATGCGGTCACGATCGCCTTCTTCGAGCTGTGGCGCAAGCGCGCGTCGGTGCGCCTCGTGGACGGATCGCCCCTCCCGTGGCTGCTGAACACCGTGTCGAACGCCGCCCGGAATCTGGAGCGATCGGGCCGTCGGTATCGTGCGCTCATCGCCCACACGCCGGTGGGTGACCACGCGGCCGCAGCGCGCGCGAGCGATGAGAGCGGCGTGCTGGCGGCGCTGAAGCGGCTTCCCGCGCGCGAGCAGAGCGTGGTCGTACTCACGATCCTCGAGGGATACCCCGAGCGGGTCGCCGCCGAGACCCTCGGCATTCCGGTCGGCACGGTGAAGTCGCGTCTGGCGCGGGCGAAGTCGAAGCTGCGAGACGAGATGGCGGCGATGGAGGCATCATGGGCATGAATGACGACGGGCTGACCCCGCGTGAGCACTCCGAGATGCGTGACATCCTGCTGGCGGGAACGCAGCGGATCCGTCCGGCCGGCGCGCGCGGCAACCGCATCGTCGCGGGCGCGCTGGCGCTCGTGCTGATCGGCGCGGTGTCGGGTGCGGCGATCGCCACCGCCGCGATCTTCGGAACTCAGACCACGGCGACCACGCCGACGCCTTCTCCGGTGGAGACGGTGAGCCCCACGCCGGTCCCGACTCCGAGTCCGACTACTACCTCCGTTCCCCCGGAGGTCCCCGCAGAGGCCGTTCTGCCGTTCGGCGGGGAGTGCGAAAGCGCTCTGACGGATGCGGAGGCCACGACCGCGGCCGGCATGCCCATGGCGCTCTCCGACTACCGGTGGCGGACAGGAGCGGACGAGGTGCTCGGCGGCATCGACTGCGTCTGGCTCTCGACGGAGTACTACGCCGCAGCCACGGTGAAGGTCTTCGCGTTCCCCGTGGAGGTCGTGCCGTCCGAGGTGTCCGAGGCCGTCGTGGCGGGCTGTGTCGATCTGGGCTACGAAACCCCGACCGTCCAATGCTCCGTGGCGGGCGTCGTCGACGAAACGTGGCTGCTCGTGCGCGCAACGGGGGATCCGAGCGGCACGACGCAGGCCGGCACCCAGGCGGCCTTCGACCGTGCGTCGGCGAACCTCGCCGCCTTCCCGGCCGCATCGCCCGCCGTGCGGACCGCAGCATGGTGGGCACCGCTCGATTGCGATTCCCTGGTGGGTCAGATCGACGCGGGCTCGTACGGGTTCGAGCGCGTCGCGCTCCTGGACCAGCAGGGCTCGACGTCCGACGGGGGCGGCGCACCCGAGACCATCGCGGATGCCGCCCGGTCGTGGTGCGACTTCCACTTCACGGCGGGCAGCGGCGATGACAGTTCGGGCGAAGTTGTGAGGGTGACGATCGTCCCCGGTGGAGCGATCGCGTTCCCCACGGCTGCAGCGACAGAAGATGCGACCCCGTTCTCGGTCGCCGGCGCGCAAGATGCGGTCATCGTTGCGGGATTCGACAGGTACGAGGGCGCGGGTTCGGTCATCGTCGCCACCGACGGAGTCAATGTGCTGATGGTGACTCCCGACTTCATCCGCGAGACGACGGACGCGGGCCCGATCGCCGACACGGTCTTCGCGCAGATGCATCCCTGACGCCGGCCGCGAGAGGCGCGGCATCCGCCCCGCCTAGACTTGACCCTCGTGGTCACACGTCTCTCGCACTACTTCCTCCGCACCCTGCGCGAAGACCCGGCTGATGCCGAGGTCGCGTCGCATCGGTGGCTCGTCCGCGCCGGGTACATCCGCCGCCAGGCCCCCGGAATCTTCGCGTGGCTGCCGCTGGGCCTGCGGGTCAAGGCGAAGATCGAGGGCATCATCCGAGACGAGATGACCAACGCCGGTGCGTACGAGGTTCACTTCCCGGCGCTCGTCCCCCGCGACCCGTATGAGCAGTCCGGACGCTGGGAGACGTACGGCAACGGCATCTTCCGTCTCAAGGACCGCAAGGATGCCGATTATCTCCTCGCGCCCACGCACGAAGAGCTGTTCACTCTTCTCGTGAAGGACATGTACTCGTCCTACAAGGACCTGCCGCTGGCGATCTACCAGATCCAGGACAAGTACCGCGATGAGGCTCGTCCCCGCGCGGGGCTTCTTCGCGGCCGCGAGTTCACGATGAAGGACGCGTATTCGTTCGACTACACGGATGCCGGACTCGAAGCCTCGTACATGACCCAGCGGGATGCCTATGAGCGGATCTTCCAGCGGCTCGGTCTCGAGTACGTGATCGTCGCGGCCGACAACGGGCTGATGGGCGGCGCGCGCAGCGAGGAGTTCCTGCACCCCACCGCGATCGGTGAGGACACCTTCGTCCGCTCGGCCGGTGGGTACGCCGCGAACGTCGAGGCGTTCACGACGGTGGCTCCGGACACCATCCCGTTCGACGGGCTCGCTGAGCCGGTCGTCTTCGATTCACCGAACACGCCGACGATCGCGACGCTGGTCGATCATGTCAACGCCCACCTCGACGCTCCTGCGGACGGGGAGTGGACCGCCGCCCACACCCTGAAGAATGTCGTGCTGGCCCTCACCCACGTCGACGGCTCGCGCGAACTCGTCGTCGTCGGGGTACCGGGAGACCGCGACATCGACGACAAGCGCGTGGAGGTCGCCTTCGCACCCGCTGCGGTCGAGCCCGCGACGGAGGCCGACTTCGAGCGGAATCCGCTCCTGGTCAAGGGCTACATCGGACCCTGGTCGCCGACCGGCGCGATCCTCGGTGCGGAGTCGGCGACCGGCATCCGCTACCTGCTTGATCCCCGGGTCGTAGAAGGCACGTCGTGGATCACAGGTGCGAACATGGACCAGAAGCACGTGCACTCTCTCGTGGCAGGGCGCGACTTCGGCACCGACGGCTACGTCGAGGTCGCAGATGTCCGCGCGGGCGACCCCGCTCCCGATGGATCAGGTCCGGTCGAACTCGCGCGCGGCATGGAGATCGGGCACGTGTTCCAGCTCGGCCGCTTCTTCGCGGACGTGCTCGGACTGAAGGTCCTCGATGAGAACGGCAAACTCGTCACCGTCACGATGGGTTCGTACGGCATCGGCGTCACCCGCATCCTCGCGATCATCGCGGAGCTGAACAACGATGCGAAGGGGCTCATCTGGCCCGCATCGGTCGCGCCGTTCGACGTCCACGTCGTCGCCGCCGGACGCGACGCCGCGGTGTTCGAGGTCGCTGCCAAGCTCTCGGAAGACCTCGAGACCGCAGGCCTCGACGTGCTCTACGACGACCGCCCGAAGGTCTCTCCCGGTGTCAAGTTCGGCGACGCCGAGATCATCGGGGTCCCGAAGATCGTGATCGTCGGGCGCGGGGCAGCGGACGGCCAAGTCGAGTTGTGGGACCGCCGGTCGGGCGATCGGGAGACGCTCTCGATCGCGGACGCGTTCGCGCGGCTCAGCCGCCGCTAGACGAAGCAGGGGATCTCGCCGACACAGAGCGACGTGCTCCTCTGGTTCGGCGAGATCCCCTGTTTCGATGAGGCGACGTGCCGGTGCGTCAGCAGCTGATCTTCTCGTGACGCATCGTGTCGTCAGGAGTGTCCTTCGTGACGAGGGCCTTGAGCATTCCGGCGGCCATCACGAGCTTGCCGTGCTTGGGCTCCCAGAACTCGCATTCGACGGGGGTCACCTTCAGCAGAGCGATGCCCGGCGTCTCGAGGCCGTCCTCGAACCAGATGTCGAGCGACGGGGTGTACAGCTCCTTCATCTTCGCGTCGTCGTGCACGACGCTCGCGCGGCCCGCGACCGAGACGAACCGCATCCCCTTGGAGTCGAGGTATGCGAGCCCGATGTCGTGATCCGCCTCGACCTCGTCGACCTTCTTCGTGTCATCGGCCGTGAAGAACCAGATGTCGCCGTTCTCGTCCATCTGGCGCGTGCTCATCGGTCGCGAGACGAGGTTTCCGGCCGGATCCTGCGTGGTCAGCATCGTGAAGTCGATGTCTTCCACGAGTTCCTTGAGTCGCACGATCGCGTCGGTCTGGGTCATCACTTCATCAGCCATGGTCCGAGGCTCACACGCTGTGCCGGGGCGCCCCAGGGGCTTGACACGCCGCCGGCGGCGACCTACGCCGCCGCGAGGTGCGCGTAGCGGGCCCGAAAGAGGCAGAAAATACCGTAAGCGATGAAGCCGAGCCCCACCTCGGCGACCAGCAGGGGGCCGAACGTGAGCCCCAGCAGGGCCCGGAGAGCGCCGTCGAGGCCGCCCGCAGTCGCCGGGTCCGAGCTCAGCGAGGCGATGATCAGCAGCAGGCCGACGATCACCAGCGCGATGCCTTTGGCGATGAACCCGACCAGCCCGAGCCCCCCGATGGCGCGGCCGCTCTTGGTCTCGGGGAGATCGACCTTATTGCGGAACGAGCGACGTGCACCCATCACGATGAACACGACGCCCCCGATCCCGATGCCCAGGCCGACCAGCACGAGCAGCACCGGGCCTCCGGGGAACCGCAGCAGCTCGCGACTCGCGGCCTCGGTCGCCTCCTCGGTGTTCACGCGGGCACCGAGGGCGGCGGCGGCGGCGATCGCGCCCAGAGCGGCGAAGATCACCGACTGACCCCACGCGCCGACCCGCCGACCCCATTTGCTCACGACTCCGGGTCCGTCGTCGGAAGTGGCGCTCATCAGGATGCCTTCGAGCAGCTGCCAGGCCGCCAGAGCCCACAGGGTGACCGCGACGCACCACAGCAGGACGAATCCGAAGGGGACGGTCGCGATCGCCATCAGCGCTCCCGACTGGTCGGTCACGCCGTCGCCGCCGAACGCGACGACGAGGGCGATGGCGCCGATCAGGATGTGCACCAGACCACTCGCACCGTAGCCGGCGCGTGCGAGCACCTGGAACGGTGTGCTCTGCTCCGCCTCCTGGGCGACGCGCTTGGGTGCTGCGGAGTCCATCCGAGCCAGCCTATGTGCCGTGCCGCGACGCCGGGCCAGACTTAGGATGGCCCCGATGACCGACGAGCGTGTGCCTGCGGTACGGAGGCCACGCCTGCGACGTGCGCTCCGTCTGGTCGAGAGCGCGCCGGCGCCGGCATCCCTCGCGATCGGCGTCGCCGTCCTGCTGATCGGCGCGTTCATCGTGACGCGACCGCTGACCTCGCTGTGGCTGCTGGCGATCCTCGTCGGCACGAGCGCGATCCTCTCCGGAATCCTCGGCCTGTCCGACGCCAAGGCGGAATCCCGTGGCCGGGCGGCCGACCTCTGGTACCGCGTCATCTGCATCCTGTGGATCGTCGGCGGGGTCGCCGTCCTGGTATGGCTCGGCCGCAGCATCGAACTCCTGCCCGCGGTGCTCAGCCTCCTGCTGATCCTGGGAGGGCTGGGCTCGCTCGCCGGCGTGAGCCGCGGGCGCGCCAGCGAGCGTGTGCTCGCGGTCGCCTCGGGGGGCGCGCAGATCGTTTTCGGCATCCTCGCGCTGGTCTGGCCAGACCTCACGCTGCTCATCGCCGCCGTCCTGTTCGGAGTTCGCACGACGATCTATGGAGCGTCGCTCATCTGGCGCGCGGGCCGTCGTCTCGCCGGAAATCCTGCCTCTGCGAAAGATCCCGCGGGCACGCGGCGCGATCGACTGCTCCTGGATGCCGGCAGGTACGCGCTCGCGGTGGCCTTGGTCGTGCTCGCGGGATCCGCCTGGGCGGTCAACAGCTGGCTGGCTGACGGGGCACCGGTCGTCGACGCCTTCTACGACGCACCCGCCGACGCTCCCGATGAAGCGGGCGTCCTGATCCGCTCTGACGCGTATTCCGGTCAGGCGCCGGCGGGCGGCGAGGTGCGGCGCATCCTCTACAGCACCACCGACGCAGTCGGCGTGCGAGCGGTCGCGAGTGCGCTCGTGATCTCGCCGATCGACCCGCCGCTCGGTCCTCGTCCGGTGATCTCCTGGAACTGGGGCACCACCGGCGTTGCGCGCGGGTGCGCGCCGAGCCTGATGGACACGACCGCGACGCGCTGGGCCGTTCCGGCGGTCGAACAGGCGCTGGAGCGCGGGTGGGTGATCGTCGCGTCGGACTACAGCGGCCGCGGAGCCGATGGTCGCTTTCCGTACCTGATCGGCGAGGGCGAGGCGCGCTCGAGCATCGACGCCATCCGCGCGGCGCAGCAGCTGGAGGGACTGCGCCTGTCGCCCGATGTCGTGGTGTGGGGGCACTCCCAGGGCGGTCACGCAGCGCTGTGGACCGAGCCGGTCGCCGCCGACTACGCGCCGCAGCTGCGGATCCTGGGCACGGCGGCGCTCTCGCCCCTCACCGATCCGCTCGCCATGGCCCGCGAACTCACCGAGCGCGACGCCTCCGCCGAACTGTCGATCATGGCCTCGTGGGTTCTCGTGCCGTACGCGGACGTGTACCCCGACGTGAATGTCGAAGACTACGTCGCGACCTCCGGCCGGGCGATCGTGCGCGAGATGACACAGCGCTGCCTGAGCGAGCCTGGCCTGTTCGTCTCGGCGATCACCTCGCTCGGCGTCTCGGCCGACCGCCCCCTCTACCCGGCGAACCTCATCGGGGGGCCGCTCGGGCGTCGCCTCGCGCAGAACGCCGCAAGCGGACCCTGGCAGTCGCCGCTGCTGATCGGGTGGTCGGTGCAGGACGAAGTCATCCCGCCCGAGCTGCCGCAGCGCTTCGTCGAAGACCTGTGCGAAGCGGGGGTCGACGTGCGGTGGGTGCCGTATCAGCGCGGTGACCATCGGTCGCTCATCGTCCCCTCCTCGCCGTTCCTGCCGACGCTCATGCGATGGACGCAGGCGCGTTTCGACCGCGACGACGCCCTCGTCTCGGATTGCGCGCGCGCCGCCGGCTGACGCGGGCCGGGCCAGCCCGGAGTTCTCCCAGATCCCGGGGCGCGGCATCCGGTACCTTTGAAGGATGCCGCGCGCCCGCCGCGCGACGGCGACAGCTGAATAGGGAGGTCACTTGTGGACATCGATCTGTCACTCTTGCGGACGATTGAGCGAGAGAAGGAGATCCCCTTCGATGAGCTCGTGCGCATCATCGAACAGGCGATCCTGACCGCCTACGCGAAGCACACCACCGCCACGGGCGAACTGCCCGATGGAGCACGGGCGGTCCTCGATCGCAAGACGGGTCACGTCGCGATCTTCCTGCCGCTCATCGACGACGACGGTGCGGTGATCGGCGAAGAGGAGACCACGCCCGACGACTTCGGCCGCATCGCGGCCTTCGCCGCGAAGCAGGTCATCAGCCAGCGACTGCGCGACATTGCCGACGATGCAGTGCTGGGTGAGTTCCGCGGCAAAGAGGGCGACATCGTCGCCGGGGTCGTGCAGCAGGGCCCGAACCCGCGCATGGTGCACGTCGACCTCGGATCGGTCGAGGCGATCCTGCCTCCCGAAGAGCAGGTCGCCGGTGAGGAGTACGCGCACGGGTCGCGACTGCGCGTGTACGTGACGTCGGTCGCCAAGGGCACCAAGGGCCCGCAGATCACGGTCTCTCGCACCCACCCGGGCCTGGTCCGCAAGCTCTTCGCACTCGAGGTCCCAGAGATCCACGCGGGTCTGGTCGAGATCGTCTCCCTCGCCCGTGAGGCGGGCCACCGCACGAAGATCGCCGTCCGCGCGACCGACCCGACGATCAACGCCAAGGGCGCCTGCATCGGCGAGCTCGGCCGTCGGGTGCGAGCGGTGACCGAGGAGCTCGGCGGCGAGAAGATCGACATCGTCGACTACGACCCCGAACTGGCGAAGTTCGTGGCGAACGCGCTCTCGCCGGCGAAGGTCACGTCGAGCTTCATTCTGGACACCACGACCAAGGCCGTGCGCGCGCTCGTCCCCGACTACCAGCTCTCGCTCGCGATCGGCAAGGAGGGGCAGAACGCCCGCCTCGCTGCCAAGCTCACCGGCGCGAAGATCGACATCCAGCCCGACAGCGTGCTGGAGAGCTGAGCGACGGGCGCCCACAGACGGGCGCCCAGCCCAGAGGTGTAACATGGATTCTGTACGAACGTGCGTCGGATGCCGCGCGCGTGCCCCCCGGACCACGCTCTTGCGAGTCGTGGCCGTCGATTCCACCCTCGTCCCCGACGAGAAGGCATCGATGCCGGGTCGGGGTGCGTGGGTGCATGAGACGAACGCATGCGTGGAGGCCGCGATCCGGCGCCGCGCTTTCGTGCGGGCATTGCGTGTGTCAGGTCCTCTGGATACGCAGACCTTCGAGAAACGGCTGAACGGCTATGGAAACAAAGTGAACGGCTCGAAATGAGACCCGTCCGCGACTGAGGTCTGCCCTGCCTGGGTGGACCAACCCAGACAGGAGAATTGTGGCTGCCAAACCACGCGTACACGAGATCGCTTCCGAACTCGGTGTAGACAGCAAGATCGCTCTTGCAAAGCTCAAGGAGCTCGGCGAATTCGTCAAGAGCCCCTCTTCAACGATCGAGCCCCCCGTGGCTCGCAAGCTGCGCGCTGCCCTCGAGGCAGACGGCGCAGGCAAGGCTGCAGCGGCCCCGGCCGCCGCGCCGGCCTCGGGCGCCGCGCCCAGCGGTGCCGCACGCCCGGGCGCCGCACGTCCGGGTGCGCCGCGCCCGTCGGCGGCGACTCCGGCCCCCGCGCCGGCGGCCCCCGCCGCCCCCGCTCCGGCTGAGGCTGCTGCTCCGGCGGCGGCTGCGCCGGCACCCGCACCCGAGGCATCCGCTCCCGCCGCTGCCGCCGCTGCCGCTCCGGCTGCGCCGGCACAGCCCTCGGGCGACGCACCCGCTCCGGGTGCGCCTCGTCCGGGTGGTGCGCCGGGCGCTCCGCGACCCGGCAACAACCCGTTCTCGAGCGCGCAGGGCATGGGCCAGCGGCCCGCCGGTCCGCGTCCGGGCAACAACCCCTTCGCCAGCGCTCAGGGCATGGGCCAGCGCCCGAGCCCCAGCCCGGGCAACATCCCGCGCCCGCAGGCGCCGCG
>Ga0247741_1001077_pt1 | contig 15022 bp, 13 predicted proteins | sample UWRJL213509R2_FD_180945 | JGI IMG/M metagenome (GOLD analysis project Ga0247741, IMG submission 180945) | Plant litter microbial communities from Arlington Agricultural Research Station in Wisconsin, United States - UWRJ-L213-509R-2 | ecosystem: Environmental > Terrestrial > Plant litter >... | reverse complement strand
AAATTTGTCGTGTCACTCTACCAACCGATGCGCGCGCACTAGCGGGGACTAGCCGGTCTGGGCCCAAAATAGCGGATGCCCGCGGCCGCCCTGAGGGGGCGGGCGCGGGCATCCGGGCGGGCTCGGTGGTTACTCGGAGGCGGCGGCCTCCGGGGCGGGGGTTTCGACGACCGCTGCAGGGTCGACATAGGGCGTGTCGAGCAAGACATACAAGAGCCCGGAGATGGTCACGGTCGTCACGCCCTCTTCAACAGCCGACACGTTGAGACCATGGACGAGAACCAACCGTGGACCCGACTGCAGGCCGCTCACGAATGCCAGAGCGCCCTCGCGCGTTCCCGCGACGGCGATTGACACCGAAATGGTCGCGAAATTCGTGCTGTTGATTGTCGGGGGCACGAGCGGCGCAATTTCAGCTGACGGCGCGAACATTGCTAAGTCCTGAGGCGCGTAGGACGTGACCACAACGCCGGCCTGGGTGGCCAAGGCTGCGAGCTCGCCGTTGAAAGTGTCGAGGTCTGCGTGTGCCGGTACGGCACTCCGAAGAGCGGCAACCTGCGCAGTTACTTCTTCCAACCTCGTGAAATCTTCTTTTAGCGCGACCAGTTCCGCGGCGTGCTGAACGTTGAGTGCTTCAACAGTCTCACGGTCCGAGGTGCTCGCCTGCGCAGCATCAAGCTGCGGCTTGACACCCAGAAGTCCGCCGAGCGCAATCACAACGAACACGACTAGCGCCCCGGCGATGACCCAGATTCGAGTATTGGGCATTATTTCGTCTCGCCTTCTTCTGTCAGTGTGTTTTCGACGGGTTCAGGCGCGAATCGGAGGGTATAGGCAGCGTCCGTCAAGAACAGTCGCACGGTAACGGTGTAAATGCCTTCTTCGCGAGTTATTGAGGTGGCCACCGCACCCCCATACTCGGGCAGTGACTTCAGGTTTACGATCCAAGTCTGGGCCGAGGCCAAGTTGGTGGTGAGAGCGGTGAACGTCGTGTTCGCGACTTGCGGTACCTGCCCCGGCACCGTGGATGGGGAAATAGCCACGACTGGCGAACTCGACTCGATGCTGAATGAGTCGATCGTCATGTCGGCAGGCAACGTCGGTAGAATTCGGCTGTAAAGGGCGTTCCAATCGACTTCCGTCAGAGCACCGACCTGTCGAGCGTCATTGACGGCGACCAACTGGCCCGTGAGTGTGCGAACGGCGGCATATTCGTTCTGTTCCGTGAGAAGTCGAGCCGTCTCACCTTGCGCATCGCTGAGTTTGAGGCCCGCGTCGATCGCCTGCCAGCTTGCGAAGCCGTAGGCGCCGGCGCAAAGCACCAGCGCTCCGACGACAACGAAGACGACAGATCGTTTGACTGCAGCCCCTCGTTTCCTATCTGCCACCTCGGGCGGCAGTAGATCCACGCGTGGAGACGCACCGAAAACGAGGCGCGCCTCCTTACCTCCACGCGCACTCATGCTGCCGATCCCAACGCGAGTCCGAGCGCGACGGACATCGAGTCCCGGGTTTCTGGAGGCTGTTGGCTGACCGTCTTGGAGATGTTCAGGGTAGCGAACGGGTCGGAAAGCACAACTTCGGTTCGCGTCAGTTCCTGAAGTGCTCCAGCGAAGCCGACCAGCCTCGAGCCACCGCCGCTAAGTACTATGCGCTCGACGTTGGCCACTTGGTGCGTGTTGTCGAAATAGCTGAGAGTGTTGCGAATGCTGTTAAGGAGCTCAGCCGACGCGCGGTGGATCTGTTCAAGGATCGGCCGATGCTCGGGATTGACCGCCGAAGGCGACAGTCCGAGAGCTCGCTTGGCGTTTTCAGCAATGCCTTCTTCTATCTCAAGGCTCATGGCCACGGCGAGTGTCGCGTCGTTGCCGCCCGCAGGGATGATTCGGACGAACTGAGGAACTCCTCCGATGATTATGACCACGTTTGTCGTTGCGGATCCGACGTCGACTATCGCGATCGTTCCGGCACCCCCGTGTGATCTCGCCTGAAGGCGAGACAGGGCGAAGGGAATCAGGTCGACCTCGACCGGCGTCAACCCAGCAAGAAGTGCTGCATCGACATTGGCAAGCACCGATTGCTTGACCGCGGCTACTAGGAGGCCGTTTACGACTGGGCCGTTGTCGCCCTCCGCCTCCGAGATCGGATAGAAATCGAGAAGGGCCTCCGAGACGGGCATTGGCAGCATGTCTTGAACCTGAAAGGGCAGCGCCTCGCGGATCTGGGTAAGAGACATTTTCGGCATGACCAGATCACGTGCGATCACTCTCTGATTGCCCATCCCGAGCACGACGTCTTTGCTCTTGAACCCTCCCGAACTCCAGAGCTTCTTCAGCGCAGAAGCGACGGTATGGGTCTCGAGGACCTCGCCGCTCTTCGCTGCACCCGAGGGCAGCGGGACCTCGTGGTAGCGCACTACCGTTGGTCGCGCCTTCGAAGCGCCTTCAAGCTCGACAGCGCGCACAGTCGTACTGCCGATGTCGATTCCTACAATTCGTGTTGCCATTCACTTGCCCCTCGTTGTGATGCCTTGCGTTTACGCCAGATGGAACAGGCCCAGATACCAGTTCCAGCTTCGTTCCCCGATGAAAATCCCTAACCAGGCTCCGGCGAGCATCCACGGGCCGAATGGAATGCCACTCTTGCGGTTTGCTTTCTTGCTGAGCAGCAGCGCGAGCCCGAAAACACCGCCAAGCAGGAAGGCCGCGAAGGCCCCGACTACCAGCTCTCCCCATCCGAGATAGCCAAGCAGCATTCCGATAACTCCGGCGAGCTTGACGTCGCCGAATCCCATCCCGCCCGGATACACCAACGCCAATATGAAGTAGCAGGCGAACAGAGCCGTACCGCCGATGGCTGCACCAAGGAGCCCGTCATAGTCGCCGACGACGATGGCCGCCGCGCCCAAGAACAATGCGACGACGAGGTACGACGGCAGCACGATCACGTTTGGAAGGCTATGTGTGTCCAGGTCGATGCCGGCGAGCGCGACGCTGATTGCAGCAAAGTAGAGAAAGACCACCAGCACCAGTATCCCGGCAATGGGTTGGTCGGCAGTTCCGTCAAACTGCGGCAAGAATCGAACTGCGGCCGCGACGAATAGAAGTCCCGTCGACAGCTCGACCAACGGATACCGCCTCGATATTGGCTCAGCGCAATGACGACACTTTGCCCCGAGAAGAATCCACGAGAGCACTGGGATGTTGTCCCACGACTTGATTCGGATTCCGCATCTCGGGCACGCACTAGGCGGCGATACTATCGATTTGCCCGCGGGGACTCGATGGATCACAACGTTTATGAAAGAGCCGATAAGAAGTCCGAGAACTCCGACCACGGCCACAATACCGACAGCCAGTGTGGTCATCGCAGTTCGATTTCACGCATCAGCCGAGCTCTCTGAAGCTGCCGAAAGTAGCCGTGTCATAGGTGGGGGGTGCGTTCCACTTTTGCCCTAGTGACGCATCACACGCAACAACAGTGATCTTTGACCAGTTGCTCTGGTACTGGTCTGTGCTGTCAGCGGTCATGCACCTTCCGAAAAAGTCCTTGAAGAGGAAACTGTCCGCGTACACCCCAGTGTCGTTCACCCGAGTCCAACGTTGGCGATCTTTGATTGCCCCCGCGCTAGCGCAGTCTGCGAAGGTCACGTATTTACCGGTCAGAGTGTTATCCGGAGTCAGCAGACACTTGGTCGCTGCGTTAGCCGCATTGCTGGTTTTGATCGTGACCGTCTGAGTCAACGAGCTACCCGTCGTTGGCTCGTTGTAGTACCACTTATGGTTCCAGTTGACATAGGCCCCGTTTGTGGTTGCAGGATCCTGCTTACACGGGTAGACGATCATGAATGTCTCCCAGTCATGCTCGTCAGTCACGTCGACGCATCTACCGAATTCCTTGTAGTTGACTATTTGATTGGTGGTTTTTCCGGCTGCACCTGAGCCAACGGAGAGCGAAGGCGCGAAACGTTCGGGGCCCGTGCAGGGCGTCATGACCGAGAGGAATTTATCGCCCGCCTCTGTGAGTGACGACAAGCAAAAGGAGCTCGGATCTTTCGACGGCGGATTGGTCTGCCCCGCCCAGGTGTGGGAGCCGACCCAGCTCCAGAGTTGCTTGTAGCGCACCCCCATAGGAGTCGCGGCCGTCGCGCACGCGACGAGAGTGACTTTCTGTGAGGCTACTCCGACATCGGCGGGTCCGGAGATGCACAATGGTGTTCCGGCTTCGACGGAGCTCGCTAGTTGGAGTTGATAGGTGGGTCCGTAGATCCAGAGCTCGCGCTCTGGATTCGTGCAGTTGGCGACGGGAAGGATTCGGACTTCGGACCCGGCCTTGACAACCCCGCCCACCAGCTGGGCTTGTAGACAATTCGTCTTCGCGAAGTCGAGAATACGTCCGCTCGGGATATTTACATTAGACACTTGAAACTTGTAGATCGCGGCTACCGCACGATTCCCCTCGGCTGCTGAGCGTCCAGCCATCGCAACACCTGTGCCTCGGGAGGTCAAGTAGGCAAACTTCGGTTGCGTTGAAAGACCGCCCGGCGAAGCGCAGGGCAGTTTGTTCGCCGCCTGGGCCAACCAGACGTCAGTCTGTCCCGTGGGATCTGTCAGGTAGTAACTCACGTCCACCGTGTACGAGACGTCTCCCGATGCGCCGTCAATGCTTCCGGAGATCTGGCAGGGAAGCAGGTTGAGTGCGCCGTAGACCTTGCCGGATGCATCGGGCGCTGACGCGGCCGTACGCAAGACGCCCAGTGCGGCCTGCAACCCCCCTTGGGCCGCATATACGGTCTTCGTTGCCTTCTGGGCTGCGAACGCCGGTCCGAGCTGCCCGAGGATGACGCTCAATAGAACGAGGGACATACCTGAAAGGAGAATCATGAAGAGCATGACGCTCATGAGAGCTACACCTCGGTCACCGTCGGCAAAGGAGGCCTGGACCCGTGCCTTCAGGTCTGAGTGTTGGCGTGAAACCGGCGCGGCCATACGGAGCATCATGGCCTAGTCCCTCCTGATCTTTGGCAAACGGGATTCACGCTTGCCCCTGTGGCATCCGCCGCGTTTCCCTGCGAGCCGGTGTTGCTGTTGCGCGCGAAGAAGCTCGAGGAGATCTGGGTCGCTCCGCTCGTGCTCTCATTTCCTGCATTGACGGTGAGGACGAACTCTTGTTTCGTGGAACCGAGGGTGCCGGCCGGAATCATAGCGAATGGATATCCGCTCGCGGCGCTGGGCACGACGGCACTGAGTTTCGTCGCCCACGGAGTTGCGACGGAGCCCGCGGTGTCGGGCCAGGAGCGCGATTCGATGGTGGCCGCACTGGGGCTGTAACGCCACTGCGTGCAGGCGGTCACTTTGTTCGGCGTGCTCGCGGCAGGCGTTCGGAATTCAATGTAGGTCTTGCCATTTGACTGGCCCGGGTGGTTGATGCCATCGGAATATCGCACTTGGCGGTCGATATTCTGAAAGACGATAAGAACCCCGCTCGTAGCTTCCGCTTCCGTCTGCGCACGCGTCGTCCCTCGCGCGAGGCCGGCGACAGCAGCGAGGAACAGGGCGATGAAGATCATGAAGATGCCCATTGCGACGACAAGCTCGATCAAGCTGAACCCGGCTTGATCGTTGTCGTCGCCTTCGCGTTCTCGAACGTCCGAGCCGATCACGGGGTATTCCAGTCGAGCTCGAGGTTTGAATCGATGAGTGTAGAAGCGTGGTAATTGCAGTTCCCAGTTGCACAGCCCGCTCCCGCCGTCCAACGGACCACCACGATTACGCGCGTGAGTTTCGTTTTGTTCGACGGCACTGCCGGCTGATTTGGCCAGCCAGTTGTGACGGTGCACGGCCCTCCAGGTTGCAGGCCCACAGTGGGCTTAATCTGGAAACAAGTGCCAACGAGAATGTCGACTGTGTAGTTCGTGCCGTTTACCGAGTTGCCACTGGCATTCGTGACGGGTAGGGCGCCGACTGCATTTGTGGGCGCTGAAGCATCGAAGGACTTGTAGGTAGTTCGAACACCAGGGATGGAGTCGTTGGCCGTCCAACGCGCACTGACCGCATTTGCGCCTCTGCCGATTGTCGCTGTTCCCGCAGGCCATGCGATGGCCTTCTCCATCGCGGAGTTGGCGATAGCGATGGCCACCTGGCGTCGCTGCTGTGTCGCAGCTGAGTTGACACCGCTGAGATAGACCCCGAGTGCCGCCGTGGAGAGAATGCCGAGCATCGCTATGGCGACGACGACCTCGATAAGCGTGAAACCCGCGTCGTTGCTAGTTTCGTTCGCGGAGCGGGCGTGGAATCTATACACGACTACTCCCTCCGAGATCGTCAGATTGTGTGTTCGGCCCCTTTGAGTGAATTGCTCAAAGGGGGCATCGCGAGGTGAAGAAGGTTGCGGGGCGCGCGTTCTACGCCCCGCAACCAACAGAGTGACTATCCCCAGGTCTTCTGAAGTCCGCCGAGGTTACTCACGTAGGTGAGGGTGTCAGTGGCGGTAGGGAGCTGGGAATGAACACCGGAAAGCGTGTAGCTCGAGCCGGCGGGCTGACCTGCAACAGTCGGAACGGCGGGCGTGATGGTTACGTCGGAGCTGGCCTTGAAGCCCTCTGCCACCATGGCGGCTGCGTCCAAGCCGGTGTACGAACCGTTGTGCTTGGTGGCGTACGTCTCCGCGACAAGAGCCGCGTTCTTGAGGTCCGACTGGACTGCTGCACGCCAGGCGCTCTCGCGCTGGTTGAGGAACACCGGAATGGCGATCGCGGCCAGGATGCCGATGATGATGACGACCACGAGGAGCTCGATGAGCGTGAAGCCCTTCTGGTTCTCTTCGCGCTTGAGACGGCTGGCATCCAATGCCTTGTTGATGCTCGTGAACATAGCTGTATTCCTGTCAGTTGAATGATTGTGGACAGGTGGCCCCCAAAGAATTGACCCCCACCGCAATAGTGGGGCCCCCACCTAGAACGCGACAGACCCTAGAAGAGGGGGTGGCGGGGCGACTACGCAAACGGCCTTTGATCAGCTATTTGATCTGGTCGAAAATGGCGAACACGGGCATGTAGAGTGCAACGATCATTCCGCCGATAACTGCGCCGATGATACCGATCATCAGCGGCTCGATGAGCGCTGTGAGAGACTCCGCGGTGCTCTGCACTTCGTCGTCGTAGAAGTCGGCGATCTTCTCCAGCATCGTCTCTAGCGACCCGGAGTCCTCTCCCACGGCGATCATCTGCGTGACCATCGAGGGGAAGACTGGTTCTTCGCTGAGCGGGCCGGCGATTGACTTGCCCTGACGCACGGACTCCTGCACTTTACGCAGCGCCTCTTCGATCACCCAGTTGCCAGAGGTCTCGCCCACGATGCTCAGAGACTGGAGGATCGGCACGCCGGACGCCATCATGGTCGAGAAATTGCGAGTGAACCGCGCGATGGCGACTTTCTTGAAAAGATCACCGAACACAGGAATCTTGAGCTTGAGCGGGTCGACGAACCCGCGCACGCTGTCCTTGTCCTTGTTCGCCCTCCACCACACGGAGAAACTCACGATCAGAATCACAAGTACAGGAACGATCCAGACCATGTTCTTCGAGAGAACGACAAGCACCTGGGTCGGCAAGGGCAGATCCCCGCCGAAGTCCTTGAACATCGCCTCGAACACGGGGACGATGAAAATCAACATGCCGATGACGGCGAGGAACGCCATGATCAACACAGCGACCGGATAGGTGAGCGCCGACTTGATCGTCGCGCGCAGCTTCACGTCCGACTCGAAGTTATCTGCGATCGACTCGAGCGCGCCGTCCAGGAATCCGCCGGTCTCGCCGGCCTTGACCAGGAAGACCATCAGCCGGGGGAATACGTCGGGGTGTTTCGCCAAGCTGTCGGAGAACGACCATCCGCTCTCGATCTGAGTTCTCACGTCGTTGAGCGTCACGGCGAGCTTCTTGTTCTCCGTCTGCTCGGCGAGGATCGTGAGTGCGCGCAGCAGTGAGAGCCCGGCGGCCAGCATGGTCGCCATCTGCCGGCTCATGACGGCGAGGTCTTTGAGGGTGACCTTCTTGCCCATGCCCGGGATGTTGATCTCCATGTTGAGACCCGTGCCACCCGCGGTCTCTGCCACGGTGATCGGCGATACGCCCATCGTGCGCAGTTTGGCGACCGCGACGCCCTCGGTTGTGCCATCCACCCGGCCCTTGACGACTTTGCCGCTCGTGTCGCGCGCGGTGTAGGCGAAGGTCTTTGTCGCGGCCATGCTCAGGCTCCCTTACGCGAGAACGAGTCGTCGAAGTCGATCTCGGATGACTGTGCCGAGAAGTCGTGCGATGCGCCTTCGCTGCCGCTCCGCGAGATCAGCTGCTTGAGGTCTTCGAGGTCGTGCGCCTTCTCGTAGGCGGCCTGGTGCGTGATCTGTCGGGCGTTGACGAGGTCGGCGAGGTGCTGGTCCATGGTGTGCATGCCCATCTCGCGCCCCGCCTGCATGGCCGAGTGGATCTGGTAGGTCTTGCCCTCGCGGATGAGGTTGGCGACGGCCGGCGTGGTGATGAGCACCTCGGTGGCGACCGCGCGGCCCTCGCCGTGGGCCTTCTTGATGAGTGTCTGACAGACGACGCCCTGCAGCGTCGCCGCGAGCTGGGCGCGCACCTGGTCTTGCTGGTGCGGCGGGAACACGTCGATGACACGGTCGATCGTCTGCGGCGCGTCCTGCGTGTGCAGGGTGGCGAAGACGAGGTGGCCGGTCTCGGCGGCGGTGAGGGCCACCGAGATGGTCTCGAGGTCGCGGAGCTCGCCGATGAGGATCACGTCGGGGTCTTGACGCAGCACGTGCTTGAGCGCGTTGTTGAAGCTGTGCGTGTCGTGGCCGACCTCGCGCTGGTTCACGATCGACTTCTTGTTGTTGTGCATGAACTCGATCGGGTCTTCGACCGTCACGATGTGGTCGCTGCGCGTGGCGTTGACGAGGTCGATGAGCGCCGCCAGAGTGGTCGACTTGCCCGAACCGGTGGGGCCGGTGACCAGCACGAGCCCGCGCGGAAGCTGCGCGAACTTGCCGATGCGCTCGGGGATTCCGAGCGCCGCGAGCTGCTTGATCTCGGTCGGGATGAGACGGAAGGCCGCACCGAGCACGTTGCGCTGCTGGTAGATGTTGACGCGGAAACGCGAGGTCTCCGACAGCGTGTAGGCGAAGTCGAGCTCGAGCTCGTTCGCGAACTGGTCGCGGTGCTCGGGCGACATGATGCTGTGCAGGGCCGTCATGACCTTGTCGGCGTCCCAGGCCTCAAGCCCGGGAATGGGCCGCAGGCCGCCGTCGACGCGGATCATCGGGGCCGCGTTCACACCGATATGGAGGTCGGAGGCGCGCAGCTGCACGACGGAATTGAGCGCGGCGACCAGGTCGGGGTCGCTGCCCTCCTGGCCGAGCCCGACCTCGAGAGGCGGGGCGGATGCTTCAGCCTTCGGTGCGGACGGGGCTGATCCGGACGGCGCGGGTGTCGACGGCTGCACACGTTCGCGCTCCGCTCGGCGGCCTCCGAGCTCGGCGGCCGCGGCGGCGAGTGCCGCCACCTCGGACTGCGCGGGCACGGGCGGCACGGGTGCCGCGAAAGCGGGCGGGGCGTAGGTCGGGCCGCCGGCGGGCGCGGCGGTCGGAGCCGGCGCCGCGAGGAGGTCTTCGAATGCGGGGGTCGGCGCGGCGGCGTGCGCCGCGACGGGCGGCGGAACAGCGACGGGCGCGTCGGCGACGGAAGGCGCGGCGTGGGCGGCATGGGCGGCGACGGGGGCGTCGAACGCGGGAACCGCGGTCGACGGTGCGGGCGGCGCGAACGCGGCGGGCTCGAACGGCTCGGGGATCGGGATCGGGGCAGCGTCGGCCGGCGGGGCCGCGGGGGTCGTCGGGGCGGGCGCTTCGACCGGCTCAGCGACCGACCGCGCGGAGACGGCGGCGGGCGCTTCGACGGGCTCAGCGACCGACGGCGCGGCGGCTGCCGGGGGTGCGGGTGCTTCGACGGGCTCAGCGACCGAGGGCGCGGCGGCGACCGGCGCCACGAACGCGGGCGGCTCGACGGGCTCGGCGGCCGGCGAGTCGAACGAGGGCGGGGTGTCGAATGCTCCGGTGTCGAAGATCGGAACGCCGTCGTGCGACGACGGCTCGAACGCCGAGGCATCGAACGCGGAAGCCGGGGAGGGAGCCGCGAACGCGGTCGGGTCGAACGCGGTGTCGAACGCGGAGGCCGGGGAGGGCGCCGCGAACGCGGTCGGGTCGAACGCGGTGTCGTACGAGGGCGCCTCGTACGACGGCGCGGCAAAGGCCGCGGGGTCGAACGAGGAGTCGTAGGCCGACGCGGCGGAGAAGTCCGGCGCAGCCTGGGGCGCATCCGGAGCCTGGTAGGTCTCCCGGCCGGCCGGCTGGTATCCGCCGGGCGGCGGGAACGCCGACGGGTCGAACGGCTGCGAGAAGTCGGCGCCCGCGGGCGGCGGTGGCGGAGGTGCTGCGGCGTACGCGGCCGGCGGCGATGTGGGCGGCGGCGCGTTGAGGTAGGAGGGAGGCGGCGGCGGCAGTTCGCCCTCGGGATCGTAGGCAGACGCGTTCATACAACCACTCTCATAATCTCTTCGACCGAGGTCAGGCCCATCTGGACCTTCGCCCAGCCGTCCCAGCGCAGGGGGATGAGCCCCTGCTCCATGGCGACCTTGCCGATCTCGGCGCTCGACGCGCGTGCGACGGCGAGGCGCTCGATCTGTTCTGTGACGAGCATGACCTCGTGCAGCGCGATGCGCCCGCGGTAGCCCGTGTTCGAGCAGTTCGTGCAGCCGACCGGGTGGTACAGGGTGGGCGGCGGACGGTTCGGGTCGAACGCGAACCGCAGCGCGGCGAGCTGTTCGGGGTCGTGCTGGTAGGGAGCCTTGCAGCGGTCGCAGAGGCGACGCGCGAGGCGCTGGGCCACGACGCAGTCGAGCGCAGAGCCGACGAGGAACGGCTCGATGTCCATCTCGGTCAGTCGCGTGATGGCGCTCGGGGCGTCGTTGGTGTGCAGCGTGGAGAGCACGAGGTGGCCGGTGAGCGACGCTTCGATGGCGATCTGGGCGGTCTCGTGGTCGCGGATCTCACCGATGAGCACAACGTCGGGGTCGGATCGTAGGATCGAGCGCAGCGCCGAGGCGAACGTGAGCCCCGCTTTCGAGTTCACCTGCACCTGGTTGATGCCCGGCATGCGGTACTCCACCGGGTCTTCGACGGTGATGACGTTGATCTCGGGCTTGGCGACCGCACCGAGCGTGGTGTACAGGGTCGTCGACTTTCCCGAACCCGTGGGGCCGGTGACGAGGATCATGCCGTAGGGCTTCGTGTACGACGACTTGTAGGCGGCGAGGTTGCGGGGCAGCAGGGCGAGGTTGTCCATCGACACGGTCGTGCTCGACGTGTCGAGGATTCGCATAACGACCTTCTCGCCCCACACGGTGGGGAGGGTCGCGACGCGCAGGTCGATCTTGCGCCCGCCGTGGGTGACCGACATGCGGCCGTCCTGGGGCTTGCGACGTTCGGCGATGTCGATCTCGCTCATGATCTTGAGTCGCGAGATCACGCCGTTCTGAATCGCCTTGGGCGCCGACTGCATCTGGTGCAGCACGCCGTCGATGCGGTAGCGCACGTGCACTTCGCGTTCGCCCGGCTCGATGTGGATATCGGATGCCTTGTCCTGGATGGCCTGGCTGATGAGCAGGTTCACGAACCGCACGATCGGCGCGTCGTCTTCCATCGCGTCGCCGACACCGGCCACGACCACGTCGGTCGTTCCGCTCTCCTCCTCGAGAGCGGTCGTGAGGTCGCTGAGCTCGCCGTCTGCACGGTGGTAGCGGTCGATCGCCTGGCGCAGGTCGCTGGGTGCGGCCACCACCGGGCGGATCTGCATGCGCGCGGCGGCGCGCACGTCGTCGATCGCGAAGACGTCGCCCGGGTCGACCATGGCGAGGGTGAGGATGTCGCCGATGATGCCGATCGGCAGGATCTGATAGCGACGGCACATGGCCGCGGGCACGAGCGAGACGGCGGTGCGGTCGACCGGAAACTCCATGAGCTCCACAAACGGCAGCTCGGCCTGGGCGGCGCGCGCGGAGGCGAGCTGCACCTCGGTGACGATGCCCTTGTCGACGAGCGCCTTCACGGCGTCTTCGTCTTCGCCCCAGGCACCCGAGATGGAGTCCAGGTTTTCGATGGGAACGACGCCACGCAGAATCAGGATTTCGGTGAGGGTTGCCATTGCATCTCCTCACTAAAAGATTGGTGATGCCGTGGGCCCCCTGGCGCGGCATCATGCGAACAGGGTGCAAACGTAACCTGTTGCCTGAGGCTTAGCCATACCCCTGAGGTGGGGGTGGCGACGTCTCAGCACTCGATGACGTTGACCGCCAGCCCGCCTTCGCTCGTCTCCTTGTACTTCGTCGACATGTCGATGCCGGTCTGCCGCATCGTCTCGATCACCGTGTCGAGGCTGACGATGTGGGTGCCGTCGCCGAGCATCGCGAGCCGCGCCGCGCTCACCGCGGTCGACGCGGCGATCGCGTTGCGTTCGATGCACGGGATCTGCACGAGGCCGCCGACCGGGTCGCAGGTGAGGCCGAGGTGGTGCTCCATCGCGATCTCGGCGGCGTTCTCCACCTGCTCGGGTGTGCCGCCGAGCACGGCGCAGAGCGCCCCGGCCGCCATGGCGCAGGCGGATCCGACCTCGCCCTGGCAGCCGGCCTCCGCTCCCGAGATCGACGCGTTCGCTTTGAACAGCGAGCCGATCGCCGTGGCGGTGAGCAGGTAGCGCCGAATGCCCGCGAGGTCGGCGCCGGGCACGAACCGCAGGTAGTAGTAGGCGACGGCGGGCAGGATGCCGGCGGCCCCGTTGGTGGGCGCCGTCACGACCCTGCCGCCCGAGGCGTTCTCCTCGTTGACGGCGAGGGCGAAGGCCTGCAGCCACTCCCCCGAGCGCTCACGGTCGACCCGGGGCACGTCGGCCTCGAGCTTCGCGCGCAGCGCCGACGCGCGCCGCTTCACTCCGAGCGGCCCGGGCAGCATCCCGGTATTCGACAGCCCGTTCTCGACGCACGCAGCCATGGCGGCCCAGATCACGTCGATGCGTTCGGCGACATTCTGCCCGGGATGCAGGGCGACCTCGTTGCGCAGCGCGACCTCGTCGATGGCGATGCCCTCGCGGGCGCAGATGTCGAGAAGCTGGTCGGCGGTGGCGAAGGGCAGCGGATGCGGCGCGAGGGCCGCCAGCTGTGCCTCTTCGCCCTCACGACGGATGAACCCCCCGCCGATCGAATAGTAGGTCTCGGTGAGCAGCGGGCTGGTTCGATCCTCGTTCCAGGCGGTCAGCGTGAGCGCGTTCGGGTGCCCGGGCAGGCGGGTGTGCGGGTCGAGGGTGATGTCGTCACGGTGGAACTCGATCACATGGGTGCCGCCCAGGCGCAGTGTTTCGCGGGTTCCCTGCGGCATCGCGGGCACGAGCATCCGCGCCCCTGATGCCGCGCCGACGGCCACGAGCGACTGTCGCCCGCTCAGGCGAAGCCCCGACCAGGCGCCGCGCACCGACGACGGGTCGCACGTCTCGGGGTCGAAGCCCTCGAGACCGGCGACGACCGCGTCGGGGGTGCCGTGGCCGATGCCGGTCGCCCCGAGTGAGCCGAAGAGCGAGCAGGTGACGGCTCGCACGTCGTCGAGCACCCCTGCGGCGGCGAGCGATGCGGCGAACGACCGGGCGGCGCGCATCGGGCCGACCGTGTGCGAGCTCGAGGGCCCGATGCCCACGGAGAGCAGATCGAAGAGCGATACGTATGCGGTCATGGTTGTCTCCCACCGGTGCGAGGTGCCCCTCGTGAGGGCGGCCGTCAGAAGCATCGTAGCTTGGAACGCGCCTCGACGAGCTCAGGAGGGAGAGGCTCAGCCTCGCGGACCGGTGACGGTGATGGCGCCCTCGGGGTAGCCCACCAGCAGCGACCTGACCAGGGCGTCCGCTTCGGGCACGCTCGACTCGTCGGCCAGTTGGACATAGAAGCTGTCCTTTACGACGCGGGCGTATTCGAGAGTGGCGCTCGCCCACAGCGCCTGGAACGCGGCGATCTCGGCCTCGGGGCGTTGGCCCGCTCCGGACTGCGTGAATATATACCGATCGCCGTCGTCGGCGCTCTCGAACACGACGCTGATCGTGTCGGAGAGGGCGGGACGCCCCTCGATGTCGGTGTACTCGACAAAATGGTCTTCGAGGTCGGCGAACGAGGAGTTCAACAGGTCGAGCGCGTCGACCGACGGATCTCCGTCGACCGTCAACTCGATCTCTCTCAGCTGGATATCCCCGCCGTCATAGATCGGGTTCTCGCGGATCGACTCGAACAGCGCCCGCAGGTCGTCGTTGAGCGACTTGTTCTTCTCCACGGCCAGCCGGAACCCGCCGATGTTGACGTCCATACCCTTCCAGTCGAGGTTTCCGCCGTCGTGATCGACGTAGTACTCGCCCACGATGTCAACGACCGTCTCGAGATCGTCGGCCGAGATGTCTTCGCGCACCGTCACCTCCCCGCTGGGCGAGCCCTGCCAGGGCAGGTCGTTGGTGCCGCCGCCCGCGGCGCCGGTGATGTGCTCCTGCTCGCTCATAAATCGCTCGAAATCGTCGCCGGCGCCGGTGGCCGCGTCGATGTTGCCGCAGCCCGAGAGGGTCACCGCGACCATGATGGCGACGATTGCGGCGACGGCGCCAGTACGGGTTTTCACGACAGACTCCGATTGCGCTGAGGGAAGCACACGGCGCCTCAACTCTCGTAGCCTACCAACGTGAGCATTTCGAGGTTAAACGCCGACGGGCTCCCCACCCGGAGGTGAGGAGCCCGTTTTCCCTTCGACTAGCTCGGGGAGCGGTGGTGCTTAGTTGTACGTACCCGGCGTGTAGTCGTCAGACGAGAACGTGTCGAAGTCGACAAAGCTCAGGTCTGCCTCGCTGAATACCGAGTCATCCGTGAAGATGCGGTTCGGGTAACGCTCGGCCTTG
>Ga0247741_1001076_pt1 | contig 15026 bp, 12 predicted proteins | sample UWRJL213509R2_FD_180945 | JGI IMG/M metagenome (GOLD analysis project Ga0247741, IMG submission 180945) | Plant litter microbial communities from Arlington Agricultural Research Station in Wisconsin, United States - UWRJ-L213-509R-2 | ecosystem: Environmental > Terrestrial > Plant litter >... | reverse complement strand
TAATATTTTTGTAGCGTTCACCACCCATGACCAAGGCCACGCCTAAAAATAATGCAAAAACTACTACCGGCATAATGTCGCCTTTTGCGAGTGCCGCAAAAGGATTAACAAATAAGCCGTGTAAAAACTGCAGAAAAAATTCTGAAGGCGTCATCTGTTTGTGCTGGTAATTGCTCATTGCATCTTGAAACATTGAAAGATGCAAACCTTGGCCGGGCTTTAAAATATTCATAGTGACCAAGGCTAAAATCATTGCCAGGCCCATAGAGCATACAAAAAATATCAGCGTTGCTTTCCACACTTTATGCATTTGATGATGCGTTTGTAAATTCGCAACACCCACCACTATTGTGGAGAACACTAGCGGAATTAATATCATTTTTAACAAGTCTACAAATAAATTCGCAGACAAGTTACTCGCGTATAAAACCCATTCACGGGTACCGGAGTCTGGCCCCAACTGTGTCAAGAATAATCCGATAATAATCCCAAGGATAACCCCAATAAAAATTTGTACATTAAGACCAGGCATACTCACTCTCTATTTTAAATAACCCATGCGGTAGTGTTTATCTTCCACCACTCGATAATCATTTTGAAACAGTTCAAACTCACGCTGAGCGCGCGCTGAGTTCATGTCAAGATTGCGAATTGCATCTTCCAATTCGTCAATGCGACGCATTCTATAACGGCGATCTTGTTCACTATTACTATTAACAATCTCGCGCTTGAGTTGCGCAATTTCACCGTAGTGACTATCAATTAGCGAATTGTTACTACTAATATCAGTTGCCATGCGATCCATATTGCGTTGGATATTAAAAAGTTCCTGTCCATCTCTGTAAGCGCGCAAAAATTTACCCTCTGCTTCAACTGGGCAGATGCCGTTATAGGCAGCACCTTTACGCCCTTCGCTATAACCTTTTTCAGGTACGCAATACAAACGCGCGCCCTTGGCGTGGCCTTCGCGATAGTCCTTCATATCAGGAACTATATTTGTACGTGCACAAGCCTTGCCATGTTCAACAACTCGGTCAAGCGCATAACCTTGGGTTGCATCATCAACACCTTTTAAATACCAATCTGCTTGCCTGCATTCTTCTTTACTCATGGTTGCGCAGCCGAAGAGTGCAGTTGTCACCACTAAAAAAATTAAATGGATATATTTCATCGCAAGCTACCCCTAACCATCGTGGTTATTGAAAATAATTAAATTATATTTTAGCAGTTCTTCTGCGGATTTCGGCGATCACAATTGAAATGCGTGGGTATTGTAAAAATAAACGATTAAACAGATAGGATTAATTGCGAGGAAATAAGAAGGTAACGCTAGAAATTCAATCGCCAATTTCAGCGTCCAGATTTATTTTAACGTCACACCGCGCAACACCCTAGCATCCTTGCCTCGAAGTGCGCTGCGCTCTCAATACATAAAGCTGAAATTATATTAAACGGCTTCCAATTCCACCTTGCCTGATAGACGACGCAATCTTTCTAACGTTGTTTCGCCAGCTGTATCTGGTGTTGATACAGATTTTCGAATTTCATCCAATTCCGCTTTTTGATCTAACGGTTTTTGGTTGATGTCTGCAATAATTTTTAATCCTTCAGCTTCATTAGATACTTTTTGAGCACGGCGTGTTAACGCATCTAAAGCTGAGGATTTGTTTTTTAATCCACCTAAATCCGACAGCTGCTGTTGACGCTCGGCGCGCAACTCTTGTAAATCGCGCTGTGCGTTCGCAGTTGCTAATGACTTCAAGGCTTTTTTTGCTTGCGCATCAAATTCGGATAACTGCTGAGAAAGTGCGTCGACAATTTTTTGCAGCTCATTCATATATTCCTGAGCATCAGCCTCTTCCTGCAACTCTACCGGCAAACGAGCTTTGTTAGATTCCAGCTCATCACAAAATAGATTTACTGTAGCTTCACTCATGGTGCCAGCTTGCAAACGTGTTGCGAGCACTTCAAATGCTTTTTCATCGTTTTCAACCAAGCTTCGCAGTTTATTTACATCCTGCCGTTCTTTGTCAAACGTGCCGCTTGCGGTTGCAAGTTTTTGCGCAGTTTGGCGCAAGGTATCGGCCAAATTATCACGATCTGCTTCAGTTGCCGTCTCCGGATCGAAGTTGGCAATAGCTTCAGATATTTTATCGCCTAAAGCACCAAAATGTTTTGAGATCAAACGCGCTGTTAAATTCCACCCTTTTAAATTGCTCATTGTCTATTCCCCTAAAAATATGCTGTTAAATATTTACGTTAATAAAAATTACTGAATAACCACACGTTCAAGTTCAACCGGAATACCCACCATAAAATCTACATGTATACCGCGTTTACTGGCATCGCCATTTTGGCTTTCAACTAACTCTGTAGTAATAAATAGATACTCTGTGTTGTCTTTTACTTTGCGCTTGTAAGGCATAAAGTATATTTTTTGTTGCAACCCCAGCTGACCCAGTGCGTCGTCCAAACGGATTTCAGAACCCGTAAAAGGCTCAAGAAACTCTTGTTCAAGATCACCTGCATCTCGGGCGTAATCTATGGTTTCGTCTTCACCAAAAATTGCCAGTAAATCTGATTCCACAAAACCCAGCTCCTCCAACTGAAAACGCCATAGACTGTATTTTCTATCGCCCAACCCATAACCCGCCAAGCCCATAAAAATTTGTTGGTCTTCATCGGTTTCTGGAATCAACCGAGTTAATTGCGTGCAATAAATTGCCTCTTCTACTTGGCCTTGCTGATTTACATACACCTGTAAAAAAATTTCTTTTTCATTAGCATCGCCAGTCTGTAAATAATAGCGATACAAATTACCCGACAAATTTAGTTTCACCCGGCTAATCGCTTTAATTACACTTTGCGCGTCAGTGGGCATGTCAATTAATGAGCCCTCTGAAATTGCGCGAATAAATGGCGATTTTTGTAAGCGAATAAATCCGCCGATGCGCGCGCCCAAAGGCAAATTTTTGTCTTGATTGCCAACGCTAAAACCATGCTTTTCGGCAGTTTCTTTTGCCAAAATGTTTTTTGTGTAATTCACTGCATTCTTCCAACTCATGTGTTAACTCCCTAAGCTGTAATTTACTTTCTTAACGTTACGATGCCGGAAGCCTAATACTTTTCGCACCACCCAAATAATTCCACTAATCAACATCACCCATAATAAAACGCGCACAATTTTCATGAAAAATGATTCCGTTTCTTCAACGGGCACGTCCTGTACCCGCTGAACTGCAAATCCGTCTGCATTAATCGAATTGTTTTCTCCATTAATATTTTGCTGGCTTCCTTGATTACTTTCATGATTTACATCGTGACCATTTACTTGCGTTTGAGAAACTTGTGGCGCGCTTGCCGCTGCCGCGTGGTGTGCAATTGAATTACCAACCATAAACCACATAAGACCTTGCAACATTCCGTTACTTCGGCCGCCATCGTTTCTTTGAACGTCATTTCTTCGCTCAAAAGTTTGCGGACTTGATTGCGCAGCCTGTCCGACTGACGCATTCTGTGGCGATGCGTTTTGCTTACCACTTCTAAACCAGCCGCTCTCACTCGTTGTAGCTGTGTCATTTACTTTGTTACGCGCATCAGCTGCTTTTAACGCATTTGACTGCGACGCGGTACCCGATAAATCTTTACTCATTTGAGATTGTGGTGCAGTTGCCGGAGCTTGCTGATTCTTTGCATTCGCGGTTCCAAATGAACCAAACGCAGTTTTTTGAGTTTGCTCCTTTGGTGGCACCTGATGAGTAGGCGCCGGTTTTGCTGCCGCACGCTTTTGCGAGGAAAAACCTGACTTGAATGATCCGCCACGGCTTTTGGCTTCCACTGCGCTGCTAAAACTTACACACACAAGCAATGTGTAAACGATTAATTTGATTTTGTTCATCAGCTCCTCGCTAAAATCCTGATCTGTTTAAAAATTCATGCTTCTCTATTAGCGCCACTAAAAATTCCTGGCAGATCCGCTACAAATTCCTGACAGATTCGCTACAATCCGTATTTCATTTGCAATCTGTTGGCGCAGCATAAAACCACGCCTCTACCATCGCATCGGTAATAATCAGGAATAATCACCATGACACGCCGCTACTCTGATATGAACCAGCACGACGCTCTTTACAAAGTGGCCCGCGCTTATCCTGGCGGCATTGAAGCGCTCGCGCAGAACCTGAATATTTCGGTGAATGTTTTGCGCAATAAATTAGCGCCGGGCATTTCATCGCATTACCCGTCATTTGAAGAAGTATCGAATATTATTAGTTTGTGTCAGGCTGCTGGCGTGAAAGATGCGACTCTGCCACTGCATGCACTTTTAGCGCGTCACAACATGGCTGCTTTTTTAGTTCCCGAACCATCACTTATTAGTAATGACGATTTATCGCAAACCGTTTGTAAAGTGATGAGTCAAGTTGGTGATGTTGCTGAAGCAGTTTCTGAAGCCTTGCTAGACAGCATAATTACCGAGCGAGAGTTAGATTTGATTGAGAAAGAATTTCAAGGCGCATTAGCTGCGTTAGGTGAATGGCGTGCGCGCATTCGTTTGCACAGCGAACAAACAGAAAACAAATCCTGATATAGAATTTCAACAAATTAATAGTTTTTTAAAAATTAAATGCGCAGAATTTATTTACATCCTGCGCATTTTTTTGCCAAAAAATATCTTGGTTTTAATCATTTTTTACGCAACGTTTAAACGTCCTAGATCGGTCACGCGATGAGATTAGTTGGTTTAATAAACTAACGCACCAAGTTCTTGAAGCTCGAATAAGCCACAAAACGCTTCCAGGTCACATACTTCAATAATCAAAGAAATCCCATCTGGCACCACTTGCTCAAAAGACTTCAAATAACTCAGTTGGCGAGCATCGTATTCATCAAAATTAATTGGCCAAGCGCGAGAAATGGCGCCAGAATACGCAGCCCTGTCTAGGGTGAAGCCCTCGCGCGCCGTTCGGCTAGCAATATTTATATCTGCCCAGCTTTTATATTGGGCGTTGTAGAAGTGGCATTGTACAATAGCCCTCAAATTTTCCGTGCGGCCCTTACTATTTTTCGAGTTTTACTCTAGTTAACGTGAGCAAAAGCCATGAGCGACCAAAAAACGACACATTTCGGATTCGAACAAGTTGCCGTTGAGAAAAAAGCTGAACGTGTTGCCGACGTATTTCACTCGGTGGCTGCAAAATACGATTTGATGAATGATTTGATGTCAGCGGGAGTCCATCGGTTATGGAAACGCTTCACTATCGAAGCTTCAGGTGTGCGGCTCGGCCATAAAATATTGGACATTGCTGGTGGCACTGGCGATTTAAGTTATCAATTTGCGAAATTGGTAGGCGCCAACGGACAAGTCATTCTTGCGGACATTAATGCATCCATGCTCAATGTAGGGCGTGACCGACTAATTGATCGCGGTATCGCCGGCAACATTCAATTCGCACAGGCTGATGCGCAATATCTTCCCTTTCCTGACAACACTTTCGACTGCATTACTATCGCATTCGGCCTGCGCAATGTTACTGACAAAGATCTTGCATTACGCTCCATGCTGCGGGTACTTAAACCAGGCGGTCGATTGCTGGTATTGGAATTTTCCAAACCACAGCACACCGTGCTAGAAAAAGTTTACGACACCTATTCATTTAAACTGTTGCCACTCATGGGCAAACTCATTACCAATGATGCCGATAGTTATCGTTATCTGGCGGAATCAATTCGTATGCATCCCGATCAGGAAACGCTTAAAGCCATGATGAATGATGCAGGATTTGTAAATACAGAATTTAATAATATGACCGGCGGTATTGTTGCACTGCATAAAGGAATAAAACCGTAGCTGGAACTTTAGAGCTAAATAAGAAGCAAACGTCGTATCAACTTTTTACCAAAACTAAACTCAGTTTAAAAGTGAAGTCTTATGGACCCGATGTTTACCACAGCGGCTCTCGCCAGCGCTGAAAAAATTATTCAAAGTGCGCTCGCCTACGATCCTGCATCGCGCATTGCGTTGGCCCAGCTTGCTCCACAAGTGTTAGCCATTAATTTTACGGCACCCGAGCTAAAATTATTTTTAGCCCCTAGCGAAGACGGTATTAAATTACTGGGCCACTACGAGGGTGAAGTGACAACGCAATTACAAGGTAGCTTTTTCGCGTTAGCCAGTTTAATGAAAGGTGATCGTTTAAATTTAAAAGATAGTGGTGTAGAGCTTATAGGCAGTACAAGCTTTATAAGTGAACTTCAGAAAATTTTTAAGAATATTGATATAGATTGGGAGGAAATGTTTACTCGAATTTTTGGCGACATTATTGGCCATCAAGGTGCAGAAATAATTCGCAGCAAGCTTTCTTGGGGTAAAGATCGCGTGAGTAATATTCAACGCCTTACCAGTGAGTTTCTTACCGAAGAATTACGCATATTACCAAGCGCGCCGGAACTCAATTTTTTTAATACGCAGGTTGATGAATTAAAACTGGGAGTCGACCGTGTACAAGCCCGTGTTGAGCAGCTTCTCGCACGCATAGAGCGCCAAGGCGCACAATAGGAATAATTTGTGACTGTTTTTTTTCGTTTTATTACTATTCTTCGCGTTTTCTTGCGCTATCGAATCGACCAGCTTATTCCGAAACAACATTTGCCTTTGCGCGTAAGATTGTTGCTGTCACCTTGCTCATTATTTGGAGATTCAAAACTCAATCGCGGTGAGCGCTTACGTCGCACTTGCGAAGAGCTGGGGCCCATCTTTGTAAAATTTGGCCAGTTACTTTCCACACGACCAGACCTCGTTCCCGACGACATAGTAGCGGAATTAAATTATTTACAAGACCGTGTTCCGCCTTTTCCAAACGATACATTTCGCGAAATTGTTGAACAGGCACTTGGCGCATCGGTTGAAAGTATTTTTAAGGATTATGATAACGAGCCACTTGCGTCTGCGTCCGTGGCGCAAGTCCATACCGCTACTTTAAAAAATGGAAAGGCCGTCGTTATAAAAGCTGTTCGTCCCAATATCGCACTTATTATCGAACAAGATGTTGCACTGCTTTTAAAATTAGCGCGCCTACTAGAAAAATACAGCAGCGATGGCCGCAGACTTCGACCAGTAGAAATAGTTGAGGATTATCGCAATACTATTTTTGATGAACTCAATTTGCAAAAGGAAGCTGCTAACGCTTCGTTGTTGCGTCGCAACTTTGCTAACTCCTCACTCTTGTATGTGCCGGAGATTTATTGGGATTACACCCGTAATAACATTCTGGTGATGGAACGGATTTACGGTATTCCGGTAACCAACATTGAAGAGCTTCACGCACAAAATACCAATATGAAAAGATTAGCTGAACGTGGTGTGGAAATTTTCTTCACACAAGTGTTTCACCATAATTTTTTCCATGCCGATATGCACCCTGGAAATATTTTTGTCTCGCGAGAGCATCCCGAGTTGCCGCAATATATCGCGGTGGATATGGCAATAGTCGGCTCGCTTACACGCGAAGACCAATATTATCTCGCACGCAACATGCTCGCCATGTTCCGTCGCGATTATCGTCAGGTTGCTGAATTGCATGTGCAGAGTGGTTGGGTGCCTGCGCATGTTGGTGTAGAGCAATTTGAAGCAGCGATTCGCACTGTGTGTGAACCTATTTTTGAAAAGCCGCTTAAAGATATTTCTTTCAGCAATGTATTGTTGAGTTTATTTCGTACGGCACAGCGCTTTGATATGGAAGTTCAACCGCAACTGGTTTTACTTCAAAAAACACTACTCAATATTGAAGGTTTGGGCCGCCAGCTGTATCCCGATCTGGATCTATGGACAACCGCTCACCCGTTCCTGGAGCGCTGGCTTAAAAAACGTTTTCACCCAACGGCCTTATGGGGAGAATTCAAACGTTATGGACCTGAATGGATGGAAAAATTTCCGCAAATTCCACATTTGATTTTTAACAGCTTGCAGCAACTACAAAATATTGGTCAGCTCGCACCTGAAGTACACAAAACGGCTCAGGAGTTACAAAAACGCACGGCACAATCATCGCGTCGTTACTGGTTGTCCGTGGGGCTCATTGTGGCAGCGATCATTATCGCGAATCCAGATGTTTATAATTTTATGAGCACGCAAATACAAAACCTGGAAGTATCCGCAGCGAGCATAGCCATCGGCGGCTTGGGATTACTACTACTTTTTATAAAAAGGTGATAAAAAAATATTTCTTATGATTCTAGTGTGTATAGCCACATAAATTTTTCCCAATTTCTATTTTTCAATTCTGTTTTTCCGCGTTTCTAGTCGCGTAATCGTGCAATTTAGCTAGCCTCTGTTATTATCAATCTGCGGGTAAATATTAACGATGGAATGAGGCTGTTATGCACGCTAGTTCACGAATACTGCTCGTCGACGACACCCCCGAAAATCTTGATGTCCTTAGTGCAATACTTGAAGATCTTCATTGTCAGCTTATGGTTGCCACCACCGGCGAGCGAGCTATTGAGCTAGCACAAAAGCAAAATCCCGATTTAATGTTGCTCGATGTCATGATGCCCGGCATGAACGGCTTTGAAGTGTGTGCCTTTCTCAAAGCAGACCCCGCAACCTCTCGAATTCCCATTATTTTTGTTACTGCTCGAACTGACGATATCAGCATTGGTTTTTCGGTGGGTGGTTATGATTACATCTCCAAGCCAATTAATGCGGACGAAGTTCGCGCTCGCGTGAGGCATCAGCTCGAACGAAAAACATTACTCAACGAACTGCAAACGCTCAACAAAGAGTTGGAACAAAAAGTACGTGAGCGCACCGCTGACCTCACTATTGCCAATCGTCAACTGCGTGAGGAAATAAATGAACGTCGCTATATGCAGGATCGGCTCAGTTATTTAGCCACTCACGATTTCGTTACGCGTCTCCATAATCGCAATTCATTAGAGGCTTACGTGTGCTCGGTGTTAGCGCAAGTTCAAATGACGAATGTTTCAGCGTCATTTTTATTATTAGATATAGATCGCTTCAGAGTCATTAATGAAAGTTGTGGTTGTATTGCTGGCGATGAGCTATTACGTCAATTTTCAGATGCTATTTCAGGAATACTGGCAAACGAAGATTTTTTTGCGCGAATCGGCAGCGATAAATTTGCCATAGTTACCCACAGCTTAGTAATAGATAGCACCAATAGTCTTGCGCAACTTATATTGCAACAAATTCAACATTTTAAATTTATTTGGCAAGAGCGTGAATTTAGGTTGGCCGCATCCATTGCTCTTGTGCCGCTCAATCGCGATATCGTAAGTTTCGATCAGGTCATGTTGATGGCCGACGAAGTACTATTTCTTGCCAAGCGCGAAGGCCGCGGCTTAATTCGCACCTACAACGAAGCCACAAAACGTTCAAGTGATGATAAAGAAAATGTTAATTGGGCACAGCGATTAGTTGATGCCACTCATAACAAACTTTTTCGCGCCCACTTCCAACTTATTGAAAATTTTTTCCCGAACCAAAATTTAGTGCCTCAAAAAATTCGAATCGAAACACTTATTCGAATGTGGGACCCCGTGCAACAGCGGCTAATTCCTCCGGGTGAATTTATCGGCCCTGCAGAACGTTTACATTTGATTCCAGAGCTTGATAAGTGGATGATCAGCGAAGTGCTTCAATTGCTCGCCGCACATCCTGATTTGCAGGAGCGAATTGAAACTGTTTCAATGAATCTCTCAGCATTATCTATTCGTGAACCGCATTTTGTTGATCAAATCATTCAGCTAATAACACGCTATCAAATACCACCTGAAATACTCAGCTTTGAAATCACTGAAACAGAAGCTATTACAAATTTGGATGTGGCCAATGAATTTATGCAGCGGCTGCATAAGTTAGGCTGCTATTTTTCGCTGGACGATTTTGGCAGCGGATTTGCATCCTACGCTTATCTCCATCAGCTTTCATTCGACACGCTTAAAATCGATGGAATTTTTGTTCGCGATATGGATCGCGATTCCAATCATTACGCCATGGTAAAAGCAATTGTGGAAATGGCGCACTCTCTGAAAAAAGAAGTCATCGCTGAGTTTGTAGAAACTGAAGCCGTTGCTGAACTACTTAAAAAGTTGAACGTTAAATGGGGCCAGGGGTTTTTATACCACAAACCGGAAGCCCTCACCTACGAAGCGCTACTTTCGCGTCTACCGTAGCTTAATAAAAAAAGGCTTGTCTCGTGAAGCATTTCTTAAGCCATACGATTACTCTCAATATTTTATTTTGCATCAGCTATTTTATTCTCGCCGCTATTGGGTTTGAGTGGGGCGCACTTACGGCCAATGCTACGTTACTCTGGCCGCCCTCTGGATTAGCTGTGTTTGGCTGCATCGCATTTGGCCGAAAAGCAATACCGGGGCTGTTATTAGGCGCAATTATTTCAAGCAAAATTATTTCTATCACTCACCCATTCAACAATAATTTTATTAGCATAATTGTTGCAACAACCATCGGTTGTGCGGGCATTCTGCAAGCTGTGCTCATTGCTCGCCTGTCCCGTAGTTATTACCATCGCGAGTTTCGTGTTTCCACATTATCATCTATTATTTTTATATTCATTGTTTTGGCGAGCTGCATTGTTTCTGCCACCATCGGCAATATCATACTTTGGCAGACAGACATTATTAATTTGTCAGCCGCGCTGCAAAATTGGGCGGTTTGGTGGATAGGAGATGTAATTGGCGTTTTGGTAATTACACCGTTACTACTGTGGATGTATCGCAAGCAAACACTTTATAAAAATTCACAGGCGCATGCGTTCTTAATTTTTTGTGCTGGGGTTGGGATAGTATTTTTAACAATTGCGGCTATAGGCCATAACGAACACGAAACCCAGCGAAAAAATCGTGTGTATCAAGCAGAAAATTTACAGTTTAGCATCCAAACCAATATAGATTTAATAACTCGCGACCTCAGTACATTACAAGAATATTTTTCTAATAACCCACCAAACCAGACAGAGTTTCAAAAACTCGCCGATTCATTCTTGAAACGAAACTCGTGGGTAAGTTCTGTAGGGTGGATACCCACTTATAGCTATTCCCAACTCCCCACTAAAACTCCGTTGGAGCTGGAGTTTTCATCTGCACTGAAATTATCCATAGATAAAGATAAAAATTTCGACCAGCATAGAAAAAATGGCTATTCTTTCCCTGAAGCTTTTTTAGCTAACATACAAGCTAATTTGAAGTCTGCACACACCGATATTTTCTTCCCTAAAGTTAACAATGATTCCAACACGTTGAGTCAAGATAAAACTTTCATAATAAATCTTGCTTCTCCCGCATTTAGCTGCGACAACAACAATTCATCCTGTAAAGCGCTCGGCTTAATAACTTCTGAAATCAACTTAAATACATTAATCAGTTCGGCTATAGCTAGAAATCAATTATCTACTATTGATATTTCGATAATTACAAAGGACAACTATGACGAAACAAATCTATTGAAATGGAAAAACGGTCAGGTGACTAAAGTTACTGGAAAAAATGATGACTTAATTAAATCAGCTACAACTATCAACGGAAAAATTCCCACTATTAAAGTGAGCGGTGTTGAATGGAGCCTGCTTGTGAGCCCGGAAAATATCTCAAGCTGGTTTTTACCGAACGAGCAACAAGCAATTGTGTTAGCTATTGGTTTGGCGGTAGTTATTTTATTGAGCGCATATTTACAAGCGCTATATCGCCAAGACCAATTAATTGCTGAAAACCAGGTAAAACTTGAAGCAGAAATTAGATCACAAACGGGTGCATTACGTGCAGCAAATGAATCGCTTACTACAGAAATAGAAAGTAAACGCCTCACCCAGGCGCAATTAAAAGCAAGCGAGGCTCATATGCGAACGCTGCTGGACAATATTCCAGACCCTGTTTGGTTTAAATCCAATGAAGGTACTTATCTTAGTTTTAATAAAGTAGTTACTGATTTATTTAAACGTAACGAAAAAGACGTTATCGGGAAAAATGCGGGGGCATATGTAGACCACGATTTCGAAGTGATTATTCAGGAATATGAAAAAGCTGTTTTAAAAAGCGAGAACGCCATAAGGCGTGAATTGTGGATGCACATACCAATGCTCAACCAACAGCGACTAATGGATACGATAAAAGTTGCTGTGCGCGATGAACATAAACAGCCCATAGGCATTTTAAGTATTGCACGAGATATAACCGAACAGCATCAGCTTATTAATGAGCTGGAAAAATTCAAGCGCTTTGCGGAATATGCTAGTGAAGGATTTTCGATTATGACGCTCGCGGCAGAAACCTTATACATGAACCGCAGCATGCAAAAAATGCTGGGAAGTGAAAAGACTCCTGCCCACAACGATTTCTATTCATATTTTCCAAAAGATTTATATGAGCAATGGCAAGACAAAATTTTACCCCACGTACTACTGACTGGTTACTGGCAAGGCGAGCTTGCCGCACTGCGGTCAGATGAATCGCGTTTTCCAACCAAAGAAACTTTTTTTGTTATTCGCGATGATAAAGGCCAACCTCTATATCTTGGCGAAGTCATGATTGATATCTCGGAGCAAAAACGCGTTGAAAAATCTTTGCAACTCGCAAAGGAAACTGCCGAAGAAGCCACACACGCAAAAAGCCGATTCCTCGCCAATATGAGCCATGAGATTCGCACCCCTCTGAATGCGGTATTGGGATATTCGCAATTGCTGATCGCAGATTCACACTTATCTGTGCAACAACGTGAACGCATGAATGCGATTCTCAACGCAGGCCAACGTTTGCTGCATTTAATTAATGACATTTTGGATCTTTCTAAAATTGAAGCAGGTGCTTTACATTTTCGTGAGAATTATTTTGATTTACGGCAGGAGCTGAATGATATTGCTGCCCTCATGCGCACCAAAGCTATTGCTAAGGGCCTTACATTTAACTACGGCGTCCAACTCCCAACAACCGCTATCGTCAAAAGCGACCGACAAAAAATTGGCCAAGTGATTTTAAATTTGCTGGGCAATGCCATTAAATTTACGCATCGCGGTGAAATAAAATTACATGTTAGTCATCACTCAAATGAGATTTTAATTGATGTTACTGATACGGGCCCAGGTATCAGCCCGCAGGAATTGAACGTTTTATTCACGGCCTTTAAACAAGGTAAATCGGGTGAGGAATTTGGCGGTACAGGTTTAGGGCTGGTAATTTCAAAACATATTGTTGAAAAACTTGGTGGCAACCTAACGCTGGAAAGTGAGCTCGGAAAAGGCACGCGCGCGCATTTACGCTTACCACTTACTATTGAACATCACATTGAATTGGAAAATATTAAATCAATTACTACAGCGAAATTAACTCAGGATAGCCATTGCACAGTATTAGTTGTTGAAGACGACAGCGCAAGCCGCGACGTATTGGTCAATTTGTTAGGCGATATGGGCTGTAAGGTTATAGCTGCAATCAATGGTGCCGACGGCCTGGCCCTGGCAACTGCATCGAGGCCGGATATTATTTTTACCGATATTCGTATGCCCGAATTAAGCGGCAGCGATATGCTGAAAGAATTACGCAAAATAATTACCAAAGATGCGCTACCCATTATCGCCGTTTCCGCGTCCAGCCTCGAACATGAGCGCACATTTTATTTGAGCGAAGGTTTCCATGAGTTTATTAGCAAGCCTTATGAATTCAGCGATATTTATTCTGCATTGCAAAAATTTACTCGTGTTAAATTTGTAAAACTGGAAGCAGCAGAAGATGATACATTCGAAGAAGATGAAAACCCTCAATGGAAAAATAACGCTGACTCAGCTTCTCTGGAAACCTTGCAAACCCAATTACAAGCATTGAAACTCAGTTTAAACAACGGAGATATGAATAAGAGTAAGCAATTATTCACGCAACACAGAGCGCAAATTCTTGGAAAGGATGTGCACCAGAAAATTCAAAACGCGTTGCGACAATATGACTTGGTATCAGCTGAGGGTTTTTTAGATGAGGTACTTGCAGAAATCAGCGATCTTTTAAATGAGCGCAAAAAATAATTTTACCAATTAGTCCATCTTTAACATAAAAGTAACAGGGCCATCATTCACAAGACCTACTTGCATATCCGCAGCAAATACTCCCGTTGCTACCTGTGCATGCTTTAATTTCAAACGCTCAACAAAATAATTATAGAGTTCCTCTGCTTGTGCAGGCGGCGCGGCAGATGAAAAACTGGGGCGCAAACCCTTATTAGTATCTGCCGCTAGCGTGAATTGCGAAACAACCAGAATACCGCCATTAATTTGTTGAAGGTTACAATTCATTTTTTGTTGTTCATCGGCAAACATGCGGTAAGCAAGAATTTTATCGATCAATTTATCCGCTGTTGCTTCGGTATCGTTTTTCTCGATACCTAGCAAGAGTAAAACTCCCTGATCAATTTTTCCCACACATTCGCCGTCAACATCTACTGATGCGCGCTTTACACGCTGAAGCAAACCTAACATCAGGCCAATTGGTCCGGTCTTTCGCCGAGCTCTTTCGCCAAATCGTTCGTTGCGCGAATCAATGCGTCTACAATGCCCGCTTCACGCGATGCATGACCAGCTTCACGGATAATATTTAATTCTGAGCCAGACCAAGCCTTGTGCAAAAGATAGGCATTGTCTAACGGACAAATGACATCGTAACGACCATGCACTATTACGCCGGGAATATTCGCCAGCTTATGTGCATCGCGCAGAATTTGATTTTCCTCAAGAAATGCATTGTTCACAAAATAATGCGCTTCGATACGCGCAAGTGACAAAGCGCGATGCGGTTCAGTGAATGAGTCAACAACATCTTGATTAGGGCGTAACGTCGCGGTGCGGCCTTCCCAAAGCGACCATGCTTTCGCAGCGGTCATTTGCTGAATTTGATTGTCGCTAATGAGGTGGCGGTAATAAGCATTCATCATATCGTGCCGTTCTTCTTCGGGAATCGGCTGAATAAAATCTTCCCAATAATCCGGGAACAAACGGCTCGCACCCTCC
>Ga0247741_1001075_pt1 | contig 15027 bp, 12 predicted proteins | sample UWRJL213509R2_FD_180945 | JGI IMG/M metagenome (GOLD analysis project Ga0247741, IMG submission 180945) | Plant litter microbial communities from Arlington Agricultural Research Station in Wisconsin, United States - UWRJ-L213-509R-2 | ecosystem: Environmental > Terrestrial > Plant litter >... | reverse complement strand
GTGGTACGGACCTGCACACCGTCGCCACCGCTCCCGCGAGCCAGACGTTCTGGCTGGATGGAAGCGCCGCGTACGCCTACAAGCGCGTCGCGAGTGATCCGGATGTGTTCGTCCCGACGAATACGTTCGGCGGACCCGCAGAGGGGCTACGGATGTTTCATCCGGGCGCGAATGCGCTGTCGGCGCTTCCTGTTCCCGCTGCTGTGGGGAGCAGGGCGAGTCGACCCACGAATGAAACGTATGGCAACCCGACGACGTACTTGAGAAATCTCTCCGCGCCGTGGTGCGTGCCAAATGATGCGGCGTCAGTCCGCGTGTGGCAGTGGCCGACGTCAGGACTCGAGAGCGTGGTCTTGCCGGTGTCGAGTTGTTACATGTTCTGGAGGACGATCGGCAACACCCAGTTCTTCTTCTCGCAGGGCCCCGATCTCGACGGTGATGGTCAGCAAGGTCAGTCGCTCGTGTTCCGTCGCGCGGGGGGCGTCCACGAAATTGCACGCGATGTGTCGTTAATCGAGTCACGCCTCGACAACATTCATGGAACCGATGCGTTGTTCGTGATCGAGGCGTACAACAACTTCACGAACACGATTCCCGGCAAGGTCTGGGCGGTCCTGCCCGACAGCTCGGTCCAGTTGCTGTCGTCGGATCTGTCGGGCGTACATGCTTCCGTCGCCGGCCAAGTGGTTCACATCGTCGGCCGCGGGACCGGTGCGCAGGATGGCCAATGGGTGGTGCGGCGGTGGCGACCGGGGATGCCGATTCAGTCCGTGGTCATCGACACGTCGTCGGCGGATGTCGATGCACGGGTTGTCACCTCGGCCGAGGGTGCCGCGATCGTGAGCTTCGGAGACCATGTGTACGTTGCGCCCTCGGGCAGCTTCACGTTTACGCGCAACTTCGACCTTCGAGAGGTCAGTGGTGGAGTGCGCGGCGCGAACACGTTCATCGTCACCGGCATCGTTCCAAACTCGGGCGCCCACGGCAACGCGTACGCCTACGACGAGGCAGGCGGGCAGCCGCGGTTCACTCCGCTCGGGACGATGGGCGACGATCCGGAGTTCTCGATGTTCGAGACTCCAGCTGGCCCGACGGAATACTTCGCGTTCTCGAGTTTCGGTCAGGGGTGCATGGTCGGCCGCATCGTTCGCAACGGCGCGGGCGTCCCAATGCTCGATGCCTTGCCGTGTCTCGGTCGGGCGGGGAAGTACACGGTCGTCGGCGTGGACCGCGCTGGTGTTCCGATCGTCGGGGACATCGATCCCATCGCATCGCCGCACGACCTCTATCGCGTTGGCGCGGCGGGACCGAAGGTGCTCGCCGCAACGGGGCGCGTCATTCCAATTGCCGACACTTCGCATACGCCGCCGCTGATCGTCGGATGGACGACCCTCGACCTGTCGCCCGATGGTCAGCTTTGCCTGGACGAGAGTCCGGTGCGCTGCTGGGCGGTGCCATCGACGGCGACGGTGCTGCACACGAGGCTCGAGAACGCCGAAGGGCCCGGACCGGCACGCGTGAATCAGTTGCTCTACGATCGAAGCGGCATGACGAATCGCTTCACGATCGTGCGCACGCGGAACTAAATTAGCCGTAGGTCGGGTGCTGCGGCCAGCCGGCGGGCGAGTCTTCCCAAGCTTCCTGACGGCCGTAGGCCCGAGAGGTCCTTGATCCTGTGCTCGCTGACTTGTCGGGCCGCGGTTCATGAACTGGTAGATCGCGACCTGCGGTCGGCCCGGTGGGCGTCGCGAAGGCGCGGCGAGCCTACCGCACGGAGATGCGCATCCACTTCGCGCAGATGAGCTGATAGATGCCGTACGCGATCACGCCGGTCGCGATCACGAAGAATGGCCAGCGCCCGAGCTGCACGAGCCACTGCATCGAATCGGCGATGCCACCGGCCTTGCTCGCCGCCTGATGGGTGGCGGCGCGGACGAAGAGCATGCCCATCGCACCGAACACGATGCCGCGCGCGGCGATGCCGAAGCGGCTCACGCCGTAGACCGCGCGGCGCACGCTCTCCGTGGTGTCGCCGAGCTCGAGCTGGTCATCGAGCTTTGCCTTCCAGGCCTGGTAGACCTGGAACGCACCGTAGCCGAGGAGGATCAAGGCGGTGATCCACAGCGCGTAGACGCCGCCCGGGAGCTCGAGTGCGCGTGCGCTGAGATCCTTCGCCTGATCGCCGTCGTTCTTGCCCGCGGCTTGATGAAGCGCGATCCGCGCGGCCGTGAACGCGAGCACCGCGTGAACGAGCCCGCTGCCGACGTACCCGGTGCGCAGCGCGATTCCCTTCGCGTCGGTTCCGCGGCGCTCCGGGTCGCGGACACCTTCGATGACCCGCCACAGCGCGTAGCCGACGAGGCCGACGGCGACGACGCCGAGCAAGACGCGGCCGAGGGGCGCGTTCGCGACCTCGGTCATCGCGCCATGCTCGTCGGCGCCGTGCGTGTTCTGGCGACCGAGCGCGGCGCGCACGGCGAGAACGCCGATGGTCATGTAGAGCACACCCTTCGCGAGGAACCCGATGCGCGCGAGACGCTCGACCCACGGTGCAGCCTTACCAGCGGCGACGCGTGCGGCGTGAGGGTTCATGCGCGGAGGCGGTGCAAAGCGAGTGCCGCGAGCGCCAGCGCACGGTGATGCGGCGGGCCGACCTGGGGCATCTCACTCGGGTGATGCGGCCAGGCGAAGTGTTTTGGAAGTCGGGCCCGCTCGCGGCGTTCGCGATGGACGCAGAGGAGGTCGAGCGGCGTTACGGGGCGCCGAGCGAGCGGGGCGTCGACTCGAACGGAGTCGGCCTCTTCGATCCGCACTGCCTGCGATTCGAATGCGGGCTCGAGGTCGCGATGTGGCGCTTCCACGATGGACCTTGCGAGTCCATGCGAACGAGCTCGACCTCGCGCACATCGGGTTTCATCTGGGCGTCCCGTCGCGCGCATGGATCGGTGGACCGACGTCAACACCGGTGCGTTCGTCGCGCCGGATGCCCCGAAGTCGTTCACGCTCTATCGCCTCGACGACAACGGCAACGAGTGCGAGGTCGCGCGGTTACGAACCGGTGCGAAGCCGAGGCCGCGCGCGACGTATTCGCCGCGCGCGGGCACAAGCAGCACTACTGGATCGCGTGACTTACTGGCAGGTGTACGTGTACACGTCGACGCCGAAGGCGCGGACCGAGCCGCTATCGGTCGGCACCGCGTCGTTCGCGGTGAGGGTCCACGTGCCCGCCGGGCTCTCGCCGGCGAACGACGACTGCGGCGCCGCCGGGGCGAAGAAGCCGGTGAACGGCGCCATCTCGGGCGTCACGTTCTGGATCGAGAACGGGGCGTTGTCGTCGAGGTACGTCTGGCAGAAGTTGTTCCCGTCGTTGCCGCCCGCGAGCACGTTCGCGATCAGCGGCACGGTGGTGCCGGCGGGCGAGGTGAGCGCGAGGCTGACGTCGCCGACCCACGAGTGGTCGAGGCCGACGGTGGTCGCGCCCGGGTTCGCCGAGCAGGAGTTACCGTCGATGTGGAACACGACCTTCGCGATCGCGCCGGTGCCGGTCATCGCGAGGGGGATGCTCGCGCTGGTGCCGTCACCGTCGGGGATCGCGACGGGCGCGCCGCCGTAGGTGAACGTCGTGGGGAACGGGCTGACCTGGCCGGTCGGGATCGTGAAGTCGAGGACGATCGGGTGCGCGCCATTGCCGGTGTAGTTGAGGGTCAGCGTGAACGCGATCTGCGTGCCGCAGAGGACGGTCGAGCTGACGGTGAACGCGTACGCGGTCGGGTTGGTCGCGGTGGCGCCGGCGGCGGTGTTGGGATAGGTCGAGGTCGCCTGCGTGACGGTCACGCCGGGCGTGGCGCTCGCGAGGGTGGCGGTGATCGCCTTGGCCTGCGCGCCGCCGTTGTTGACGAGCTGGATGCGGAGGGTGGTGCTCGCGCCGGGCAGCACGGGGCCGGAGAGCTGCAGCGAGTTGGTCTCGAGGAACACGGCCGCCGGCGCGTTCGCCTTCTTGAGGCTCGACATCGCCATCGCGATACCGCGGCCGCTATCGGCGTCGTTGCCACTGGCTTCGATATCGAGAGCGCCCTGCAGCATCGCGTTGCGGAGCTGCGTGGCGGAGATGGTCGGAACGGCGCCCTTGACGAGCGCGGCGATCGCGCCCGCGTGCGGGGCGGCGGCGGAGGTGCCGAAGAACGGGTTCAGGCCCGAGCCACCCGGCAGCGTGGTGCTGACGCCGTCGGCGGCGGCGATGTCGGGCTTGTTGCGGACTTCACCGCCGCCGCTCGCGAAGGTGACGCCGCCGTGGATCGGCTGGTTGTTGCGATCGTAGAACACGCGGCGCGGACCATCGGAGCTGAACAGCTCGACGGGGGTGGTGGGGCCGCCGGTGAACTCGGCACCGTACGCTTCGGCGGAGTTGACCGCGGCGACGCCGAACGCGCCGTTGACCGAGTTGTGACCCGAGGTCGAGCCGGCGGTCGCGATGCCGTACTCGCCGTTGAAGATCACGGTGCGGATCGCGCGGTTCTCCGCGTTCGGGTGCTTCGCGATCACGACGCGGTAGCCCGCGGGGATCACGTAGTCGAGGTACTCGAACGCGAGGCCCGCGCCGTCCTGGAGATCCGTCGACGCGGCGACGACGTTGCGCAGATCCTGATCGAGCACGAACAGGTCGTAGTCGTTCGACGACTCGGGCGCGGCGAGGGTGCCCGGATCCGACCAGTGCAGGATGATCGGACCGCCGCGCTTCTCGATGCGATCCGAGATGACCTTGTTGCCGAAGCTGTGGACCGTGTAGCCGGAGGGCAGGGTGGCGAGCGTGCCGGTCGGCTTGAAGTCGCCTTCCCACGTGCCCGACGTGCCGTCGCTGTAGTTGCCGCTGTTGCCGGCCGACGAGAAGTACTGCGCGCCGTCGGCGACGACGTCGGCCACCGCTTGCGCGATGATGTCGTCGGCGTAGGGCGACTCGAAGTAGTAGAAGACGTCATCGACGATGACGTCGGCGTGATACTGGAACCGCAGCGCGCGGATGTTGTCGGCGAACTGCTCGGGCCCGAGGAACGCGCTGGCGAAGACGATGTTCGCGCCGGGCGCCATGTCGTGGATGATCTCCATCATCGCCGTGCCTTCGCCGCTGCCGGGGCGACCGTCCTGGCCGGGGATCGTGATCGTGCCCGCCGGGAGATCGCCCGAGGCGATCGATTGCTCCTTGAAGTCGTCGCTGTCGGAGAGCACGCCGACGGTCACGCCGTTGCCGTACGCGTTGTAGTACTTCTGCGCGCGATCGGCGCCGTGGGCGCGAACGCCCTGCGAGAGCTGAGAACCGGTGGCGGCGTTGGTGGCCACGCTGGGCGCGGCCGACCACGCCTCCTGCGCGCGCTGCACCGCGGCGACCCGCTCGTTGCGCGTCACGGGGCGACGGTGCGAGCCCGGGGCGTCCGCGCGGTCGGTCGTGGCGCGGAAGGCGGGACGGATCGTCTTCACGCTGTCCATGCCGGCGAGGTCCTCGAGGCGATCGAGGCTCACCCACGCACGCACGCTCTTGTGCGCCGCGTTCGAACCGACGACCTCGCCACCGCGCGAAGTCACCTCCCCTCGCACTGCCGACGGCTCGCCCGCGATATCGACGAGCACGCGACCGCGCGCGTCGGGCTGCGCGAGCGGCGTGATCCGCTGGTCAGGATCCTTCGACACGATGCTCTGGACGGCCTCGAAGCGCCGGCTCTTCGCGTAGAGCAGCGACGACGAGATCTTCACCTGCGCCGGCGTGCGTGCGCCCTTCTCGGCGAGGAGCGCTTCGATCTGTGCGGCCGCAGAAGGCGGCAGGTCCGCTTCGTCGAGCACGGTGGGCGCGGAGTCATCGGATCCGCACGCGGCGAGAGGGAACAGCAGGGCAGAGGTGAGCAACCAAGAAACGCGTTTCATCCAGATCTCCAGGGTTAGTGACGAGTCAAGCCATCGACACGCACGCGCGCATCGCGGTTGCCCGTAAGACACGCGCCGTCGGTCAAACCAGACCGGCAAAAAGCAGCAGCTCGACTGCGCGTGTCGTGGCTGTACGAACGCTCACGCGCTCGATCGCGAAATACTGATCGCTTGATCCGTGGCAAGCGGTTGCGAGCGCTCGTCACATCGTTTGTGCACGAAACGTCTACCCACCGCGGCGCTTACTCCTCAGAAAACTGAGGCGCGCGGCCCGTCACAGTTCGTACTGCCGCAGAACACGGCCGGTCTTCTTCACGCCGAGGACATCGAGGTCCCGGCGGCCCACAGCGCCTAGTCCCGCTCTTGCACATCGAGCCGAGCGCGCACTGCCAGGCGGCGCCGTCGCTCGGGGGGCAACTGCGGGGCGGATGCCCCGGGGCCTCACCCGCGCGCCGAGCTCTGGCACACTTCGGTCGATGAGGATCGTGTGGGTCGTGGCGGCGTGGTCGTTGGCCGCGTGTACGCCGAGGAAGTTGATCGATGCGACCGTGAGCTACGCCGGGCTCTCGGACGCGACCTTCGGCGAGCTCGGTACCGTGCCGGGGTTGGTGACGGATCTCTGCGTGCAGCGCGCCCAGCTCGAGTACATGACGGTGCGCGTGACGGGTGGCAAGGCGCCGACGACGTTCGCCGAGTTCTACGCGAAGGCGGAATCGGTGATCGGCCTGCCGGGCGCGAAGACGATCACGTGGAAGCAACACTGCGGTGGATATCGCGTCGCCGATGATGCGTTCGAGGCGGGGCTGGGATCGATCGCGGCGTACGGAGGCGCGCTCCGGGACTTCGCGACGGAGAACGCGACTTCGCAGCAGGGGCTGGAAGCGATCGCGGCGTCGGCGACGACGAGCGCGGCCGCGCTCTCGGCCACGGACGCGCAGTACAAGGATGCGCTGGGTGGATTGGCGACGCCCATCGGGATGATCGCCGACGCGGCGAAGGTGAAGTGGAAGGCGCGCAAGTTGCGCGGGCTCGTCGACAAGACGGATCCGGCGCTGCAGGAAGCGATCAGGATCCTCGGCGACTTCGTCGGCACGGTGCGCAGCCGGCAGGTGCGCGATCTGCGCGAAGCGCTCGACGTGCTGCGCGATGACCTCGAGGAGATCCGCGAGGCGACGGGGAGCAAGCCCTACAAGATCGATCTCGTGACCGCGATGATGATCGATATCCAGATGACGGAGCGGATCACGCAAATGGAGTCGCGACTCACGGCGCTCGTCGAGCTGTTGAAGCAGCTCGGTGCGGCGCACACCGAGCTCCGCAAGGGCTGGGACGCGGGCGAGGACATGGGGACCGATACGCTGAAGACCATGCGCGTGCTCGGTAAGGCCATCTACGACGACATCAAGGCATTTCGATCGGCGAAGGGGAGTCCGCAATGACGGCCAGAGACAAGTTGCTCGACAGCCTGTACGCGGCGCGCAAGCAGCTCAATCGACTGATCATCGCGACGGCGCCGGAACCGGACGAGGTGGACGAGCTCGAGGTGTTGCTCGAGAAGCAGAACAAGCTCGTCTGGGAGATCAATCGACTCGTCCAGTCCGAGCTCGTGGCTTCGGCCGCCGGTCTCGCGAAGGCTTCGGCCGCGATCGATCAGTCGACGAAGAAGCTCCGGGCGCTGACGGCGAAGGTCCACAACATCGCGAAGGCGATCGCCACGGCGGACAAGGTGATCGCGATCGTGGCGGCCGTGGTCACCAAGATCTAGTGCGCCGCGCCGAAGCGTGACTACGAGACGGCGTGCTCGGTGCGCGAGATGCGCGCCTTCTCGATCGCCATGCCCACGGCACCCTGCGCGCGGTTGACGGCGTCGGCGCTGACGACGTCGATGCGCTTGATGCCCTTGCGCGCGCTCTTCAGCACGAGCTCGAGGCGGTCGATGCCGCGCTCGAGGGTGGCGAGCAGATCGTTGCGGAGATCGTGGATGCGCATCGCGGTGCGGGCGTGGCCGCGGTCGATGGCGTCGAGGCTGCGGGTCAGAAGGCTCGTGGAGGCGGGGAGCTTGTTCATGCATCCAACGTGATGCGCTGAGTCACGCTCGCCAAATGCTCGCGACGAGAGAATCTCGTGACTGAGCCGCGCCGCCCTACTGTGCGAATAAGCCGCGGATGGCGGTGGCGACCGCATCGTCGAAGCCGCTCAGCGGGCTCGCGCGGACGAAGCGCGGCGCGAGGTCGCCCATGTCGAAGATGTCGTCGACGATCACGGCCGATTCCATCGGCACGTCGTGCGTGAGGAGCCACGCGTGGATCTCACGCCAGCGCGGCTGCGCGGCGAGCGCGGGTGTCACATCGATAAGCGGCGACGCGATGCCCGCGGCCAGGAGCTCGGTGCGCAGCTCCTCGATGCCGCGGTTGAGGCGCCAGTCGGAGGACATCACGATGTCGGCGCCGATCGCGCGCACGGTCTCGTCGAGGCGCTTCGCGAGCTCGGGCTCGATCCAGCTGCGCAGGCCGCTCGACTGGCGCGGCCGGTAGCCGGTGCGATTGAGGACACCGTCGATATCGAGGAACAGGACGCGACGCACTAACTGTCTTTCTGCATGCCGGGGAGCGACGGCAGGGTGTCGAGCCACGCGACCTTCGAGCGCAGCCAGATCTGACGGGAGGGTGCGAGCTGCTCGCGCTCGTGAATCACGCCGGTGCGGATGTTGTAGACCTTCGGGTCGGGGCCGGGCGACGTGGCGTAGATCGGCGAGCCGCAGTCGGCACAGAAGGCTTGCTCGCGCTTGCGGCCGCTCTCGGCGGTCTTCGTGTACACCTTCGGCGCGCCGGCGGTGAACGTCAGCGTGCTCGCGCGCACGGAGACGCGGAAGGCGGTGGCCGTGAGGATCTGACAATCCGCGCAGTGACAGACCGCGACGGCCGTCGGATCGACCTCCGCCTCGAACTGGATCGCCTTGCAGTGACAGGCACCGGTGACCTTCACGGCGCCGCCACCGGAACGGGAGATTGCCGGTAGACGAAGGCCACGTTCGTACAGACGGCAGAGGCCTTGCCGCCGATCTCGAACGGCTTGTATCGCCACTCGCCGACCTTCGCGAGGATGCGCTTGTCGTACGCGGGCAGGCAGGACGACGATGTCATCGTCACCTCGGTGGGCGTACCTGCTTCGTCGAGGCACATCAGCACGTCGGCGCGCACGGCGGCCAGCCCCTGCTCGTGCATGTGCATTTTGGTCGTGTCGTCGGGCGCGATCCCGGGCTCGCCCGCGGTCCGGCGGCCCTCGACGAGCTTCACCGGCATCATCTTCGCGCGCGGCGCGGCGGCGCTGGGCGTGGCGGGGCACGTCTTCGGCTCGGCATCGAGCGGAGGCGGCGGCGCCGCGACGGGCTTCTCGGCACCACCGCAGCCGACGAGCAGGACGAACAGATACATGCGGTTCATAGGGTCTCCTCGAAGAGATCGAGCATCGCGCGCCACGATCGTTTGTCGGCGTTCTCGTTGTAGGCGACGGCGGGATTGCCGAGCTTGCCTGCGTGGGGATTCGCGAAGCCATGGACGGCCCCGCCGTAGAGGTTCAGCCGCCAGTCGACATTGGCCGCGCGCATCTCCGCCTCGAAGGCGAGGCGCTGTGGCGGCGGGATCAGCGGATCGTCGGCGCCGATGCACACGAGGATCTTGCCGGTGATGTTCTTCGCATCCTCGGGCCGCGCCGTGTCGAGGCCGCTGTGGAAGCCGACCACGCACGCGAGCGGCGCGCCGGAGCGAGCGAGCTCGAGGGCGAAGGTGCCACCGAAGCAGTAGCCCGTGGCGGCGATGCGCTTCGGATCCACCTCGGGGCGCGCGGTGAGGATCGCGAGGCCGGCGTGGGCGAGGGCGCGCACGTGATCGAGGTCGCCGCGCAGGGCGCCGAGGCGCTGCATCATGGTGGGCAGGTCGCCGATCACGTCGCCGTTGCCGACGTAGTCCACGGCGAAGGCCACGTAGCCGAGCTCGGCGAGGCGCTCGCAACGCACTTTCACCTGCGGGCCGAGGCCGTTGCCCTCGTGGCAGACGAGCACGCCGGGGCGCGGGCCGGTGCGGGCGGGATCGAACGCGAGGTAGCCGATGTAGTGAGTGCCAGCGACGTCGTAGCCGATGGGTTCGGTATGCACGCGCGGAGTGTATCCTCGGGGCGTGTCGATCACGCCCAGCCGCGCGCAGGTATCCGCGCTCACGCCCGAGCAACGCACGGAGGCAGCGATCCACGCGGCCGTAGAGGCGTGCGACTACGTGCAAGCGGCCGCCATCGTCCTCGCGCGTGCGCTCGCGGGGGAGGACGTGGCCGCAGAGGTGATCGCGACGATCCTGCCGGGAGTTCGTGACGAGGAGCTCGGGCTCGCGCTGCTCGGCCTCGGCAGCGGTGACCGCGCGGCGGTGTGGCTCGGCGTGGTGCAGTGCGGGGCGTTTCCGCCGCTGTCGTCGGTAGGCGATGTCGAGGCGATCACGTTGTACGTGGCGTGGAAGCTCGGCGCGGATCGCGCGGGGCTGCTGAAGGAAGCGCGGCGGCTCTCGCGGTACTCGTTCAGCTTCAGCGGCATGGTGCTGCTCGATGCGCTGACGCAGGCGCTCGACGATCCGACCCTCGCCACGGCGATCGGGCATCTGCGCGTCTACGGCAAGACGGCCGAGGGTAAGCGCGTGCTGCGCGACTTCGAGGCGGCGCGGGTTCGCCCGACGAAGGCGTACGTCGCGACGCTGCCGGCGGAGACGGCGACGACAGCCTCCGTGCAGGGCTTCACCGTGCGCGTGGCGCCGCGCGCGGGGCGGAACGAGCCGTGTCCGTGCGGCAGCGGGCAGAAGTACAAGCGTTGCTGCGCCGACAAGGACGCACAGGTCGCGCCGTCGCCGGTCTCGGGGCTGTCGTGGGACGCATACGTCACGACGGCTGCGGATCGGATGACGGCGGAAGACGTGCAGGCCTTCGACATGCGCGACCTCGCGCGCGTGAATCTGACGCAGCTCGAGACAACGGCCCTGGTCAGTGCGATGCGCCGGTTTGGGGCGGAGAGACTGTGGAATCGCGCCGCCTCCGCGGTGGATGCGCTATCCGGCCGAAAGCCGGATGACGCGAGCTTCGAAAGCGATCACCGCACCGACCTGGTCTCGATGGCGCTCGAGGCCGGGCAGCTCGACTTCGCCGAGGCACAGCTCGCGCGGATCACGGATGTCGTGGCGCCGAGGTACGCGCGGCTCGAGGTCGCGCTCCGGCGGCGCCGTCCCGAGGCGTTCGACATGCTGGCGCAGATGGTGGAGAGCTCCGTGCGCGCGGAGGACACGATCGACATGATCGACATCGCGCACGCGGTGATCCACGCGGCGCCCGCGCTGGGAATCGTGCTGGCGCGCAGTTGCTTGAGCGCGGCGCACCCGCTGGATAACGAGACGTTGCTCGAATCGATCGAAGACGCGCGCGACGAGCTCGGCATGCCCGCCGGGGACCCCGCCTGGGAGACGTTCGATTCGCTCGAAGAGGTCGAAGAGGAGGCGGACGATGAAGAGGATGACACGCGCGCCGCTGCGTTCGAAGACGCCGTCGCGTTGCGGTCGTCGTTGCGTGACACCGCGAGTCGGGTCGAGGAGCTCGAGCGCCAGCTGACGTCGGCGAAGGATCGCCTGGCGGCGAAACCCGAGCGCACCGTTGCGGCGCCGGATCGCGACGAGGAACGGCGGCTGCGCATGAAGATCGAGGAGCTCCAGGGTCTCGTACGCGAGGGCAACTCCGAGCGCGGCGATCTGCGCCGGCAGCTGATGGCGGTCAACGCGGCCGCGCGCGACAACGAGGCGCCCGAGGCCACGCAGGAAGAGGAAGGCGACGAGCTCGAATCATCCGAGCGGCAGGTCGCGATTCCCTCGCTGACGAGGCGCTTCCTCGACTCGCTCGAGGGCGTGCCGCAGACGGTGGCCGCCGAGGCGATGCGGACGATCGGCGCCCTCGCCGCGGGCGACCAGGCGGCGTGGCGCGGCATCAAGGCGGCGCGGGATATGAAGCAGCAGGTGCTCATGCGCCGCATCGGCATCCACCACCGTCTGCTGTTTCGCGCCGAGGCGCGCACGCTCGAGGTGCTCGACCTGATCACGCGCGAGAATCTGCTGACCACGCTGAAGCGCCTGCGCTGAGGGCCAGCGCGATCCGCGCGCTTCGCCACCGCGCGCGTGTCGCCGGGGTGGAGGCCGTCCTCGGTGACGAACATCGGGCCTGCGGTCTCCGGTCTCCAGCGCGGACACGGTGTCCGGCGTGCGGACAAGCGCGACGTGATCTCGCGAGCTTGGCATCGGCACGCCGGCTGCTCTTCGCCGCGGCATGACCAGAATCGATGACGGCATGTCCAAGCTGCGCGCCGCCGGCGCAGTGCTCGAGCGGAAGTGGCGCGACAAACCCAAGGGCGACATCCTGCGCTGGCACCTCGCCGACGTGGAACGGAAGCGATCGGCGGCGGCGGTCGAGGCGTTGATCGAGTTCCTCGTGCGCATGCAGCTCGTGGCCGACAGCCCGCTCCTCGGCGACGTGCTCGATGCCGCCGAGGCGATGATCACGCCGCCGAAGATCCAGATGGTCACGATGGCGCGGCCGGGCGGCTACTTCAACATCGGCCCCGGGCTCCAGGTGCAAGAGCTGACGGCGGAGGAAGCAGCGGAGATCGCCGCCCTCGGGCCGCAGCACGGCGATGGTGATGATTGCGAAATATGTAGGGTGCTCGCGCGGCAGCGTCGGGACCGTGAGGCGAGAGCAAGCTCGTCGGGCAACTGACGGCGAGTACGCCATATTGCTCGCGAATGCTCCCACTCGAGGACTACGCGCTGATCGGCGATTGCGAGACGGCGGCACTGGTGGGGCGGAACGGATCGATCGACTGGCTCTGCTGGCCGCGGTTCGATAGCGAGGCGTGCTTCGCGTCGCTGCTCGGCGGGCCGGAGTACGGCCGCTGGATCCTCGCGCCCGCGGATCTCTCGGCGACGATGGTGCAGCGTCGCTATCGCGGCGAGTCGCTGATCCTCGAGACGCGGTTCGAGACGGCGGACGCCGCGGTGGTGATCGTCGACGTGATGCCGCCACGGCGCGGTGACACGAACCTCGTACGCATCGTCTACGGCGAGCGCGGGGTCATGCGCATGCGCACCGAGCTCGTGATCCGCTTCGGCTACGGCCTGACCGTGCCGTGGGTAAGCCGCCTACCCGATGGCCGACTGCGCGCGATCGCAGGCCCCGATCAGCTCGTGCTCTCCACGCCGGTCGCGCTCGAGGGCGTGGACCACAAGACCGTCGGCGAGTTCGACGTGGCCGCCGGCCAATCGGTGCCCTTCGAGCTCACGCATCGCGCGTCGCACTTGCCGCCGCCTCCGGTGGAGGATCCATATCAAGGCCTCGCCGACGCCGAGCACTTCTGGGCCGACTGGGCCTCGCGCTCGACCGTGACCGGCGACGAGCGCGCCGTGATCATGCGCTCGCTCGTCACGCTCAAGGCCCTCACCTACGCGCCGACCGGCGGCATCGTCGCCGCGCCGACGACGAGCTTGCCGGAGACCGCGGGCGGCACGCGCAACTGGGACTACCGCTACTGCTGGCTCCGCGACGCCACGCTCACGCTGCTCGCCCTGATGAACGGCGGCTACTTCGACGAGGCCACCGCCTGGCGCGACTGGCTCCTGCGCGCCGTCGCCGGCTCGCCCGACCAGGCGCAGATCATGTACGGCATCGCCGGCGAGCGCGGCCTGCACGAGCACGAGCTCTCGCATCTCCCCGGCTACGAAGGCGCGAAGCCCGTGCGCATCGGCAACGCCGCCCACTCGCAGCTGCAGCTCGACGTGTACGGCGAGGTCATGGACGCGTTCTACCAGGCGCACCGCGGCGGCGTGGCCAACAGCGCCGACGCGTGGGCCGTGCAGCGCCAGCTCCTCGCGCACCTCGAGACCGTCTGGCGTGAGCCCGACCGCGGGATCTGGGAGAGCCGCACGCCGCCCGAGCACTACACGTTCAGCAAGGTGATGGCCTGGGTCGCCTTCGATCGCGGCGTGAAGCTCGCGCGCGAAGCAAAGCTGGAAGGCCCCGTCGAGCGCTGGGCCGCGATCGCCGCCGAGATCCACGCCGCCGTCTGCGCGAACGCGTTCGATCCCGAGCTCGGCTCCTTCGTGCAGTCGTTCGGCTCGAAGTGGCTCGACGGGAGCCTCCTCCTCATCCCCACCACGGGCTTCCTGCCGATCGACGACCCGCGCGTGACCGGCACGATCGCCGCGATCGAGAAGCGCCTCGTCGTCGACGGTCTCGTCCTCCGCCACGATCCGCAGGACGGGATTCGCGTCGGCGAGGGCACCTTCCTCGCCTGCAGCTTCTGGCTCGCCGACGCGATGCTCCTCGCCGGCCGCCGCGACGAAGCCGAGACGCTGTTCCGCCGCCTGCAGGCGCTGCAGAACGACGTCGGTCTCCTCGCCGAGGAGTACGATGTCCGCGCGAAGCGGCTCGTCGGGAACTTCCCGCAAGCCTTCTCGCACGTCGCGCTGGTGACGACGGCGCAGAACCTATGGCGAGCCGGAAAGCCCGCGGCGCAGCGGTCGACTTAGAAAATCGAGCCGAGGCAGCTGGTCAGATCGAACAGCAGGAGCCGCGACGGCCAAAGCAAAAAGCATCCACCTCATGAGTGGATGCTTTCCGGCCTACCGCGCCGCTACAAGGATTGACCGCGGTATCAGAAGATCGAGCCGAGGCAGCTCGTCAGGTCGAATAGCAGGAATACGAGGGCCTTCTCATCGGGGGTGAAGGTCGCCGAGCAGCCGGTCGGGAAGCTGGAGCTGACCGAGCCGGAGCTGACGTGCATGCCGGCGTAGACGACCTTTCCGCACTGCTGCTCCTTCGGAACGCCGACGGGCGTTTCGAACGAGTAGTAGTGGCTCGCCGGGTTCGTGCCCGAGGCGTAGAGCCAGCGCGTGGACGAGGCGGCGGTGGGGCCGGCGTCGTAGGTCTTGGTGCCGAGGGTGATCTGGCCGAGGGTGGTCGAGGCGCCGACCGTCATCAGCCAGCGCGCGAACGCCATGCCGGTGGCGTGCGAGGTGTCGACGAGGTCCGGCGTGCTGGTGGAGC
>Ga0247741_1001074_pt1 | contig 15027 bp, 13 predicted proteins | sample UWRJL213509R2_FD_180945 | JGI IMG/M metagenome (GOLD analysis project Ga0247741, IMG submission 180945) | Plant litter microbial communities from Arlington Agricultural Research Station in Wisconsin, United States - UWRJ-L213-509R-2 | ecosystem: Environmental > Terrestrial > Plant litter >... | reverse complement strand
CGTCATCATCAAGAATCTCGGCGTCCCGGGAGAGACGGGCCTGTTCTTGCCCGTAATGAGTTTCATAGCGGTTGTACACTAATATCATATCTGTCAGTCCGAGCTATCGCGGAGGACATAGCTTTCCACTTACCGACAACTCCCCAGAGTCTGGCAACAATAGTGATCACATAGCCTTCGTGCATTTTGTCTGTCGTAATGGAGATTAGTTGAATGGAGACGGCGAGTAACTGATGTATTTACCTCGGGAAGCGTTGAGTAGGTTCAGATATTTCTCACAAGCCGTGGCATCATAAGGGAAGGTTGACAATGTCGAAGTCAGAGTATCTGTAAAATAGGGGAAATACAGATTAGACGGTTCTCAAAGTTGATAATCGGATAAACTGACCAGCCATGCCATGGTAGAACACGAGGATGAGGTCATCTATCGCCTTCTGGGGCAGACGTCCAAAGTGCATACAGAAGTTTTCGACATGGGACCAAAACTGTGCCTCGAGGACGAGTCCTGTCAAATAATGTCAAGTTCCGCGCCACGCACAGAAGTGTGTGGGTGCGTACTCAGATGCGTTGGGGAAACAACTGGATGAAGCCCGAGGTCCAAAGTGTCGCACTCTTCCATCCAAAACAAGATTTGGGAGTTGAAATCCGCAAAATAGTAGTTGCAATCGTCACCAGAGAGTTGAATGAAAAGCTCCACGTGGTCCCCGAGGTCGACATTTTTCAGTTTGGCCTGTTGTTCGGCTTCCTCTGCCCAAGCGCAGATTTTCTCGCAAACCTCATCGTTGTAAAGGTAGGAATCCGTAACGATGCGCAAACCACCACTGCGGTGGAAGTAGACTTTGCCTTCTGGGTGGATCCACTCAGACCATTGTGTTGGAAGAGTCGTGGAACTGAAGAAGCGGCGCACGTGTGAGCAACCGTGTCGTCAGTCAGTAGATGGCACGCACGATGAAGAGGGCGAGTGCCCAAGGGCGATGGTCGTATGAGCGCGCTTCACCCTAAGAAAGGATGAACTCTGGATACAGTCAGTGATAGACAGATACACACCTTTTGACCACGTCGTAACGACCGGTGTATGGTGGCACTATCGGCCGTAGAGATCCAAGGTACATCGGAGGTTCAGAAAGTACCATCTTCTCCATGTCGATTGTGGTACACATTGAGTCCATATTCCGCGATTTGAATGAAGGCTGAGCGCTGAGGAGGGAGGGAGATGTGTATGAGGTGGGTTTTACCTTGGCTTTTGAGAGTCATGCACACACCGCCTTGTTCCGGTTACTGTATTATAATATTGCCGTGTTACTGTGTACGTGGGTTCAAGATTGAAATTCACACTGCCTTTTGGACCCGGTTGTCAAAGCTGCTGAGCCTGGCACCTGTGTGCATAGCATCCCAAATGGAAATTTGCAGGTCACACTTGAGGCTGAAAACTCTAATTTCCCAAACGGTCGGCAGAGTGACATGAACAAGTTGTGACCAGGGTGACCAGTTAACGTTGTCTCAACCTACGATGTCCTCTGAGGAACATAATAGGCGAGTGCAGAATACCTGTGTTTGAAACTGCTTCCTGCTCACCCTTTGGATCAGTGTTACTGCAGGCGATCAACAAAAGGCATCTTTCACAGATAATAAGGAAGCACCGGTTGAGGAATATGGAGACGCCGTTGACGAGGCAGGTGCGAGCAACTTAGGCACGAGTTCAGGATCGGGTGCATCGGACGAATCGGCAGAGATACATCGCCCGTCACCCGAAATACACGACCCTCTGGATGCAGGCCAACCGAGTACGTCCAAGCAGCCACAATTAATCAAATACTAGCCATTTATTTACCGAACACTCCGATCCTACTCTTTCTACAGGTGTAAAGACCGAAGACGCTGGCGACAATGAATCTGAGGATGACTTTCCACAATTTGACGGGTGCGTAAATTTCCATCTCTTTATCTGCCGTCGATTTGATGCCTTTCAAATCCATATCTTCAGAGGATATCCTCGAGGTCGGATAACAGGACAAGTCGTAGGCTCAAAGCCATCGAAACCTTCCAGACCTAAATAGTGAAGCCGATGCCTTTGTACACACTTCGGTCACCTCAATGTCTTATATGCCTTCCTCTTGAGCTTTTCTCAACACAGAATCTGACCGCAATTACTGGAACTAAAACAATAGCACGCAACAGACTTGGTCTATCCTTGCAAGATCCCAAAATGGAAATTACTTGTCATGTTCAGGCTAACTGACCGAGGCACAAGACACGACCTAATTATGTGCGAATCCATCGCTTTTACTCCTCTTCCGGTTTTTGACCTATAAATCGGCATTGGGTTCTCAAACCCTAAGCCAACTCTGTTTCGACCCTCGGGGCCCGGTAAAAATTAACCACTGCCTACCTGTCAATTCATTTGACACAACTATTCATGCAGTTATACATGCACCAGATGAATACACCTCGCTGAGGACGCCTGGAGTACACCTACGGCGCTAGTGCTCGGGCTCCACTCGGAATGTACGATCCTCGGGTCCAGAATTAGCGGAACCCAAGAAGCTATCCGAAGCAATCGCATAAACATTTTGAATAGCATTCCGGTGGTGGTGGAGCATGGAGTGTCACCGACACCGAGCGTGCATGAGGTCACGTGGTGGCGCCTTCATTACTATTTATGACAACCATTCCTCGTTGGCCTAGAAACTTTACGAGTTTACCCCACTTTGGTCACATAAGAAGCCGCGTCTAGGCTGCCACCCGTCCTAGTTAACGGCACCGTCCTATGATATTCCATAGGACGCGAACCACCTGGAAGAGTCTTCCACGGTGCCACATATGCTTCCGGGCGTATCTAGTTCATCGCCTGTATTAATGGCAGGATCGCTTTCGGCGATTCTAGTGGAATGCAAGAGGGTAAGTATTCGCTTTGTGCACAGGCGACAGAACCTTGTTGCGTTCAAGAAGTTGTCTAGGGTTCTTCTGAATGCCCTTGTACCTGGACTACGTGATCTCACTGCCTATCTCCTTGCCCAACGCCAGTGGCACTATGTTACACCGCTCAACGAGACAACTGATGCATCTTCGCTTCCCGACTTACGTTTTGGCGACGGGCATCGACTGCTCTGATGAATGTGCATTGAAATTGACGCCACATCCGTGTCTAGTGGCTGATGTACTTTTCTGACCATATTATTGAAGAACTTGATACAGCTCAACTGCGATGGGTAAGTGATTGAATGCAATGAACTCTGATTTCTCCAGCGGGCTCAATTGATTGTGCTATCAAGCGCTCGTCGCTTCGTTTCACGTAACTCTGGACTTGAAAGGGAGTGTGAAGTACACGATAACTACTTAACCCGAACACAATATCATTACCTCAGTGCTATATATGTATGCCTCACGTTGAATGAAGTGTTCTTTCAATGGGACATCCTCATTGCACAGATCACCGGACCGACCTCAAATGGCGATATCTGTCTGAGTAACTGGCGACCAATTGAGTGATGAAAGGACTGTCTCGCGCGCGTCAACTATTCGAAGAGATTGCGGACCTTGAGGGGAGAGGGACCTTTAAAGTCACCTCAACATCTTAAATTTGGACGCTTGTTGCGCTCAGCTGATCACGGCTTCTCGTTATCGAACCCCCTTTTCTTTTGCGTGAATGCTTTCCCGTCAACTGAGACCTGAATTAAGGGTCTTCTCCAAGGTACGGGCGTCTAGCAGAAGCCTACGGCAAGTGATTGGGTGCCCACAAACCGCTCCGGAAGTCAACGCGATCGCAGCCCTCTATGAGATCCCGCATGGGTCGCATGAGGGATAAAAACGGCTCTCAAGTCCAATTTGATGTCTTTTTCAACACATACATCGATAACCACTTCGCACAACTCGCTCTGTCGACCAATCCACCTCTGAAAGAATCCAAGGATGACTTCTACCTTCGGCGCAATCGTAAATGGAACCCAGTCAGTCTTCTCCCATTTGAATCGAGGTCTTATCGCCGCTCATCGCAATGATCCCTCCTGCCACATATCGCGATACTTGGATTCAGAAGTGTCGTTAGCGCCCATATACAAGCACCCCAGGGCTCAAGGTATGCTATGTCTTCACTGCACGTCATATTCTTTGATTAACCTTGTGCCAACAGCCCAACTTCAGAACTTGGGTATGCTTGAACCCCCTTGCTTGAACCTAGTTCGTGTTTAACAGATGGGGTTTTGCAGGCTTCGTACTCGTGGTCCTCCTTCTCATCCAGTCAAAGGACTCCCTGCTCCCAAGCCAAATAATGGGGAGACCCACCATGGCGCAAAGTAAACGAATTCCGCCTGTGCAAGACTCGTACCATCCATATATACCCATTGTTGAATATCCCCTCCTTGCCTGATCACACAACTCTGAGCCACCATTATGCCTGTGTATTAGTATCACGTTCGTTTGTGGAATCGTTGGTCAAATGATTATATCTCATGGTGATGATGAGTCCCGGAAGGCCCCGTCTACACAAGCGTTTTTAAGAGTCGTCACTGGTATGATACTACTTACTTAAGTACTATACAGCTGGGGTATGGGAATGTAGCTGCAACAAATCTTGTTACCGTCACACCTCGTTACCATTCCCGGTATCCATCGTTGACTTTCGTATATTTATCCTTGGTGTCATTTTGATTGAAATATTGCCGAGTTTTCCTCCAAAGTTGGAGACGCTGCTCCAGAATTTGACGATCGAGTTCATGGACTTATCGTCTGACATTGGTTGATGAGGACGAGCGTTGGACTCTGGTTGAGTCTCCCAGGCATGGCTAACCGACCATATGACGAGAAAAGCCAAAATTCCACCTACGGCGCCAACAATAACACGGGTAACAACTGTCGTTGCGAGGAAAAAGTGGAAAGAAAAAGCAGCAAGCAAAGCAACCACCCTGGAATTGCAGCCAAGTAGTTAGTCCACTTATATGCGACGTCACTGGCAGGCTGGGGAACTTGAAGACTTACGCCCACATTAGCAGTGCATACGGGAGACTGTGTAAGATGGCCAGAAATTCAAGGCCGAGGAGAGGGTGACTATTTTTGTTCAGATAGTCTTGCTGGATGGAGTTAGGAAAGGAGGAAGATTATAAAATTGCTGCGCGGACTTACTACATCGCTGGCCGTGTGCATTACTTTGTTTCTAGTCTGGCGAAGTAAGAGCAAACTTAAAAGAATGCTGCCAACGCCGGCAACTATGGAGAGATAGCTTGCGTTCTGAGCTCCGGACGAATAATGTTGATCCGGGTTGTCCACGGATTGAATAGCTAGGAATCCCACATTGGCAGGCAGCAACACCGTTCCCTAGGAATATCGTCAAGATGAACGTGACCATGTTCAAGTTTACAACAGTGGAGAGGCATACCAGGAAAACGAACTCTTGCCACTCGTCATTGAGTTTCTTCATCGCCTCTTCCCAAATAGGGTGGTGCAGCACCCCATCAACCCACGCTGTCTGTAAAGCCCGTTGGTGTACGTAGGGAGCCCAAAATAGGAATGGAGCAAATATCCTGATGAACATAGTGCGCTCGTTGGTGGCGCATCCGTAGATAGAACTGTCGCGTTCGAGGCGCGCGTGTGCTTCCCCATGGAAGTGAAGGTATCGTGCATGGTCTTAGAAGATAGAACAACTTGAGTACAAAGGTTTGGAACCATAGGGAATCAACTTACAAAAGCTGTAAAGAAGGCGGGCTGTAATTACATAAGTAACTTAGTTGAGATCTGATATGGTAAAATATCACATACACAAGAGGCTGTTGGTTCCGATTGTGGCCACGCCCTTTGCGAGGTTTCCTGGAATAAGCCGTAAGTTAGTTGGTCATCGCATTGACTGATTTTCGTCAGCTTACGTTCCATACTGCTCGTCCAGCCCAAGATCTTCTCCAGATACTCCAACGTAAATGGAGCAATCGACTGGGAAGAAGTCACGCTATCTACATATATTCATTAATTGTCAAAATCTCAGCTTGTTCTAAAATCATTTTACTTTACCTCCAATGAAGTGATGTGTCATATCTCGAAGGTCTGCAATCAGTGGCAGCGACAACGAGATGCCATCTGGATACAAGTTGACAAAGTACCTGGAAAAAAGTCAGATACAAGTTGTCTATCGCAATAGTGTTGAATTCACCAGTACTGAGCCTCCATCTCGATGCCTAGAGACGACGTTAGACGGTTCAGCGAATTCGCACAGAAAGGGAATCCTACCAAGATGCTTCATGGAATCACAGCCAAGAGCCTCCCACCATGTGGTCATGGAATCAGCTTGGAAGGGATCGAGAAAGAAGATTTTACGATTATCGTGATCCACGAAGTAATAGTCCGTCTGAATACCGTCCTTCGAATCGGGCACACGGTGCAGATCGATGACCAGATGCCGATTTTTGGGGACTTTGTCTTTATACTCTTTGATGACTTCCTCGATACACTCGATATCTTCAGTCGCTCTGTGTAGAATCTGTTCGTCGAGGATATTGGCATCTGTAAAGATTCTCTAGTAAAAAAAATGGTATTAGCGTTGGGAAGTTCCATGGACCATGGTGAAGTCAATTGAACCTTTTCGCCATGGTAAAAATATCGCGCTCCCTCCGGATGATCACGTAGTGTCCATCCAGTTGGCGTGCGCGGCCTGCAGGCTTGGCGTTAGTTGTCAATGAATACCAGTATGACGCTGACCTACTCGTCGTAAGCCACGGTCAGCAGATCTACAGTGATGTTGTTCGAATGTTTATTTCTGAATGGAGTAAACCAATTAGCTTCACCTTCATGACTGTGGGCCATCATCACTTACATCGTTGGTCTGTCCCTGTAACGTTGCGTTGCAACAGGGATAGCTGGTGAGATGTGCGCCTTACTCAACGACCAAGACGTCGGAGACTCAATCATCCGTTGCACTGAAGCATCACTAGGGTAGGGTATGGTCGCTTCGGATAACAGTCCATTGTCAGTCCATGTAGGCTTCCGGGCTGCTGATATCGCCCGGCCTTTCTCAGAAAGATCCGCTCCAAGGTGGGTATCGATTGTTGTACCATGTGCGCCTTCAGTTTTGAAATTGGTATGGTTTTCGGATGATCCACGCGACGAGTTTGTGTAGGCGGAACCACGAGACGGGGTGCGAGATAACCCAGGAGGGCCAGCCACGTGTTGCTCATGAGCCCTTCTCGAATTTTCGAGATTTTCTGAGGATTTCGATGCATCTCGTATGCTACCACCTGGGAATGGGAGTGCCGAGCATGCGACATTATCGAGGGATATGGTCTCGCTATCATCGAGGATTATGTAGGAAAGATTGGGCTCAATCAGTAGCCCCTCCTTCGCAGACGAAGTGTCGGTAGATAGTTTGTCATCGTCGAAGACATGATATCTTCTTGGTGCTTCGTCCAAGGGTAAGCAAGAACGATTTTGTGATGACCCTCCTATTTTCTTCTCCTCATCGATTGGGAGCGAAAACCGCCACCGTCTTCCCTTAGATTCCCACCGATAAAATAGGCGCTGCAGGATTGCCCATATGAATCTGGGTCCTTGCTTGAGAAGTGATAAGACCCATCTACAAAGCAGCATGGCTGTAGCACGGGTTCTTGACGAAGACAGAGTCATCTGGAGATATAGTGGCGGCACAAGGGAAACTGGAAGTATGAGAATGTGAAAGATGGGTGTCCTATGTATGCTGTACTAAGGTGTGCTAAGTCCGACATTGAAGATACTGGGGCCTCGTGGCTTTACTGCTTGGCTTCTGTGCGTTGTGCAACTCACGTTGCACTGTGAAATCCCCTGTCAAAAGAAAACTTTGGAACCCACCTGGGTCATCAGTCACGATACTTAAGTTGCAGAACATCTACAGAATTGAAGGGCTTCACCTACCCGATCTCTGGGGCTACGGCCCATGGGCCTGTACAAAAAATGCTCGATAGTATCGAGTCGCGGTACTTGATCATTAAATTGCCTTACAGATATTCCCACATAGCGCGAGTTGATAATCATCGATGCCTCAGGGCGCGTCTATTACGACGCGCAGAGCGCGGCGTGCGCCAAAGTTTAGTGATTGAATTTATGTGAACCCGATTATTTATGTAATTGGCAGTTTACCAGCCAACACTAGAAAGGATGTTCAATGCAAGCACGTCTATTCCCGCGTCGGCCCGAGGTTCCCACGACGAACCCATATTGAGTACTGATGATCGTCATGCATCGGGATCGCAGATTGATTCTCTCCGGTACTCGGTTATGCAGATCCGGCAGATCAGTTTGGATTACCTCATGGCTCAACGGCGACGCAACCCATGCCTAGTACGAGGATCGCAAGCAAAGCAAGTCAGAGTGAACAGTTACAAGGCAGCTTCATTCGCGCATACATAATATCTTCCTATTTTGACCAGATAGACATAGTTCGGTGAATAATTTTGATTGTAGAACGAGGACTCAAGTTGGATGGATCGACGTGAACAATGATTTTTCTGGATCTCAAATCATTTTATGTATTTCAAGTAGAAAGTTGATATAAGATTCACACACTTATTTATATTTAGAGAGAGCTCCTAGTTTGTAGATTCCGAGCATCTGATCTATAACTTGCATAGAACCATAGGCTGGCTAGTATATTACTAGCTAATGCTACTGGAGATTATGGTAAATAGTGTAGTTGGAGGGAACTTGACGAAACCCTCAAGCGGCGCATTAGGCGCTCAGCGCTTGGCGTGGGAATAAATTCCCGAAGCATCACCTTTCATGAAAAAGTCGCGTTATTTGAGCAATAGAGACCGTACTTCATTTTATTTATAACCTACTTATGACCTATGTACATTTCTTTCTGTCAATCTACGGCGACCAACCATGAAATGATCCACCAACCACCACGTCAAACCCATCAACCACGACCATTCTTTTTTGCCGAAAATTAGTGTCATACAAAAAGCGTCTCATACATAGCGCAATATAGTACGTCGCAAATCTCTTCCATTTTACCATGTCTGCTGGATCAGGACTTTCTTTTTCAGCTTGAGATTGAGTATCCTGGTAACTTATGTGCAATTGAAAGTCGACTCAATGACGTCCTAAGATAACCGATCCGGTGCCATTCAAAGAAGCTCTCCGTAAACTGGGTGTATTGAAATGAGAAAACTGAAGGAAAAGTCGCAGGCAGTGGCAGGCGGTCATGATCGGAGGACTTGGCTTGGCACGGAGGATGGCTGTGAACCGCAATTCACTAACTATTTCTTGTTCTTGGCCGCTTTCTTCCTTTCCTCCTCCTCCTTCCTCTTCCTCTCCTCCTCCTCCCTCTTCCTTTTCTCTTCTTCCTTCTTTTTCTCCACATCTTTTTGGTTTCCAGCCGCAACTGTTGCCCTCAATCGTGCTCGTGTTTGACCTCTGCAGTGGTTTGCATCAGTTGGGATCGGCCCCTCAGCCATTTGGTAATTCGATTGAAATAAAATACAGACCCATTGAAGACCGGGAAATCGTCATCAGAGTCACTATCATCCTCATCGTCCGAGTGCTCAACAGTACTGCGGTCCCCAGAGCCGCTGGCCATCTCCTCTGTAAGGTCATTAGAAACCTCGTAACCAGCATTGGGGGACAAAGGAGCTACACACTGGTGACAGCTGCCACGGTGGACTCGACACCTTCCCAGGCATTGGGAACGGCCTCGACCGAGGCGGGAGCCTTGATGTCGACTTTGTTGGACATTGTGTGATTACAGATAGTCTGTCGACTTCATGTCAGTAAAGCCCACGGAGCAGAACATGGTCATAAGGTCACCTGTGGGAGGTTCGTGATGGTGAACAAACATCAAGCGGATGTATGCCTTTTATATCTCAAGTCACAGGCGGTTCTGTCATCAATAGGGTTTTGAACGGTGGAGTCAGCACGTTATGAATTATAGCGGCTATCCCTGTGGTTAAGTGTGCTAGGCGTACCACTGACAGGCGCATAAGTAGACCAGTGTATGTACTTGGCGAGGCTGGCTCGGGGGCGCCACTATCTAACAGCCTCGTCAGCGCCTTTTTGTGCCTGTGTGTTGGTCCAGCACAAAAAGGCTGTACGGCTGTTGTATCCACTAATATTTGCGCTTATGAGTTGACGTTGGAGAGCTAACCTGGTTGGCGCGTCGACAACTACACACATAGGTGCGGTAACTGAATTTGGGACTAATTACGCATTAAAATGGCCGTGACGCACTTGAACGAGCATCGCCTGCAAGGAAGTGATAACGTTCCGGGTTGGCTATTTTTTACTCTCCGCTTTCTGCGCTTTCTTTCTCTCCTTCTCCTCTTGCTCTTGGATCTTTTTCTTTCTTTTATCTTCCTCCTTGCGTGCTTTTGCAGCATCTCCGGTAACCGTGCTATCTAATGGTGCTCGGGGAGTTTCACTGAGAAAAAAGTCGGCCGTTACTATGAAAAAATCCTATCCGTTTCACCCACCCATTGTCATTGTGCCCATCGCCGAATCCAATTGCTTAATCATAAGTTAGTTGCCGCTCATCTATGGTCATTGAACGATGGAGTCGAGGGACTCACCAGACTTAAAGCCTTCTTTAGTAGTATGGGCCCTCTCTTTCACGCGCTCGCGCTTCGAGATAGAATAGCCAGGTTTCACTGGGTCTGACATCCTTCCAAGCTTCGCTGACTATGGGTACTGCTGTCAGTGTATGCACAAAGGCAAGAGAGTGCGCCGAAGCATACCGGGTGGTGGTAGTAAAGAACAATGGAAGCCATAAGCGCCTGACATCTGGTTTATATACCCGAGCACTTGGGCGCCAATTCTGACTCGGACCGGAGTACATACCTACATAGGTCATATTGAGTACATAAGATCCAGTCATATTGTCACTGGCAGTAACAAAGATTAGCTGAATCGCGACATGCAAGATCTATCAGCACTCTCTCGGCTACGTTCCAGCTTTAAATGAAGCCGGAGGCAATAACGATGGCCCAGATCTCATCTAAAAATAGACAGGCGCGCTTGAAGAAGATAAGTACCTCCGAAGGCTCTTGATATTCCTGATAATCGAGACCCAGTTGCCAGATCAGTATGCACATCTGGTAAATAATTAAATCAGGTCTAATATATATGGTCGTTGGATTTAGCAACAATGGGTGTATGTCGAAACTGCTGTCCTTGATAATGTTCTACAACCTCGGCAGGTATGCGGCCTGTCTGGTCCGTATCGCGTCAAATCGCCATTCCTCTGGTTCTTCTTTCTTGCCTTCTCTTCTACTCCGCGGACTCCTCTTTTCCTTTTCTTCGCCGTTGTATCATCTCTCTGCTTTGTTTCCATTCCTGCTTAAGTAGCCCTGCCTGATATGAATGAGCGGTTCCATTTCTACTATGTGTGAATACACGCGAGCTACATAGCTCTGTACAAGAGAACCATCGTCTTCTCACCAAAGTAAACGTGCGTCCTCGAGATTACTTATACTGGGTGCTGGTTCTCACTACTATATTCGAGACCTTCGCTGAATCCAATGTCCCCAAGCAGCCACCTCCCCCATCGTTAAAGCGAAACATAAAGGCGATGGGCAGTGATCATCCTGCCCCTCCACGTTGACTCGTTTTCAAGCCCAGTCACTAGTCAAGCTAGTCAAGTCCTGCTCCCGCACTCCCACGGATGCAATTTTTGCGTTTCATGTCGTTCGCGATTAATTCGGCAAACGACGGTCATACTCTCGAGAACCAGACTCGAGTTTACTTTTTTGAGAAGATGATAGACCCTCTTCCGTGCAGAAAAGGGGAAGGCCAGTTTCCCTACCCTTCGCCGAACGCAAAACACGAATGTAAGGTAATGAGGGGGCATCGGCATACTCTCGTCGAATGCAAAACTCAAACTCAAGAAGAGCAGTCCTCTGATCCCCCTACATCGAAAGGCAAGCAGGAAGGAGGATATGTCTCCCACACCTTCATCGGTCGCGATCGATCCATACGCGTCGTCAATTACCTTCACCCTATCTCATGCTCTCCCATGCGAGCGCTTAGGGGTTCGACCTATCGTCATGAAAGGTGGTAAGGCTGGCGTCCTGGCTCAAATGGTTTCATCGTACGGGAAACAAGGAGAGGTAGAGTAATGTGCCATGCAACACCCTTTGCCTGGCCTCCGCCATAATCGTTCACCAGAGGCCTACATCCTGTTGGTAACACATGAATACTTGAGAGGCGGAGAGGGTTGGGGAGAAAGTGGGAATGGTGTGCTGTATACAAGCCTACCAGGTATTCAGTTGCGCAAACGTTGTGTTTAGAGTCGCCACTCGAGAGACCGGGGTATAATATTACTTGGGTATAAAAATGTAGATACAAGATCTTGTTGTCGTCAAACCCCACTATGCGCCAACGTGTCGCTCCCAGTAGATTTCCGCGTTGCCCTGCGTATATTTATCCTTGGTGCCATTTCAAACGAGATTTCGCGGAGTTTTCCTCCCAAGGTTGAGACGCTATACCTGAATTTTGAGACTGAGTTCGTGGACCCGTGGTCCGATGTTGGTTGATGAGGGCGAGCATTGGACTCAGGGGGAGTACCCCAGGCATGAATAACCAACCATACTACTAGACCAGCCACAAGTCCGCCTACGGCGCCAACAATAGCGCGGGTAACTGTTGTCGTCCCAAGGAAAAAGTGGAAAGAAAAAGCAGCAAGTAAGGCTGCGACGCTAGAGTCGCGGCAGGCGTCAGTCTAGTCACAATAACAATAGGGTGGAGAGACTTACGCCCACATGAATAGTGCATACGGGAGACTGTGGAGGATGGCTAGGAATTCAAGGCCGAGGAGAGGGTGGCTGTTTTTATTCAGGTAGTCTTGCTGATGGGAGTTAGTAAGTAGGAAATGGGAAGTTTGCTTGCATAGCTTACCACATCGTCAACCTTGTGTATTACTTTGTTCTTAGTCTGGCGACGCAAGAGTAAACCTAAAAGAATGCTCCCAACGCTAGCGACTATGGAGAGGTAGCTTGCGATCTGAGCTGCAGACGAAAGTTTGGTATCCAAGCCATCCACAGATTGAATGGCTAGGAATCCAACGTTGCCGTTCAGCAGCACCGTTCCCTAGGAAGGATGTCAGGGAACTATGTTCACAATAACAGAGAGAAGCGTACGAGGAGAACCAAGTCTTGCCACTCTTCATCAAGCTTCTTCATCGACTCTTCCCAAACAGATTTGTGCATCACCCCATCAACCCACATTTTCTGTAAAGCCTGGTGGTGGACATAGGGAGCCCAAAACAGGAATGGGGCTGCCATCTTTATGAACATGGTCCGCTCGTTGGTGGCGTACCCGTAGACGGAGTTGTCGCGTTCGAGGCGGGCGTGTGCCTCTCCGTGGAAGTGAAGATATTGTGCATGGTCTTCGAAAATAAGACAATTTAAATAAGAGACTTCGGAACGATTGTAAATCAACTCACAAAAACTGTAGAGAAAGCGGGCTATAATAAAGCAACTTAGTTGAGCACTGACATAGCCAGATATCACATACACAAGAGGCTGTTGGTTCCAATTGTGGGCACGCCCTCTGCGAGGTTTCCTGAATAAGCGGTAGGTAAATTGGTCATCGCGCTGACAGATCATCATGAGCTTACGTTCCATACTGCTCGTCCAGCCCAAGATCTTTTCCAGATACTCCAACGTAAATGGAGCGATCGATTGGGAGGAAGTCACGCTGTCTGCATATATTCATTAATCTCTAAGATGGTGCTAAAATTATTGAGCTTTACCTCCAATGAAGTGATGTGTCATATCTCGAAGGAGTGCGATCAGTGGCAGTGACAACGAGATGCCGTCCGGATATAAGTTGACGAAGTACCTGGAAAAAAGTCAGATACGAACTTGCCCATCGCGATAGTATTTAGAATTACCAATACTGTGCCTCCATCTCGATACCTGACAACGACGTCAGATAGTTCAGCAAATTCACACAGAAAGGGAAATTCACCAAGGTGCTTCATAGAATTACAGCCACGAGCCTCCCACCACGCGGTCATGGAATCAGCTTTGAAGGGATCGAGAAAGAATATTTTACGACTATCATGATCCACGAAGTAATAGTCTGTCTGAATTCCATCCTTCGAACCGGGCACATAGTGCAGATCAATGACCAGATGCCGATTTTTGGGAATCAGATCTTTGTACTCATTGACGACTTCCTCGATACACTCGATGTCTTCAGTCGCTCGGCGCAGAATCTGCTCGTCAAAGATATCGGCATCCGTGAAGACTCTCTAGTAAACAAATTTGATGTTAGCGTCGGAGAGTCCTATGATGGAGACAATCGAACCTTTTCACTGTGATAGAAATACCGTGCTCCCTCTGGATGATCACATAGCTTCCATCCGAATGGAGTGCGCAGCCTGCAGGCTGGGCGTTAGTCGTTGATTGAATGCCAATATAACCCTAACTTACTCTTCGTAAGACACAGTCAGCAGATCTACAGTGATGTTGTCCGAATATTTATATCTATATGAAATAACAAATTAGCTCCATCTTAATGGCCATCAGGCTTATGGACAATCGTCACTTACATTGTTGGTCTATTGCTGTAACGTTGTGTTGCAAAGGGGATAGCTGGTGAAATATGTGACATATTTAACCATCGAGACGTCGGAGATTGGGTTGTGTGTCGCACTGAAGCGTCGCTAGGGCTGGGTAGGATCGTTTCGGGTAATGTAGACGTTGGCAGTTCATTGTCAATTTCTAGGATGGGTGTGGGTCTTCGGATTGCTGGTCCCACCCGGCCTCTTTTGGCAAGATCCGCTCCAAGGTGGGTATGGCTTATTGTACCCTCTGGATCCTCGATGCTGAAAGGGATGTGACTTGTGAATGATCCCAGCGATGAGTTTGTGTGGACGGAACTACGAGATGGGGTGCGAGATAACACAGAAGGGCTCCTGGAAGTTCCACTCACGTGTTCCTCGTGGGCTCTTCTCGAATTTTCGAGGTTTAATGAGGATTGTGATGCATTCCGTATGCTACCACCTGGGAATGGGAATGCTGAACACGAGACATCATTGAGGGATATGGTATCGCCGCCATCGAGGATGATGTAGGA
>Ga0247741_1001073_pt1 | contig 15032 bp, 15 predicted proteins | sample UWRJL213509R2_FD_180945 | JGI IMG/M metagenome (GOLD analysis project Ga0247741, IMG submission 180945) | Plant litter microbial communities from Arlington Agricultural Research Station in Wisconsin, United States - UWRJ-L213-509R-2 | ecosystem: Environmental > Terrestrial > Plant litter >... | reverse complement strand
CAGAGCACTGGTCAACCCAACCGTATTGCGACATAGGACCATTGTTGACCTGCGCGTCGACAGCCAAGAGTGGAGGATAAGTCACGTTGTTGCAGGTGGGTGGCTTGCTTGGTGGAATGACTGTGTATGTTGCTTGACAGCCTCCAGTATTCCCGTTTTTGTCGAACTTTGATCAGCATGTCAGAACCAGACTCCTGGTAGACAAGAATGAAGGTGATTCACCATGCAAATTTGATACTAGAGAGAAACTTAGTTACATTCCAAGCTCATGGTAAATTAAACAACTTACTTGAGTACCAGGGGCGAACGGAACTGGCCAATCCTAAAAATAACATAACAAAGGTAGGTGAGTCCGGAAGATACAACTTCATTATACAACATACAAATGTAAGACCATTTCCTGCAGGGATTATAATAGGCACAATTGAAGTTCTGTCAGAGCATTAGTTATGGTGCGCAGGGCCGACGGTCTGCATGGAAACTCACGACGTGTACACCTGCAGGTAGTAGGGCGCGATGTTATTAGGTCTAGAAAGTGGTCAGCCCCGGGTCAGCCCGATCCCAGCGATTTCGCGTACCCAAGTGCAGTACTCCGCGCAAAAGTGATATGGATTGGTTCGCATTGCTCTGGTGACAAGGATGAGTGGTTTCCGCGACATCCGAAAAAATTTGCCTACCTGTTGTGGGGATTGGAACAGGTTGCCCAGGCTTATTCCAATCAAAGAAGAAAGACTGAGAGAATTTATGAGTACGAAGTCATCGGTGATGCGGAGAAGATATTTATACCTGCGGCAAGTACGGAGTGACCCCGGTGCTCTCTACCACCGATACACAAGCAGTCCAGACAAACGCAATTTTTGAGAGGAGGCGCATGCGGTTGGATGAAGGCATGCTGGCCGACGCTGGGGGCTACAGATGGTCGTGAAAGAGAGTCAGGATGGGTCAAGAAGCGGCGTTTTCAGTCTAACCACACTCACCAGAGACCTCTTTATTCTCCCAAGGCTGTGTAATCTACGGAACCGGATAGCACCGCCCGACTAAATGAATTCTCAAGCGGTCGTGTGGCGATGTACACCTCCGTGCTGTCTAAGTCGCGCGACGAGGGAATGCCACAGGAGGGGACCTGAGACAACGCTGGGGGATGGTGACAGCGTTGAGGAGAGATGGGAAGGGAACAGGGCGCCCTTTCAGCTCTTGAATAAATCCCAAATGTGCCTCGAGTCCCTGGCACGGACTGTCAACACGCCCGCTATCAATTATATTGAATGATGTCCAAATCGAAACTCCGCACTGGCGTCAGGCACAACCGGCCTCTTGCGAGGTAATGCCAATCCCGTCTCATTCGCACTGGTTCTCCTTGGAGGTTTGAGGTGCTAAATTTACGTTTCCGAGCGAGGCTAAGTTTAAACCAAGTCGATCGTGGACTCGAGTAATTGTCGCCGTGCCTCATCCGAAACTGCTAACTCCCTAATCGTAAGATTTAGTAACATAAACTACGGGAAAACAATGCAAGGTCGACGATATGATCCATATAGTTTTACATAATAGTACAGTCGTGAAAGGTGATACCGCTACGATGGTCCTCGAAGGGTTTTTCTTATCTGCCCTGGCCGTCGTTGCGGCTCGAGGGGACGCTCTGAGGGGATTGTTTCCACGTCGCTGGTGGCTTCACCCGTCCTGCTTGGACTTGAACTTGAGCCGTCGCTCAGTGCCGCCCTCTGTCCTGAAGGAGAAGGAGGATACGAGGGAGGCAGCTCGACAATATGTGACCCGCCATCAGTATGGTAGAGTGTTATCGGGGAAAGCTGGTTGTCCCTGTGTACAACGTACACTTGGCTGGACGGCGCTGGCTGCGTGGCAGATATGGGCGCATATTCTGGCGTACGAGACTGCGGCTCGTAGACGTGTCTAGTATGGTTTTCGCCTGGCATGGTAAATGATCCCACTGGAAATTCCATGGAGCGCGCCAACATTCCAAGGGACGAGGTAGTTGGCTGGTACATAACATTCGTTCCCTGGCTGTCGTCGATATCCAGAGGGGATCCATGAGGTGAAGATACACGTGATGGTAACGCAATATGTGTAGATTTCAGTTTCTTCTTATACTGGCCCTTCAGGAAGAGCCAGGCACCCAATATGCCAACGAGCAAACCGAGCGTTAGCCCTCCTATCCCAACCCCAATGGCGACCGCAGGTTTGACCCTAAAATAACTCATGAACATCAAGACCAAAGATAAAACTTCCAAATTACAAGTTACTGACTGTGAAGTGGCAAGACAATCCAGTGTACCGCCTACTGCTGCATGAAGAGGGCCATGCGCCCACATGCTGCCTTTGGCGTCGACGAGACTGATAAAAAACGGTGTTGCATAGTCCAAACTGACTGTCCAGTTTATTGGTTTCGTGTCAGGCGAGGTGACATTATACGGCGGGCGAAGGGCTGGAGCAACCTAGAGAATATGAATTTCATAGTCCATGACGGCGTGAGGCTCTTACTCACAGTAAGCGTGTATGGAGCAGTTCCGTTCTTGGGCGTGAGCTTGATATCCGTACACTGGTTGATCCACTCATATTGCGACATTGGACCAGCGGCCACCTCGGGTGAAACATCTAGAGCGGCAGGATGCGCCACAAAGTTGCTGCAGTTTACCGATGTCCTTGCTGGAAAGACTGAGTATGTTGCTTGACAGCCTCCGGTGTTACCCCTTGAATCGAACTAGAGGGTGTTAGAATCTAGCAGGCTGTAGGTGGTAAAGGTTGTTCACCATGCAAATTTGATACTAAGAGATTTATCAGTCCTATGACGGTTCCGAACGCTGAGTAAACTTACTTGAGTGCCAGGAAGAAACGGCACCGTCCAATTCTACAAAGTAACCAGCGATCGTGAGGAATTAATACTTGTGGCTTGACGGAGCAACATACGAAGAATGGATTGCTTCCCACAGGGACGATTATTGGTACTGTGAAAGTTCTTTGTTGAAGGTTATTCTCTGCGTTTGGAGGTGAATAGCTAAGGGGCTTGGCTCACGACGTGTAGATTTGCATGTAGTATGGTGCCTGATAGCTTGGTCTGGAGAGAGTTTAGTCACCCATTTCAATCCGACCCCAACACGATTGCTTACCCAGGCAGTATATCCCTATGCATTTTTATTTGAAGTGTTTCGCATTGCTCTGAAAGTCTTCTTAGGAGAAGAATCGTGAGATTACACAAGCCAAGCCACCTGTTATTCGTATCGGAGGAGATTCGCCAGGTTTTTCCCAGTCAAAGAGCCAAGACTGAAGGGATCGCTGCTTGAGTATTGTGATGCAGGTAGAGCAGAAGGGGTATATACCTGGGGCAGGTATGAAGTGACATGAGTAGCCCCAGTCACTGAAGCATAGCAAGTCCATGCCAGCGCAAGTCTTGAAGGTAAGTGCCACCTGTAGGTCGACCACATCACCAGAGCCTAGATTATAGATTTGGAAAGAGGAAGGGAACGATCCATAGAACTGTTTGTCCAACATATTAAGTATCCGCCCGCGAGCGGGAGAAGGCTTGCTTCGACATCTAAGTAGAAGTGATTTACATTGCCATTCGGTCAATTGAAGAGGTCCAGTGATCATGATATCGTTCAAGTTGGATACAAAACGAACATCGTAGGTGCGGTCAGAGCTGGACCTGATTTCAGTTTCAGCTTCAGTTCGCTGAATTCAGAAGTTCGCTACACTTCCCCTTACACAATGAGCAGTGTGGGATACCTCCGTAACAGGACTGAAAGGCACAGGGTGTTATCAGAACAGCGTACGGCAGTGTAGTAACGCCCAAGTTGCCACCATACAAAGGTATCTTCGCAGCTCCCTTCATTCAGTTTTGTCCACTTCTGCGGGGCTTTTAGTTCTAGAGTGCAGTGCTACTCAGCGCGATTCGTGGAATCCACAGCCATAATTGGACGACATCGGACAAACAAGAGAAGAAGAAGTAAGAGCTGTCACTAATGGAACCGGTACACCGGCCCGACCTAAAATTACTGATTGTGGTAGGTGTGCCTCGATCAGAAAGGTGGTAGTATGGGGAATTCGTCCGCCGGATCCGCCGGAAATGGCGGAAACACTTAAGTTCCAGGCTAAAGTCTTTAAGTACGAAATGCCCTACGGTCTTAAGATCGCTCCAAATCCTCGACTTAAGGCTGTACTATAAAGTCTTAAGTGCAAAATATTAAGGTACATGACTTAAAGTTGTTAACATTCGAACTTAAGTGCCAACATGAGTATGTAAATTTTGAAATGTAAACTTAAGTTGCGAGAAATTCATGCTTAAGTGGTACACAGTCCCAACTCAATTCGCTTAAGTATAACCTCACGAACAACCTTAAGTTCCAGGCCAATGTCCTTAAGTGCGGAATTTTTTGCAGCCTTAAGTTCCTTGACACTCCTGAACTTAAATATCTGCAAGTCTTAAGCATGGGCGAAAACCATTTAAGTCAATAAATTATGATACTTATATGCAGAAAATCCACGTATAATGAACTTAAGTTCATAAAGCTCCGTAACTACATTCGTAACTTAAGGTTGTTCTGATTGCGATTGGCGTGCAGTCGGCGCTTAAGCGCTAAATGATATACTACTTAACTATATTTCGTTGCAGTCTTAAGTGCTAGTCCATAAGCGACGCTTGAACGGTCACTTAAGCGTCTGCGCTGAGGACTCCGAGACAATACTTAAGTAAATTTAAGTAAATTTGGTGGTTTCCATTCAAGTCCTTTGAATCATTTCGATACTGGAAACTTAAGTGATTTTTGGTCACTTCAGACCTCAATTATGCAGCTTAAGAGACGGGCACTCCATTATATAAGACACTTCTATGCCATATATAAGGTCTATTTTAAACCAAAAATAATAGTATGTGTCTCAGTGGTAAGTGGTGTACTAGTGAAGTGCTTTTTATTGGAGGCTTTATGTTCGACTCCCTGGGTCTCTTAATTTTTGAAAATCTTCTGTGCAACTTAAGTGATGTGTCGGTGTGTGAGGCATACTTAAGCGCCCAGATCCTATTTTTAGCTCATCCAACTTAAGGCTACTTTAGCGTTTCGAACTTAAGTGCTGACGCAAGAACGCAGAATTTGAAGCGCAAAATTAAGCTGTGAGTAGACAGCACTTAAATGGTGCATATTCCAAGCTCAATCCACTTAAGTGAGTGTAACACCTTAAGTCGAAACAGGCAGGTGCATGACTTAAGGCCATTGAATTTAGGTAAGTACATCATCGTCAGAGCTCTTACCAAAATTTGTGGGGTTGAAGTCGTCAATGAAGTCCTAGAAATCAATATAATTGCCAACCCGTATCTTGGACGCGGGCTTAAGTACTTCGGTGAGCACCAAACCTATATCTCATTGATTTCACCTAAGTCTTACTTGAGCACTGTGCTCTGATAAGTATACTTAAGTTTTATTATTATAAATCAAAACCCTCATGGTACTTATGCACTTCAGCAGAAGCAACCCTCATTCCCCTCTTAAGTGCTTAAGCCTTAAAGCTTGAAATGTCGCAGCTTAAGCATTTCCGCCATTTCCGCCATTTCCGCCGGATCCGGCGGACGAATTCCCCATAACACCATCGCTCTAAATTTGCTCTTGGGAGTTGAACGTTGAACGTTTGAACATTCTCAGTTCTCGATGCTACATCCTCGATTAGTATTCTCTAGGTTCAAGCTTATAGTCAAACTTCAAGCATGGATTCTAGAAAGCTGGTCAATCCGTCGGCAGACTCCACTACCTCCTCGATATCAACTTTTCGTTATTTCTTCTACCTCGGTTCGACACTTGAAGGAGCTGTTGGCTCATCTAGCCTTCGGGAACCGAAGCTTTACTACGTAGCCGTCAAGCTTCGAATGGCCATGCTCAAGCTCAACCTTCGTGGCACCGTTGCCTGAAATAACCAATGATCGACCGAAAGATGTCTCCAATATCCATCTTCACCGTGACTCATGGCTCGACTTGCGATGAAGGCACACAGAAAAGCTGGCTTCAATCTCGTTCTCAGTTATGGGTTCTTGACACCTGGTGCTTAATGTTTGACGTTGACCTCTGGCATCAACATTGAACACCAACTTCCTTCAAAGTGGATGAGATTCCAATTGTATGTCTCATAATTCTTTCCTGATGTCTGTGGGGAGATACTGACTATTTTTGTCCAGCTCGTCGTGGCTCGCCATATTGTCTGCTATCGAGGTGGAGGTAGTCCTTGTATTTTGCCTCCTTCGACAGATCCTACGCCCGGAGAACAAGAAGACGACCAGCCATGGCGGGAAACTGAACATAGTCAAAAGTCTCGCGCTATTTTTGGCGTCCACAACGAGACCGTCGATAGTATCGGGTACGTCGTACTAATGCCATCCCATCTTCCATGCTAACGAATACCTTCAGACCACGGCGACGATGAACTCCGCCTTCGCCTGGTCTCATTCTGTGAAAATCCGACCATGCTCGATGGAACTTGCTGGTGGGCAGGAGTTGTCAGGGAAACTAGTGCAGCCCTCTCAACACCCTTCAGCGACCGGCGGGGGAAGCAGTATAGACGCCAGGAACGTTGTTAATAATCGCGTTGGCGTCGGTTAGGCAGAATCGGTGAGGGAGAGGAGTTGTGGGTCAGGTCATCTTGTGCACTGGGTGGTTGTTGGTCTGGGTCTCTGCATGGCTCAGGTCAATTGTTCGGAGGGGACTTGCATGGATGGAAGGGCGCGTCCGTTCGGGTCTGGGTTGGAGCCTGAGAGCACTGATAACGAGGGGCGGATGGTTGTTGGGCGAAGATGACGTCGATGATGCGTTGGTGCGGACGCGTCGGCGATGGACAGGACATCCGCGGAACACACGAAGCTCTGAAGCCCCTTGCTTTCCAGCACCTCAATTCGCCTCGACTGCAGTCTGCTGTTGGCGCCGTCATCGTCATCTTGCCAGCCATCAATGCATCAAGCTCAAGAACCGTCGGGCGGGTGGCCGGCCCCTCGTACAGAGGACTGTCGGTCTATCTGGCGCCTATCTCGTTGCGGGTCAAATCGAGCATGCTCAAGAACCCGCTGGTGGGTTCTGTGTTGACGAGGATTGGACTGCTGGGGTCGAGCTGGGGGCGAAAGGGCTGCGGTCGTCTCGAAGGAGGGCACGGAGGTCAACAGCTCAGAGAACTGGACAAGGACACGAGAACGTAGCAAATCGAAAACCGTACCACCGACGAGGACGAAGATGAGGGTGGGTTTGTTCGAACACATCTCTGCTCGCTCCCATCCTTCCTCCAAATATCATACAGCTGTGACGATCGGCGTCTTCCCCGAAGGGTCAACTTACACCAAACCTTTATGAGCGGAGCGAGGCGGGCTGTGGTTGGATATTAGAGGTTCATCATGGGTTGGAACGGTTTCGCGGCGATGACACTGGATGGTTCTGGCGTTCATACCATTGGGACACAAAACGGGGACGACAGGGAAATGGCGTTGGGAACATATACGGAGACGGAAACGACGATGGACATGGACGACACTAGGAGTGGACGCGTTTATTCAGGCCGAGTTGGAGCTCGAGAGCACTGGCAGTGGACAACAAGAGGAAGACGGTTGTTGGGCGAAGAAGAGTAAGGGCAGGATGACGTCGTTGACGCGTTGACGCCGGATGATAGCCGACATCCGAGGACTTTGAGCAACAAGCTATTCTGTTCAACTCTGCCATTTGCCATCCTAGGGCTATGACTCCTCATCACTCGTGACCTGGGCCTGGCTGGACTTTGTCGACCCACCACTGCCCCACTAACTGAACGCGAATACGACACAGTAATACCCGGCACAACACAACACGACTGAAAACTCATGCTTGAAACTCAAGGCCTTCCAAAATTCTTGACCCAACATGTTCAGGCTTACGGTCAAACTTCAAACACTGAACCCTAGAAAGCCCCCCCAATGCCTTCTCAACGTTAAATTTCGTCATTTCTTCTTGTCTCGACACTTTACGGGACTGTTAGCTCGCCAAGCCTTCGTGAACGGAAGGTTTAGTACCCCATGCCCAAGCTCAACTCTCTCGATCCCCTGGAACACCAACCGTTCCTTCATGCCGCTCGTACTATTTCTGTACAGCTCATAACATCGTTGAGGCGGAGGTAGCGCCCGTATTCCACCCCCTTCCACAAACCCCCCTACCAGACGGGTTGGGGTGTTACCAGACAAGGACGACCAGCGATATATGGAAGTGGATGTTGATGTTGCCATGTCAGTACGTCTTGCTTTGCCGCCTCTTATTTCCCCATTTCCGTGCTAACTAATACCCCCAGACCGTAGTAACAACCTCTGCGACGCCGACAATGTTCCAGTCTTCGACTGGACGTTAGGCAAAATTCTACTATTATTGGACGAGGGTGGTGGCCTGGAGGGAGGATGCAAATTTGGAGGAAGCCATGAAAAAAGGACGATGCGAAGAAGCCCAAAACGCCAGCGTAAGTGAAGCACCCAAGTTACGCGGGGATCGCTTCTCGTACGCAAACCCTCATACCAGCACCCATGGCCGCTTTCACCCCTCCTGCAAGGCCAAACCTCACCATGGCCAGCAGCCAGCCAACGACGATACACGTCATTTTACCGAGACACCGGCATGTTTTAGACCTATCCGGGATTGCGTCCAGGGCAGGACATGGCGTCGGAGTAGAGGAGTTGAAGGTTGTGGCCTATCGATATCGGAGCTTTTCCTAGCGAGGGAATGAAAGGAATGCGGAGGAGGACAGGAACGAAATGGATAAGGTGGAGAAAGACAAAAGCGAACGCTGGCCAATCACCCATGTTCCTCGCACAAAAGCCATCGTTCCTTCACCCATGACCACTTTCACCCAACGACGACGATGATGGGCCTCTTTTCGCCAAGGCTCGTCGTACACCCTATCTGTCGTACAACCCGGGATCATGCAGGTTCTGTACGTGTCTGGGACTGGACAAGCGTTTGGAGTGGAGGATGTGATGGTTGGATGGCAAGATCGGCGCGATCTTGAGACCATTGGGCAGGCCTGGGTTGAGGTTGAACTCGAAGCTGGATGGGGGACTGGTGTTAGGGTTGTACAGAGGTATGTGAGGTTTTCTTTTTGAGTGCAGGGGTCGACGAGGGTGTTATACTCCCTAGTGGATTTTTGAAAGATGTGACATTCCGCGAGCGCGTTCTGGCATATGTATCTCATTTGCTTCTTCCACCCCTTGTCGTCGCCGGTTTCCTTTTACCGTACCTTTAGATTGCGATTCTGACGAATATGTGTGTATTATATAGCTGTCATCAAGATACTTACTTGCATGAAACACCAACAATGCGACATGGCCGCTCACACATCTCCCGTCTCAGCCTTGGACAAAGCTGCAGAAGACATAGAAGACTTATACAGAGGTGGAAATAGGACTCAATCTCGGCGACTCCTCACGCATTACTAGAGGACACAGAGCTGGAGTATTGTCCTCCCTCCAGCCTCTTCTGTTGTAACGTTAACTCGTCTTCAGCGTGTATCGTAGATGGTGTGTTTTAGGTTAGGGTGATTGTGCTCAAGACAAATCAGACGACGCTTGGAGCAAGCGTGACTCGGCAAGCTCAAGTACCTAAATAGCATAGTGAGGTACATCTATCCATCCTCACGTATCAAATTCAGATTATGACTATCATATCGGAAGTAGAATCGGTAAGGGGGAGTACCTAAAACTACGTTCAATAACCAATGACTTTTTGCATCCATAGATTCTACCCAACTCTAGTTTACGTCCATTCCATTCATAACATCCACAGCAATCCTTCCCGTTAATGGCATGGCTCTAATAGGTTGACATCGACGGAGGTACCGCGTGATAGACTTCTTTGCTTTCCTTGTTTCCTGTGGGTATGCGGTGCAGAAAGAGCTGAAAATAGAGTTGGTGGCAATGAATGCGAGGTGGGAATCAGGAGGGGAGTTTGCAAGGACGAGGGGGAGAAGTTGCAGGGCGCTTTGGTATGTGAACCATAGGTCATAGTTAGATGCGTACTCTGACCGGTAGCTAAAGAAGTGGAGGGGGACTCGGATGCCATGCTTGTAATCTCTGCTGACGTTGCGAATGGTGTAGCCGTCGCTGGGACGCTTCGGGTGATCACCCCACCACATGGAGTGGAGATCTTGTGTATCCAATAAGCAGCGCCTACTTGAACGGTGTAGTCTATTTCGAAAATGTGAAAGAGATGGCCGTATCTTCAATCTCTTGAGATATCTTGACTTGAGAAGGGGTTTCAGTGACTTTCGACTCTTAACAGAGTGGCCGCCGGACTGTAGATAACGTAGACAGGATAAGGCTGTTTCTAGGTGTATCTGGGGAGCCTGTGGGGCCAAGATGGATGCCAGAAGTGGATGAACTCCTAATTGTAGTACGCTGATTTGGGTCAACTCAGGATCATCCGGATCCCATCGTTGTGGATGGACTATCGGGGCTAAAACCAAAGGTAGGGCCCACAAAATATCTGTCGACGAGCGATCTAAAAATTGACCCTTGTAGCAGAGAGCGAGACGAGCACAAAAACCTGGGCAATGTCGCTCATGGAGCTGTAGCAGTAGCATTACATATTGCTTATAGAGCGCAAGGTGGCGACTATAGAGCGCGTTTCTGCTTTCGAATGTCTTGATTTAAGTAATGTCAGCTAAATCAGAGGTACAGCTCATATTGGAGGGAACGTACCGAGTTTTTCAGATAATCGATGACATACGGGTAATAGTATAAAATATCGTCAGAACGCACTGGATTGCTGTTGTTCGGCAAAGCTGGTTTGGGTAAGGTCATTTGTTGGAACCTCTCCTCCAGCTCATCCGTAGAATTCGCTTGTATTATTGAAGAATAGAATAACTCCAACATAACATCTGTCTCGGATGTGTGATATTAGCACAGTTTCAAGAAGCTCTCTCCTAGCTGAGAAATGGGTACAAGATATCCGACTCACACTGAAGGTCCTCAATCTGAACATTGCCACGACCAGCTTCAAGATAACTAAACCAAATGGCCAGATCGGTGTGGATAGCTGCAAGGCTGAATGGAAGGCCCGAGGACCGAATGGGATCTGATAGGAAATCGAAGAGAGAGGCGTGAAGGACACGAAGCTCTATATGATCACCCCTGTATTCAACGAGGGAACCCAAGTCTTCTAGACCACGCTGTACATCTCCAGGATACAGACCGAGGATTCGTTCCGTGTTTTCCGGCATTGTAATTTCAGAGGAAAGTTTATAAGGATTACCTCTGTCCCATGGAACATCTATTTCTTGTGTCGTCAGTAAGCACATCCCAATGATGCGTAGCGCCAGCTTTACGTCCTCGCAAGAGAGTAGTATATACTTGTACAGCGCATCAAGCTGTGCGAAAGGGGATTCTCCAGATAGCGGCCGCAATCTTAAGACAACGTCGAGGCGGAGCGTCGGGTTATGTCGAGGTGATGAGATGTACCTGATGATTGTCGCTGGGTATATGAACTGACCGGACGACTTCCGCACCAGATCTGCTTTGACTTGAGGCGATGGCCAGTCATGAGGGATGTGGCGTCTCGATGGATGGGTGCGCTTGATTTCGTCGAACTTTGCAGAGAGGAAATACTCCACATCCTCTATCGATTCTGGTTCGTCGTCTAGCGAGTGTCGTGCGGATACCTCAACAACAGGGGTGGCATTGAAGACCCTGGCAATCGGGACTTCAGGTCGACTGGTGATAAGAAACTTGAGCACTCCAGGATCCTGCCCAGCAGCTGTCGAGATTGCATGCAGGAGAGTGATCCGTTCTTCATGGTTCAGGCACTCGTCCACGCCATCTATGACAATGACCATAGGATATACCACACCTTGCCGAGAGAGTTGGTGGAGAGGCCCGAGGATGAGCTGCTCTAATTGATGAAGGAATGGGCGGCTCAAGATATGGGGGTCGTTTTCAATTGTAACGACGATTAGAGGTCGAGATTCTGGGACCGAGAGGGCGATGTTGTAGGCGAGAGTTGCGATGACTGATTTTATGTGGTTTCGGGAGGAATCTTGGCGGGAAAAGAAGAATGTAGCAAGGAGTTGCTGTCGACCATGAAGCTTCTCTGCCATAGTGCGAGCGATGGCGGACTTTCCTGCACCAGCAGCCCCGTAAAGCCACATGACGAAGGCTGCAATTTCGATGACGAGATCGACCCAGTCACCTATCTTCTCGAGGACAGCGACTCGGGTGTTTTCGTGGCATCGAGGTACGTCCATTTGATGACCATAATCGTAGAAGGCGCTGGGGGTGGCTGCTTTTGTCAAGATCTCGAATCCGACTCATATAGATTGATCCAAGGTCAGTTCGAGCTCCATAGACAAGTGAAGAAGCGGCACACCTTGCCCAATGGCTAGTCCATAATTGTGGTTCTCCGTGAAATATCCGCCTGAGATTTGTAAATTCCTCGCATTAATCATGTGTGGGGTGGATGATGGTGTCGAAGGCTGCAGTCGACACGAGCGAAAACCAGAGGAAGGAAGGTGAACAAGCTGAAGCTAATGGCTCTCAAATAAGACCAAGGAACGTGTTACACGCACTCGCGTGCACAAGCCCAACGAGCCTTTTCTAGCAACTGTCAGAGGAATTTGCATAGCTTTTCACATCATAGCCTGTCTACCAGCCTGAGGCCTGAGTCCCCCCCAGCGATCTATAATCACAATCGAATAAGATGCTTCTCGAGACCTGATGTAACATCGACACGCACCTGTAAATCTTGCACGGCGCTTGTTGACTTGAATTAAATTGCCAGTGGTGCGCGAACGTTCGCAATATGAGCAGCCTAGAGTGAGTAAATCAAGTAAATAAATCCAAGCAGTAAGTTTGGGGCTGCTTCGTAGAGGTATTTATTTTCCTGGGTTTTGACTGAGCCGTACAGAGAGATCGCTCATCGCTCGAGAGCTAAGCGCTAGAAATGTGGACGCTGTTCAACCGGTCCGGTCCGGTCCAGATGTTCCAGGTCATGTGCCCCCATGCATTGCAAGTTGAAGCTTAACTTTTCCAAGTTCTTGACCCAACATCATCAATAATGTACTCCAAGTTCAAGCTCAAAGTCAAGTTTCAAGCCTCGATTCCTTAGAGAGTCGGTCAATTCGTCGACACTGCAGATCCCCACTGCCTTTTCGATATCAACTCTTCGTCATTTCGTCTACCTACCTTCGACACTTCAAAGGGCTATTGGCTCGTCTACTTAGTCTCCACTAAACCGAAGCCTTAATACCTAGGTCACAAAATTTGTATGGTCGTGCTCAAGCTCAATTCTCATGGCACTGTAGCCTGGAATAACCAAATGATTGACCGAAATACGTCTCCAATGGGCGCCCTCACTCGTGGCTCGTGATGAAGACACAGGGCTCAACTGCGACCTAGGTCTGAAAACAGGCTTCAATCCCGTTCTAAATACTAGGTTCTCGACGCCTGATGCTTGACGTAGCCTCTAACACCAACATCGGCCACCGACTTTTTTCGAATTAGGCGAGATTCCAATCGTACGTTTCATCATTCTTTCCTGTTGCAAGAGGATACTCACTATTTCCGTCTAGCTCATCCTAGCACGCTATGTTCGTATTTGGTCTCCTTTGATAAATCTTATACCGGACAATGAGGAGGACGACCGACGATGGCAGGAATGCAGGGATGGCGAGAGGAATTTCAATGTAGTTGGAAGACTCGTTGACGCCCACAACGAGAACGTCAATAGTGTCAGGTGCATCGTGCTAATGGCATCTCTTGTTTTCCAAATTTCCAAGCTAACCATGATTACCTTTAGACCACCGTGACGACGGTCTCCACTATCGTCTGACAAATTTTAAGACCTCTCAGATGTGGCCAACATCTTATCTTGGACGGAACTTGCTGCTGGGCGGGAGGCAATGACTGCCAGGGCACAAAAGTTGTGGATATTCACATTGGTGTTGGTCAGGCGTCGAGAAGAGGCGGAATCCGAGGAGAGTCGTGGCTCTGAGTCTGAGAGGACGACAGCAAGAGGTGGGGCGAAGAAGGCCGAGGAGAGAATGACGTCGATGATGCGTTGATGCGTCGGACGATGGACAGGACATCCGCGGAACCCAGCACACGACCCATCTGGCCGAACAGCTGCTGCATCTGGCCAGTCATCAATCTCAGCTCAAGAATCATTGGCGGCGGGTGGCCGGCCCATCATACGGTACTCCGCGAGCAGTGTCTCCAGACCCCAACCATCGTCGTCGGCTTTTCTTCATCACTCGTGCTAGACTTTGTCCACTGCTGCCAGACGAATTAATGGCCACGAGCTCAACGCCATATGACTGACAGTTAGACATACAACCTCACCCGAGCCTCATTCAAGCGTGACGGAACTCCTAACCGCTTTTTACACCAAATCTCCCCCTGGACGACTAGTGGGCTTTATGACGGGGTGTACTTCGCGGGCCGGGTCAAGAGGCCCAGGTGGACATAGGCGTAGACATAGGACAATGTCGACGCTTATAGACCTGTGGTGTTGGCATCCATGCGTCATAATCGATATTGCTCTGTTGGGTGAGTTCTTTTCACCGGTTTTGCGATCGCCGTTCTACCCTTTCTCCTCGAGTACGCATACACCATGCGGTCACAGCTTCCTTGGAGCTGACATCTGTCCCCTCTCCCTCCCTCATCGCGTTCATGTCTTCTCTTTCTCTTCCTCGTCTCCCCCTCCTCATTTTTGTTCTCATTCTTGCTTTTGTACTATAATAACTAACCAACATTCTATCTTACACCGGAGGCAAGACTTGAGGCAGTTCACGTTGAACTGCCCTTAAGGCAGTTCCTTTGCGGTTGACAGGTGGTGCAAGGAAGTTGTTTTTGAGTGTATATATCGATTTGAACACCGCTTCGGTCTAGACTCGTTGACTTGTCGCATACGTGAGGTGGCAGTGTGGACCGCTCAAGACAAAATTAAAACACGTTGTTTCGACGTAACGGGCATATCTTATCAGTGTTTGAGAAACCGAACCTGGACAGCTAAGCACCTCGACTTTTTGCTCTCCAATGCCACAGGTCATCT
>Ga0247741_1001072_pt1 | contig 15040 bp, 14 predicted proteins | sample UWRJL213509R2_FD_180945 | JGI IMG/M metagenome (GOLD analysis project Ga0247741, IMG submission 180945) | Plant litter microbial communities from Arlington Agricultural Research Station in Wisconsin, United States - UWRJ-L213-509R-2 | ecosystem: Environmental > Terrestrial > Plant litter >... | reverse complement strand
TTTTGGGGCATTTGGCGGCGCAATGGGTGATACGGTGGCGTAATCGAAATACCCTGTCGTCGTGACCAACACGTTCTCCGGCTTCATGTCTCGATGAAAGTACCCGTAAGCGTGAATGTGATCCAAACCTGCCACAATCTGATGAAAGATGGAGCACACAAGTCCGCCGGCGAGTGAACGACCGTTGCGTGTTTTGATAAGATGGTATAGACTTCCTTCCATGGACTCGAACACAAAGTACAGCTCCTTGGTGTCCGGCAACAGAAAGAAATCGTACAGGGGGATGATGCTGGGATGGGACGGGATTGCACGCAATGACTGAAACAGAGAGGTTCAAATGTTGAACAATCGACAGTTGGTTAAACACACCTGGAGCTCCTTCAACTTCTGACACTCGTCCCAGCCTCCTTCCCACTCCTTCTTCATCCTCTTCACTGCTACCAAGCGCATTCCCGCCCAGTCTGCTCTGGCGCCTGCTCCAGACTGCATCGGGGAGAGCGGCGTCCCCAAGGGTAACAGGCTATGCCAATCGCAGAGCCAGGTGGTACCGAAGGATCCATCACCAAGGACCTTGACGGGTGTGTATGAGCGGGTCGAACCTAGATGGTGCAGGAGAATAAGCGCATATATCTAGGGTGAGTTCGCGATGCACACTGGTCTGTGCGGATCCGACGAGGAGGCGGTTGTTCTGGATGGATACGCCGGGGATCCCAACGACGGTGATGGGTGTCATTGCGAGCGGCTACCTTCCGCTGTACTGCGATGGTGGTGGTTGAGCGCTGAGCAAGCATTTGGGCCGTCCTTTTATGTTACATCAGCGCGATCGCCCGGGTCAGATCTAAAACCAACCAGTTCGGCTCAAACCCGTCCATTTGGCGCCCACATAAGTCTTAAAAGACCAAGCGGGTCACTCCGGCCCGATGTAGGCGCTAAATTTGTTGTCAATGCCGGACATTTCTCTCGACGGTGAGGCTGAGTGGGCTGTCAAAAAAAAATTAGTCCACTATTGATGTGTGCAGAGATATCTGCAGTCGACCTCAGTTCAGAGGAAGCCAGAGAAAGCTCAGCTAGCTCAGAGATTACTTCTACAGTCGCCAGTACAATATAAAACGACTTGTTCTCCGAGTCCTTCGTTTCACAGCCTTTAAGCTCTTTAAATACGAATCTGAATTCCTCAAGGAAGCGTGGATAGTTGTGTTCTGGATGAGTGACGAGGTTCTCCACAAATTCTCCATCTAGCACACCAAAGCTGTTGTGGTGTACTTATTGTTGTGAATTGGTGACTCTCAGGTATAGGTAATAATATAACAGATTTACATCAGACTACACAAGATGCGTGAATAAAGCGAAGTACTATATTGAAATTTGGGTGGTCCGTTATCACCACCACCCAAGTACAGTGTAGTGTAAGCGCCGAAGGAAAAGCTAAAAATAGACAACACAAACTAAAAACTAAAAACGTTTCAAAAGAAAAGATCAGAAGACTCTAAATCCGCCTGAGGAACCGTCTAGACCCTGGAATCGGAGGAAATGAGTTCGTCCTTTTTCTTGTCGGATATCGAGTGGCTATCGTCATCCAGCTCTTGCTTTGAGTCGCCAGAAGGTGTGGATGTTGGATATTCAGTTAACGTAAATATCTGAGTCGATGTATAGATCTGAGCGGGCTCCCGATTGCGCGAAAATGCGTTACTGAGACCATCGACACGACTACCTTTGTGTCTTGAGGTGATGTGGGAGGACTGTACCGGAGTGCGGCTTTGACTGGTGGCGTACCCCGATCCAAGGGGGTCGCAAAAGAGGCGGTAGAGATAGGTAACAAGAACGAGCAAGTTGCAGAGGAAGAGAGATAGAGCCACCTATTATATATACCAAAAAAAATGAGTGAAGGGAACGTCGTTGAGAGGAATATACACAACATACCTCGAGATGACCCGTGATCGCCAACCGAAACTTGTCGTTGTTGAAGAGATAAACGGCGTGGCTGATGTTGACGCCCATGAGAAGAATGCTGGTGGAAAAGCAAGCAAGTAAAAGACGATGGTGGGTGGCCGGTAGCTTTATGAGACTGAACTTGAGTAAGCTGCTCCTCATCCTAAGTAGAATATACGCTGGCCACACGACGAGCCATACGGAGGCGAGGGTATTGACTGAAAACAATTTAGGGGAGTGACATCTACCAAGGGAAGCCCAGACGTACCGACCATACCCAAAATGGGTGTTGCTTGCGATTTACAGTTGGGTATCGGAGGAACAGGTGTGCCGCAGAGGAAAATCTTTTGTATCATGACGGTGAGCCAGAAGGCGACGAAGACCCAGCATGAGGCTTTAGTAATCTTAACCGTTCCTCCAGGTGGTAGGATCCGAACAACAGTCACAGCAATCGACAAGCGGGTGGCCCTATGATTTAAGGTATATGAGAATTTGAACGCTATGGCGCACTTGAAACATACCAGATCACAGTCGGATTGAAGAAAAAGGTACTCCAGTCGATGAAGGATCGAAATGTTAGGGATGATTGACCTGTAACGACCGGAAGTAAGTGAGAAAATTCGTTGCGTGAAAGTTATTGGATACCCACTCATGTCGTAGACGCATATGAGGAGAAAGACAAGAGCGATTATAAAATCACCAATCAACGCGACCAATGCCCAAAAGTCGTCCCATTGGAGCTGGCGTCGCTTAGCGCGATATCCCAACCTGAAGAAAGTCGAAGCAATGGCGAGCGAGTGAACGAAGAAAATGCCCTCTGAATAGAATGTTAATCCATTGCGCAAAGTTCATGATTCAAAGATAGCTCACTCGTATAGGGGTGAATGCCGAGAGGGGCTCTTATAACTTCTTCAGACATGATGATGATGAGGGAGAAAGGAGCGCGCCGGCGAGAGTATGTCGCCAAAGATAATTCCACAATTTTCGAAGCTATATAGGCAACTTTCAGGAACACAGCATTGCGTCGCTCGTTATCGAGAGGTCGATAAAACCTGACCTCAGGGACGGTTCTCGATCACTGACCCGGTACTGACCCCGAAGTTTTGGAAATTCAGGTGCATCCATCACAATATATTACCAAGCATGCCAGAATAATTTCTCGGCCTCAGAGGAGTTGCCTCTGTGTTCTGCACGTTACCAGCAACGACACGGTGTCTGGAAAATTGGACAACGATCTAATTTGCGGTAAAATTCGCACAATTGAATGATATTATTACGATACTAATTATTAGTTTGAGGAATTGTGAGGGAGCAAACGTCTTTCTCGACGGCCTAAAGATTGGCGGCCCAAAGATTCACGACCATGTCCAGTGTTGCTTGATGAAGTTTGACGTTTAGGGGTTCGGGAAACGCCACAGGGTATCAAAACCAGCCCTAGATCAAGATGCTTTGAATAGTGAAGTTAAGCGCCCGTGATACTGGACTAAGGGAATGCACAAGAGGGCATGCATTTAAATCAAAGAGTGTTCCCTTCACAGCAGGCCCCAATTCTCTTTCAGAGAAAATTGGGCTTATGCCTGGAATGCCTCCATCGAGATTCGACAGCCAACAAGACGCAGGGAGAGAGCCGTTGAAGGCGATCTTTTCGATGTGAATTAGTACCGACATATTGTGTACAACTTGGATGGGAGCCGCGCGCGTGCCTTACCTAGATGTCCTCCATATAAGTTCCCTTGAACCTTCCATTGATCAATCAATTCAGTTGGTCGTGATTAACGTAGTACCCCACATTTAATGTAACTCCCTGTTGAAATGATCATATTGACATGCCACATGAAAACTGGCGAAGTGATTGCGACTGAGTCGCCATCGCAGCGTCCAGCGTGGAGAGCCAAGGGTTTGAGTAATTGCACGTATCGATAGACCCGACGTTTACTAAACTCGAACTAGAAATCTCCAATACTAAATGCTTTAAATGTGCAAAATAATAATCAGTTGACTCTGAGCTCAGGAGGCAGACGCTTGATTGATTAATTATCATCTTGTGGGTCCCGACTCCACAGATAAAAGGTTACGAACTTTCAGGGTTGACCCTGTCTCCCCCCATTTAGTTGGAATTGCCGAGAAAAGCAAGATATCCAGACTCGGAGCCGTCAATGCCCCTTTCGTGCCCGGAAAACAATGATTTAGAGGATAGAAAACCACAGGCCAGGTTCCTATTCAGTAGAACTGATGGGCGCGGTGATATTTGAGGGAGCCTCCATTGATGTTTGGGAGAGTTTCCTATCGCACCTGGCGTATATTCTCGTATGGCAGGCACTGTTGGAAGAGTACGAGACACGCTCGTTGAGGTCCGTAGGTCGTGAGTGCGTGTCCAGAATCTGGTGCCTGGGGTTCACCTAAATCATTCAATTCACAAGCCTTCGTCGCCAGGTCTACCAAAACCGAATGATGACCATTTAATACTGAGTATAATAGCGTTAAGGGTTTCGCCAAGTCAAATTCAAAACAGGGGCTCAAGGCTAGCCGACCGATGTACCGACCGACTCGGAGAGGACAGGAGAAGTTTTCAGGATGGTATAGGACGAGTTTATTGACTGAGTTGAGAAGACGATCGTGTTGACGCTGTGCGGAAGGCTGATGAAGGAGAGTCTCCGGATGGACGACTCCAATACCGTTGATGATGGGTTGATGGATGAAGGATGCTGCAGACTGCCTGATGCTGCAGAGGTGATTTGAAGACAAAAAGGGTGCGCTCAGTTGATCCGGCCAACTCGGAGGTCGGCCCTTACTATAACCATCTAATGATAAGTAGCTGGTGACAATCATTTACAACCGATCTCAGGGAGTACCAGTTGCAAATTCAAGGCCTCGACGGAAAGATACCAGCATATCGCCAAGTGTCCCTCGAAAGTAGGTCTGCCCGGTAAAATATAGTTCGAAGACGCGAAGTGAATATTAATAATGAGGGTGAATGTTGGTAGATGTCAGGTCCAGGGCAATCTGCGTGCCAAAGCACTCCTGACTTGCACCTCTCACGCTTCCAATCTCTGAACTCGATTTTTCTACATTCCAACGGATTGCGCAGTCCATTTTCATAATCTATACAATCATAAAGGTAGAAATAGTATTATACTACTGGTCGATAACCAGCTAGTAAAGGTCGCAGCGACGTCAAATTATAGATAAAGACCCAAAATGTTCAATAACGAAAAACTGAGCGTGAATCAATTGCACATCCCGTTCTCAATCATAAGGCCACACCGCTGACACTTGACACGCCTATCAAGGAGGCACAAGCCTACACCGAGTGGGAACCAGAAGACGGCAGCCAGGATGCCTAGAGAAGACTGATTAGGAACCGCCGCGAAGAGTCATGGGTATGCATTACTCACCTAGAATCCCGTAGTGCGTATGGGGTATGTGCTCGCCGGCCTGCAAGCAGACCATCTCTGGGTGGTCCGGAGGTAACAATGATACGACTTGCTCGCCGGTTTGCGGGTTCACGTAGTTGTAAACGGTTGGGCTAGGGGTCATGAGTGGTTGGACATTGTAGGCCGTATATGAAGGCCCTGCGAGCTCTGGAATGAGCGGTAGAGGTTGACTCTTGGAATCGCCCATGTGGGGGGGCTTTGGGCTACCGTCTGCAGAATAGAGCACCAATCAGCGAAGGTCGTGACGAATAACATTGACTACGCACAAGAGCTACCATCCTCTGTCGCTATATCGTATGAAGGGGGACTATCTTGGGGTGTGTCCTTTGCCTAACCAAGGTTGTTAGCGACATCCGAATCATTCAAGAGGACATTGAACGTACCATGTTGTTGTCGGATGGGTTAACGATCATCGTGTCGGTGGTCAAGAGTAGACTTTATACCTCCACGTCGCCGGGGCACTGTGGAGCCTGCGGAAGGTACTAGATGAACCTGAGACTGCGCATCCGCCAAAGCTGTGTGCACCGCGCTGGGATGACCCAACGGAGATACGTGCTGTCAGAGTCACGTGCACGCGGACGATTTGAAAGCACGTGGATCGATTGAAGACGCGTTTTGAATTTTCGCTTTTTTCTACTTCAACCGTCGACGCTTCGTGTCTTTCCCTCTCAACCCATCGATCTATAACATTAATCTAACGACACGATGGATACCATTATGAAAAATGCTGGCCCTTCCAAGGAGACCGAAAATGCCTCTGCTGATCCTCATGATATGACATCCAGAGATTAGTGCGTGCATTTTCTTTGATGGCGAGCGCAAGGCCAATCCAATTCTTGCAGCTATGCCGACTCGTACGCCCATTTTGGTGAGAGAGATTCTCATAATAATTTTTTGAAACCTTTCTAATGTTATATTATCAAGGTATCCACGAAGAGATGTTGAAAGACTCGGTTCGAACGGGATCCTATCGTTCTGCCATCATCAACAACCCACATCTATTCAAAGGAAAGAAGGTGCTGGATGTGGGATGTGGGACTGGGATATTGAGTATGTTCGCGGCAAAGGCAGGCGCGGAACATGTCGTTGGTGTGAGTAGATTTCCCAATGTTCGTATTCCCTTTTGCTCATTGACCACAGATCGACATGTCGAATATCATTGATCAAGCTCAAAAGATCATCGAGGCTAATGGTTTCAAAGATAGTACGTGCTCCTCGTTTGTCGCTGTCATTTCAACTTATATTTCCAGCGATCACGCTGGTAAAGGGCAAACTGGAAGAGTCCGAGTTGCCGATACAAGAATTTGACATCATCATCTCGGAATGGATGGGCTACTTCCTTCTGTACGAATCTATGCTTGACACTGTCCTCCTGGCTCGTGATAAGTACCTGAAGAAGGATGGTCTTATTTTCCCTGATACCGCCATCCTCTTCCTTGCCGCTATTGAGGACCAGGACTACAAGGACGAGAAGATCAACTGTACGTTCAATCCATCGATTCTGGATGCATTTTTTGACTTGAATCAGTCTGGGATAACGTCTACGGATTCGATTACTCGTGTATCAAGGACATCGCACTCCGCGAACCCCTCGTAGACACGGTGGAATTGAAGGCCGTCGTGACGGACCCATGTCAAATTAAGGTACCCCTTCTCCCCTTTTTGCCACACACTATAACTTATCTAACGTTCACTCAGCACATCGATCTTCGAACTGCGAAGAAAGAGGACCTAACCTTTGAGGTGCCGTTCTCGTTAAAATGCACACGAGATGACTGTACGTCCTATCTACTCTCTGTCCACTATGTGCGCTCACGTTTTATTTAAGATATACATGCCTTCCTTTCATGGTTCGACATCTCTTTCGAATGCACGCACAAAAAGGTCCGATTTTCGACTGGTCCACACTCGCAGTACACCCACTGGAAGTTAGTCGTCTCATTTTCCTCAACTTTGTCCTACTGACATAGGATTATTAGACAAACCGTTTTCTATACCCCTTCCACAATGACTGTCAACAACGGCGACCACATCGTTGGAACGCTCTCGTGTGCACCTAATGCACGGAATAACCGCGACCTCGACATTGGGTTTAGGTACAAAGTCGAAGGAGAGACGGAAGAGAAACATATACAATACAAGATGTGCGTGATTTATTTTTCTCATTTCGAAGGCGGGGTTATACCAACGAGAGTATACGCTAATCAATTGTCAGGTCTTGATTTTATCATACCCTCGGCGGCCTAATCTCTTGCTCTCCTGAACTCTCCCTTACTTCTCTCCGTTAATGGCGGGTGATATTCATGCTTGCCTCCTACTCCCTTATCTACTTTCGTACTCTCTCGTACATCTTCTATACATTATAGGTATTAATCGCGTTGAAGTTGTTGTCATCAACGATCCGGTTATATACATCATTGATATCATGTCCGTATTGCTTTCATAGTCCTGTGTACCTAGATATCCAGCTAGATCACGATCATCTTTGCCGTGAGCCAAGTGACGACCTGACGCTCACCGCGCTTGCAATGCCAGGGGGTGACCCACTATGCAATCCGCACATAACTTTCGTAACAACCATAATGCTCCTTTCTGCCCATGTGAGGTATGAGGGCACTTGCCCAATTATAGCGCAATGTTTCGGGGTCTCCAGAACTGCGACCCGAATACCGATGGAATGTTCCGGCTAACCAGGAGATGTTTCCAGCCTGGAGTAGGTCTCAGGAAGCAAGATGGAGCAAGGCTGCCGTTCTTCTTGCACTTCGACAGCAATACCACCGAAGTCAGGTCAAAAATCAGGCCACCGCCTTGAACTGAGTCTGGATGCAGAGCTCGCATTTTGACAGTCAAAACTGTCAATGTTGGCACTATGTTGGCTGGGTCAGAAGAAAGTTACGACTTAGCACAGGGTCGACTCGGATGCAAAACGAGAGACTTAAACAAGAATGTAGCATGCAGCGAGCTGGCAGACACAGCATGTGCAGAGATTCAATTGGAACAAGAACGTTTTAAGTTAAGCTCATCGTTGCCATCCCAGCTCATTTGGACTGTATTGAAGTTTTTTAACTTCGGATGCAAACTTGAATGTAACTATCTTGAACGATCGATGAATGTTTCTGGAAGCCCAGTTACGAGAACTTGCCATCTAAGTATTAGAAAGCAACATTTATTCGATTTCAGCCAAGCTCTGAGAGGACTAAAGCTATTGAAGCCAAGAATTGGAACAAAGAGACGACCAGAACTAACGGAGCATATTTGCAGTGGGTGCACCGGAGAGACTGGCTCGGGGAAACCCCTGACCGTATACCGTTTAGCGTGGGAACGTCATAATTCCCGTGGAGAGGACGAATTATCGACACCTAATTTCGTCCGTGATATATAACATGCTCCTGCTCCTTGAACTACAACCACACCCCCACCCCCTCAGGTCGCTTTCTTGATTACAGTCCCGATTCCTTTTCAGCATGGTAATTGAACACGATCCACAGCGACAACAGGCCTTGTTACACGGGCAAACATCTGGGCTGGTCCCTGGTGACTTACTCATCGAAATCGCGCTCTTCATCGACTCTCGAGAAGATATATTAAACCTGTGTCTTACGGTGAGTATATTATAATAGAATAAGCCTGTTAAAGTAGCTGAATGACCCTGCAGTCGCGATATACTTTCACGAATGTTTCATCCGTTCTCTACGAGACCGTCACCCTCGAATCGGCTGAACAGTGCGGGCTCACCCTGGGCATGCTTATGAAGCGCAAAGACATCGCGCGACACATGCGGCACCTCATCGTCAAACCCCAGGGGAAACACAAGTCTGGATACAACACTGCCGATAGCGCAGCTTCTTCAGCCTCCGTTCGTGCGATAGCCGGTGCCATGTGTCTGGATGCTCTTCGGGGGTTTCAGTGGTTTGCAGACGAGCTGCCATACCATGAGGATATGTGGTTTGCCTTACGGCTGGGGTGCGTCAGAGACGAGATTCTTCTATGAATCGAAGTTAATATGGAGTTTAGATGCCCACAGCTACGTTATATTGGCACTTCAATCGGAGCGGTCCTCCCGAGTAGGAATAGTCATGTACGTTTGCGATTCACTACTCGGTGCCAAGTATTAACGTTCTTGTAGCTCTTTGACTTTCAAAACCTCTTGGGTTTCTCTGTCAAGCTCGAACATGGGTTCTATGAATGCCATATTGATATGTTCCTTGATGGTCTGTATTCCAACACCTTAGCCATGGCAGTTGAGACCAACTCGAGACGTTTAGAGGACCAACCCATCTTCAGAGGGTTCTGGGATATGCTCATCAACCGATGTCCAGACCTTGAAGAACTCGCTATCGAAGGCTCGTCGTCTGTTCCCACCGATGTCCATTGCCTGGTTGAGGGTCGGTGGCCAAAACTACGGAAGTTGTCAATCGGAGACCTGTGCATCGACTGGTTCCCAAGGATGCTTGAACCTGGAGAAAAGAGACCATTTATTGCCTTCCTAAACGCCCATCCACACTTGGAGACGCTCAGCTTATCAAGACACACCATACAACCGATCCACTTCGCCACCCTGGATTCTTCCGTGCTTTCGAACGTCACATCATTCTCTGGAACTCACCAACAGCTTCAAGCCCTGCCTCACCTACACCGAACTGTCAAGTCAGTCTACTTTCGGGACCCTGTGGAAACACGAGAAGTATCTGCGCCCACGGTCGCAAGCCTGCTACGTGATCTGACCTCATTAACGACGCTGAAGATTTCGTTCACCCTTTATTCGATGTACGACAGTGGGAACCTTCTCCGATCGCTCATTCAATCATGTCCCTCCCTACGTCATCTCGAACTGACCTGCGGGCAGAAACCCTCATTCCAACTAGACACCTTCGCCAAAACTATTCGAGGTTTCCCCAAATTACGCACCCTACACCTCACCATCGTCAAATATCCTGGCGATGAGAATATATCATCAGGCGCCGTTCGCATTGCACGGTCAAATCCTCGACTGCAATGCTTCACCCTCACTTTTGTCCCACCTGTCTATCACGTCGTCCCGCTTCCCTTCCCGATGCTATTCTCTTGCCTGTTCCCGTTGAAGTCGACCGGATCGTTTGAGATCACATGTGACGAGTATGGGCTGCCCTTCTCTCTCGCAGGGACTGAGCAAGTCAACTTTCGTTGGCCATTTGGCTGGGGTGTTTTCACACGGACGAATCGGTATACGCAGGATCTGCGACCACCCAGCTACCCAGGGAGGCGAAAGAAGGGACTAAGGGGTTTAGTGGGGTTGGTTGTAGAGCGGAGTGCTGCAGGGGAGGAGATGAGGATGATCTTATTTTGTGCATTTTTGGCCTTCTTGGCAGCCATCGGGATTTCGGCGAATGGGGCAAGTAAGAGGGTGGCAGAAACACAACCCACTGAGGTGGTTATCTAATATCTAACGCTTGAATCTTCGCTTTCGGTAATTTGCTTTCTAATCTATTAGACTCGTGTAAAGGTAAAGTGTATCATAGTGTACTAGTGAAGAGTGTAACGCTATACTTATGTTTAACTGTAATCAAATGTGCAAACTATTCGTTTATGATTCGAAGCTTACAAGCTGTGTATTTGCATTCAGTTCAGGGAATTCTTCAGCAAAGGCGCTCTTTAATTCCGTTGTAGTATACAGTAGCTCTCCTTTACCTGTTTCTGTGACTCCAACGTTGGAACATTGCGCAGAGATTGAGAACTTGTTATTCAACAATATTCTCACAGCATTAGTATAGTTACAAGTAATGGTATATGGGTTCTGGTACATGAGCAACTGACTAGATTGGGGATGGCTTGGGGAGGTCTTCCTCAGCCGTTTTAGAAGGCTGAGGGCCTTCTGAAGGTGTTGTTGTGGGTTCAGGTATAGTTTCATTGGGTTGCGGACTAGAAGCATCCTTGGGGTCGTCTTGTTTCTCCTCCACCGCTTCTTCTTTGCTCTCGTTTGTGATCTGCTTCTCCTGGTGAGACGTGTCGATCTCGAGAAAGCTAGCTTCTTGGTCTACTTGCGCATCTGCTTCTCTCAGATTCGCCGCCTTGTTGATCCTTTCTTCCAGATTCTCCCCCTTACCATCCGTTCCCTCGACTGCCTCGCTGCTCTCGCTTTTAACATTCTCCTTCTCGCCATTCGTTCCCTCGATTGCCTCCTTGATTCTTTCTTCCAGACTTTTATCCTCGCCATCTCCTCCCCCGACTGCGTCAGTGACCCTGTTTTCCAGATTCTCCTCCTTATCGTCAGGCACCACTACAGGCGGATGGTCAGCAAGATCCTTCATCTCCTCGACATCACTTCCAGGTTCGCCTTCGTCGTCCACCACTAAACCTTCTGCGTCTTCAAATACCCGCTCGAAAGTCCGCACTGTGGAACCGCCCAAAATGGCGAACATCACAGTGTCGAAGGCACCTTTGAACTTGCCTTTACCTGAGGTTGGACTATCCGCATCCGGCTCCTCGCAAAGAAATTCACGAAAGATACCTGCGACCATCTCAACACTATTCTGGAATACACCAGTGCCGAAGGACCCAAGTATGAGGTGTCGCGCTCCGCGTTGGTGGAATAAGAACAGAAGGCGGGCTATGCGTTCACGCATCTCGGCCACGATCTGAGCCTCTGCCAGCTCTAGAGGGTCTACTTGGGCTATGTTGGCCTCGACCGCAGATGGGTCCAAAAGAGCCGATATAGACTCAGAGGAAGGAAATGGAGGAGGTGACGGGTCGGGGTCTGTAGCAAACATGATAGGCGAAAAGGTCGGAGAGTGAGGCTCGTCGGGGGATAGGGCTGCTTCTGCGTCTGCATCAACGTTAACGTCGACATCCAGCTTGATCGTTGGATGAGTGTCAACGTGATCTTCAACGGAAACTGGGCAATCATCAGTGGTTTCTGCTCCTTCGTCAACCTCCCGCTCGTCTTCGTCGAGAACTTGGGAGGAATTGAAAGTCTTGAGTTCTGTCCCTTTGTCAGGTAGCTTAATTCCTGGATGAGTGCTGATGTATTCTTCAGCGGAAATCGGCATATCGTCCGTGATTTCTGCCCCTTCGTCGACCACACTCTCGTCCTCGTCGAGAACTTGAGAAGAACCGAGAGTCTCGAAGTCTGTACCTCCGTCGAGTAGCTTGATCTCTGCCAGTGAATGAGTGCTGATGTCAACTTCAGCAGAAATTGGCTGACCGTCTGTGATTTTTGCTCCTTCATCAACTACCCGCTCGTCTTCGTTGAGAACCTGAGAGGATTCGCAAGTCTTAAATTCTGTCTCTGAGTCGGATACCTCTGTTGACGTCTGAACTGCTAAAGGTCCCTCTGTAGTCTGTTCTTCTGCTTTCTGGTCGTTTTCTCCCTGTTGTACTGTTTTCTGGTCGTTTTCTGCCTGTTTTTCTGCCTTCTTATCGTCTTCCGCCTGTTCTGCCTCTTTCATCATCTCCTCTTGCTCCAGCCGTTCACGTTCTGCTTCCTCTTCCTCTAACCGTGCCCTTTCTTCATCTTCCTCCTTCCTGATTCTGTCCATCTCCTCCCTCCTCGCAATTTCCGCATTCCTAACCCTCTCCCTCAGCTCTCTCATCTCCTCTTCCCATTGTACTTGCTTCCTCACATCACCAGCATTGACCGCCGCACTAGTTAGCACATCCACGTCAATGGGAGGCTTCCAATCGCCTCTGTCATTCCGGATAAGGACGACAGCGGGCGAGTACACCATTGCATGGGTATAGTACGCGTTATCTGGGTCATTGGCATAGTATTCATAGAACTGTTGGGCGGTAGGTGTGAGTAGGGATGGGTAGAGGGTTGAAGCACGCGCGATGGATTCTTCCTGGAGTTGTGGATAATATCGCTTTAGAATAAGGATTGTATTCGTTTGAGAGGAACGAACCTGGGCTTGAGCACCATTGATAAAACCTCCACCAGGCTTTTTCGCAGACGCAAAGTTGAGCACCCCTATAATATTGCTCTTCCCGTCCTGGTTGCTCGACACCATTGCGTGAAGCTTTCTCGCCCCAACTAAGGTCGAGTACTCCCCTATAATTACCTTCGTCTTCGTTTTGGCATTGCTCTCTTCCCCGTTTCCGAGATCAGCCTCGACCCATTTCTCCATAACCTCGTCGTCAGGAGGATAGAACCCGGTGTTCTCGTCCGTGTTGTCGATCTTCTCTACCAGATTGTATGGTTCATCTTCACCTATCGTCGTTCCAGGAGGATAGTAGAACCCATTATCGAGAGTTTGGAGAGTTTGGTCCGCGAACTCGCGCAGCTCGTCTCTAGAAAGACGGTATGAGGGGTTTCTGGGGTAATAGCGACCGCTATGCGCGGTGTGGGTTGACCCATGCGAGTGGTGGTGATGCTGGTCAGAGTGAAAGTGATGCTGCTCATGGCGAGATGGACCCTGATGAGACCATCCTCCCGGTGGTTGAGGGTCGTTATATGAGTTACCATGCTGAAGGCCAATCGATCTGCGAGCGATTGTCAATTGGGACGCTCGTGAACGCCTAAGTGAAGATAGAACCCACAGGAGCATGTTGCACAAGGAATTTATAAAATTCCAGATTAATGAAGTGAAATTGGGTAGCCTGGCTGGTAAATTGTGTTTACCAGCAGCTCCTGTTAGAATGGTAGGTGATGGGAGAAGGGAAAGGGTGTCAGGGTGCTGACAGGCGCTGGATAATGTCTTTGTACTGATTAGGCGCCATCCTTGTTGAAGTGGTGTGCATCCTTGGCCGAAAGTTGAGGTATCTTGTCACACGATTATTAGAGTAACACAGCTACGAATCGGCCAGTCAGGTAAAGTACACATTATCTAGAACTAGAAAGGTCGCAAAGGGGGAATTGGCATAATACAGTGTCTAATAGCATTTGGAAACAAGTCAAGCACAATCACATCCGGGGCCTATGACGAGGATTAAAACCAGATTCGAACTTTGCCAGCGTCTTGCGGTCTGGAATGGCGAACACTACGCGGTCGAACGATGTCAGGAATCTAACCTGGAATAGCTCCCTCCATATCTCTGCCATGGCACGAACATCGTTTTGAAACACTCCAGTGCCAAAGCTGCCCAGAACGAGATTCCGCACGCCCTCTTTCTCAAATACGGTCAAGATCCTGGCCATCCGTTCCTGCATCACCTCTTTGATCCGACCCTCTGTCTCGTCTCGTGAGCGCCGCCTTGTTTTGCGAACTTGACCGGCGTTAACTGCTGGGCTGGTGGCAACATCAACCTTGATAGGGTTGAACCAGCGACCATCATCGTCGCGAAAGATTACGACGGTGGGAGAGTAAATGATTGCATGAGAATAGTATCCGCCCTTTTCGTCATGATAATGAGAGGCGTAGAATGGTTGGGCAGTGGGGGTAGTGAGGGATGCATAGAGTGTGGAAGATCGAGCTATGGACTCTTCTTGAGCTCGAGCGCCATTCAGGAACCCTCCACCAGGCTTCGTGGCAGAGGCGAAGTTTAAAACGCCAACCCTTTCGATTGGGTCAAACGCATGGAGATATCGTACGCCTTTTATAGTAGAAAGCTCCTTTATTTCGATAGTAGCTGGCATGTTTTGAGCACCTGGCCCCCTCAGCGGGCGTGGAGGTGCTGTGCGCCAGTCCCTGAGATCAGGCGAATCCTCAGGGTGGAGCCTGGTGTACTGCTGCGTTTGAATAATATATCTCTTGATATCATGACGA
>Ga0247741_1001070_pt1 | contig 15054 bp, 10 predicted proteins | sample UWRJL213509R2_FD_180945 | JGI IMG/M metagenome (GOLD analysis project Ga0247741, IMG submission 180945) | Plant litter microbial communities from Arlington Agricultural Research Station in Wisconsin, United States - UWRJ-L213-509R-2 | ecosystem: Environmental > Terrestrial > Plant litter >... | reverse complement strand
TTCGGCGAGATGAAACGGTTGGGATGCGTCGATCGGTCTCCCATACATCGTTCAACTCCTGGAGGTGGAGGGCATGCATGGGCTGGAACTTGAACTACGCAAAGGTGACATCATTGGTATGTAACATGTGCATGAGATCTAATCACATACCAGATTACTCTCCATAGGCTCTGCCTCTACGACCATTTCTTCCAGATCCCTTTCTGCGTCAGATTCGTGTGCCATAGTCACAGTCAGATCCAGGAAGCGGAATTAAAACTCGGGCCGTTCAAAGGTCCATATTTGGATGGCACGCACGTGATTGAGCCATCGCGCTCAGGCTTGAGGCATGGACGCCGTTTACTTATTCAAATTGGCCGTCTGGCTTCGTATTTACCACCGTCTTTTATCTTTGGTCCCTTCCGAGAGCACTGCCTCAGCAAAATGGGTGACTATTCGCACTCCCGTGATTGCACATCAATATTCGCCAGTCAGATTCAGTGGTAACATACCCAAGGGGTACCGAGCGGCAATTGCCGAGACACGATGTAGGGGGGGGGGGTCAATCTGAGGGTCTTAAACCGTAACGCGCAACCAATCTCACCTTAAATTTTGGCGTAGAGCGGCACTTTTTTAGCCAAGCTAGCCAAACGAAATGTAAACGGGTTGAATTGAACTCGATATATCCTAAAATGGCCCAAGTTGTTGGCTGGCCTGTGCACCTTACCACCAGCCCCCTCGGACTGAAAGGGAACGATGACAAATGAATTAACACGTGACCTCTCTCAAGTTCAACTTCCGAACTTTTGTTGGTGCCACAGCCACAACACAATAAGTTTAACTTTGAGCCACCACCATCAGCACACATTAGGTACAAATAGAATGGTAGTTCGATCCTTGTGGGCTGTCGCAAGAGGTAGAAGCGTCATGAGGGCATAGGATCCAAAGTAAATAGGCTGAAATTGGGGGCAAATAAATATGCATCTCCCCCTTTTGTATGCCCATAGGGCCGTAGTAATGTAGACCTTTGCGTGGTGGCAACCGCTTGAAAAGTGTTACACTGCTGCACACTCTTTTGACAATAACCGGGACACCGGTTTAATCAAAAATTATCCTTCATGGTAAGCGCTCGTGCCCGCAGGGCGCAATTTCTAAAATCTGGGCCAGAAAACCGCCCACACTCGATTGACGCCAGCAACCAGGGAGGGAGGCGCTCAGGTGACACTGGCCGAAAGAGGTGCAATAGATGACAAATCTGGATAAGGGTCCACCCATATATGGTATTACCTTCCTTATTTAGATAGTAGGGGGAGGGTGGGGGCGGCTTCGGCAGTGCTTAAACGCGGTAGACAACATCGTGTAGTTTAGTTTTACCGTTGATACCCCTTGAACATACCTGGATTCTGTATCCAGCGAGTAAGTAGAATGATGTAACTTGAGCACTAGCGGTTACACCTCCTAGAGTATGACCTTACCTCGACATTATCTCTGTAACTCGTCATCAAATTCCCTCCTTCCCAATGACAAACCTTATTTCTGTAATTTATTCTGTTTCTATTCAATCACAGCGACACAGGGCTTCACCACTTTCAAGTAGCCCGGTAAATTGTCTATAAGGCACCGTCAGCCATCTCTCACTTATTTATTGGTTATTTTTCCGGAGAAAGCACCTATCTCCGCAGACTTTTATGGTCAAAATTCGCATGCTTAATTTAATCACGAACTTCCAATTTTATCCTCTTTACAAGAGGTAGTTTCACAGGATTATCTCTCCGTCCCACCAATCTGACTAATATTAATGAAGGCTATTTGTATCGAAACACATTGTTGGCACATATAATGGTGTTTAATAGATCAAGTGTTGCGATACCTATAGCTGAGGCCAACTTGGAGTTAAGGTTCCTTCGTCTGAAGCTGTTCAATGGTCCTACCCCTCGCAGGTACGACTAGAGAAGAGATAAAGTAATGGGACAGCAGAAACGCCAGTCCAACGAGGAAAGCTCAATCGAGGATTGCCAGTAGTCAGAGGTCGACCACTCGATGGTCGTTTTGGAAGCCCTATATTCCGGCTACTCTGGAAGTGTCTCGGATGTATTCATAGAGACCTATGTACGATTTAATTGACTCTGAGGACTCAGAAGACCCGGTATTGTTGCGCCTGCGTGCTGAATGGTTGACTTTAACCCGACAACAACCAACTTTTCAGAAACCCGGAAATAGATAGAAATATTTTGACATATTCTTAAAGTCTGAGCCCACGCATTCCAGAACACTTGAAATTATCTCAATCCGACGTGTTTTGACTGACGTATGGCGCTCGCGACACGCCAGCTCTATTTTGACCGACATTTTGATTTTGGACGGAAAAGGTAGAAGCATGAACACACCAATAATTGATAAACACCGGGAATATGGTTTAACTAAGAGCCCGAGTCATTCTCTCGCGCGGGTTGATGCCCGGGCACAAGACAAATTCTAATTTGAGCGTCATCGGCTAATAGGGCGGACTATGTCCATAGAAAAGGCTCACGTGCAACATTTATGTAAAGATTCTGGCTTAGAAGACGACTGTGATGTCTTCTGCAGACGACCTCGCCTCCCTCCTCCTTGTCCCAGAGAATGGTTCGAACTCCCAGGTGGCCCAGATTGCCCACCGCCAGGAACTAATCGTGAAGTGGGGGGGCATTCCGCCGGGAGCCAAAGTTCTTGAGCTTGGCTGTGGTCAAGGCGATTGCACAATCGTTATTGCTGATCTTGTTGGCGAGAACGGTTCAGTCGATGCCGTCGATCCTGCTCCCCCAGATTACGGTAAGCCGTGGAGATCTTTGAAATGGGCTCAACTTAGTAACATTCGAATACTAGGATCGCCATTTACAGTAGAACAGGCACAGAGGCATATCTCGTCCTCACGCTTTGGTTCTCGCATTACTTGGATCCGAGCACATCCTCTCGAGTTCCTACCTGAAGGATCAGCCGAGCCCAAATATGATATTGGCATATTGGCTCATTGTCTGTGGTACTTTTCTTCACCTTCCATTATCACATCGACTCTCCAACGCTTGTCATCGTTATGCAAGCGGATATACATCGCCGAATGGTCTCTATACTCCTCAACGCCCGCAGCTCACCCGCACGTGCTCTCTGCTCTCACTCAAGCATCGCTGGAATGCCGTAAACCTGAAAGTGTATCTAACGTGCGGACGGTCATTTCTCCTGCTGCTATCAAAGTATTGGCGGAGCAGGTAGGCCTAAAACTCATCAAAGAAGGACACGTCAGCCCGGGGGGGTATTTGCTTGATGGTAAATGGGAAGTTGCGGCTGTTTCAAATGCAGAATTTATCAAAGAGGTGGAGGAGAACGTGGTAAATGAAAGGGAAAAGGCGGTCATTTTTGCATTGAGGGACGCTATGCTCAGAAGTATAGAAGCTGTAGAGGGCGGTCGGAAAGGGGTTCAAAGTATGGACGTCTGGTGCAGTGTCTTTATCAATCTGTAGCCAAGTATGTAAACTTTTTCAAAGTTGGTGATAATTGGTATCATCTAGGTTCAAAAAACTAGAGCTGTGCAGCGGGGCGCATAACGTACTCTGACCACTCGTGCGCCTCGTCCGGTTGAGTTCCTCAGTGGTCATGTCCCTAACCGGAATCCTCAGACTATTTGGCTTTGAAGTACGGTTCGGACCAACTGCGAACCATTCCACCTTCCTGCTTGGCATTTTCCTCGGAGCTATCTTGGTATTTATATCAAAATTTCAGAAACTATTTGACCGTAGGTTTTCGGCAAAATCAAGAGCTATTTGGCATGTGTGACATGAATAGATTTCTCAAAAAAAAACCCCCAAGGCTTGCAATGGATTAGAAATCAGAGACTAACCACCAACAAATATTCTTGTACTTACCTGAACTCGAGTCTCAAACTTAGTTGCTTCCTTCCACCTGCTTCAGTGAGTAGGCTTGGAATCCGGTTTTCTTCCGAATTGGGGGTGGATACGCGGACAGCGACGGAGCGAGAAGCTGAGGATGAGATAGAGGTGATTCTTAGATTGACCCTACAGTGATTATCATGTTTGAATTCGATCCATTGAAGCAGACGAAGTTGGAATAAACGAATGGTATAAGAGAGAACGAATGTACCCTGTTCTCTTGAGATCAAGTAGGCCACCAGGGTATTTGAGGGTCAGCAGGCACATATAGACGGTTAACTCTGGACTAGAAGGCGTAATAAGATCGAGAAAAGGTGAAAGGCGACAAGAGTCGTGAGACGTACTACTGTACGAAGGTGAGCTGGTTTGGTCTCAAATGCCAGTTCAAGATGGGCCAAACATTCCACAAGGGAGGGAGCGACGGGACGAGATTTACCATGACTCAAGGGAGGTTGCAGCCGGACTGTCAGGAAATTATCACGAGAGAAGGAGAGCACCTGCATTAGTTGAAGAAGATATAAGGCACACGTCGTTCGAAAGTGTTGAAAGCAACAGATGAGAGTCGTCACGAAAGGCGAAACAGCGACCAAGTATCGTTGATTTTGACGCGGGCGGTATGGTGTTTGACAAGGCGGCGCCATATGGAAGTGCGGCGAATGCGAGGTTCAGTGGATGACGAAGTTCGTGTTTGGACGACTGTCGTCGAGTTGGGTGTTGCCGAGTTGGAGAGGCTGGCTAATCCATCCGCCGTTCAGATCGTAGATGTGAAAGGAGCACTGATCAACGTAGTACACTACTACATTGATTATATTTAGATCCACTTCGTTCTATTCTATCCAAAAAAACTTCTTATCCGTTTCATCCGACACTGTCGGCAGATGTTTACCACGAGAGTTTTGCGGCAGATTGACGAGTTGTTAGAATCTAAAACAAAAAAAAATCAGCTGCGATTTAGGCGCCAGAACTTGCTGCTTCAGGCTAATCCATAAAACTAACATATGTTCGGCCAAGGTGTGAATTTATCATGTCATTTCAATGCACTTGCGAGTGGGTACACAAAATAGAAAATATTCCCACCACTGCATGGTAGACATTCCCGGAATCACGTTGCAGCATCGCTTCTATGTTCTTTTCGAGTGTCGCAATCATGATAACAAGGGTCTATTTTAGCACGCTTGAGTCGTAAATTGGACTAGCTTTCTTTATGCCAAAGTTCTATCATTTGAGCATAATACTGCTATCTCGGGCAGTCCGGAAGAAATACTGTTTCCAAGTCCCATCCCCCTTATGGGTTCCTACCCCAGTGATAGTAATATATGGGCTCTATAAACATCCTGAAAAGCTCAGAACTGACTGGTCGAGGCCAAAAATGTTGAACTAATCTGGGCTGGCCGTTGGAGTTTCCAGGCAGATCCATTTGGAAACGATGGGAAACGTAAGGCGCTCAGTTTGCAACAAACAAACAAACTTTACTTTCCTTGAGAGCCGTTGCAGGTCTTGCAACATCAAGAGGCAAGTAATTTGGTGTGGTAACATATATAATACATACTTATCTAAGTAATTAATTCAGGGCCCCTTTGCGCTTGTCGATGGCAAGAAGCGCTGGTACCTTGCATGAATCTTATTTTCTTGTACAGTTGGTGCCGCTGCGAATACTCAGCACCAAAATATGCACCCCACGTTGTAACAAACAGACCACAGAGTTACCTGGTGCACTCTACATGGTGGATCAGACTAGCAAGGGTTTCACAGATCCGGAACGTACGGGAGTGTATGTCTCATACGCCGGTGATGCCCTCAATGCATCAAATCACCGCTGCCCGGACATGAATGTCTATAGGTCCTGTTTGGAAGGGTTAACGAAGTTTTTAGCAAACCATCCAAGCACATTTTCCCAGTGCCTCGGGAATACAATGACTCGCTCTACGGGGCCGACAATGTTGTGTATTTAAAGACCTTCTGAAAACATCTTAATACATCCATTTCCGCGTCCATTGAATAGATCAAACTCTCGATCGCACCTAACTTGAAGCCGATTATCTCTTTGCACCCCGTCTCCTTATAATTGTATGCGCTGGTCTCCCTTCGTGTCCATACTCCCAATAATAAATGCCAGCAATCAACACGAGCGAGCCTGTCTTCACACCCATGGCTTTCCTTCCGTCAACGGTCGCATATCAAGCGACAATTTCGGTTTACCTTGTCGTCGGATCAATGGGTGTATGTCTGTCGCGGTACGGTGTCTTTCCTCTAAGCTCACCTTTCGGTTATTAGGTATTGGCCTGGGATATCCTTGACAATCTGACATCAGACTACGTCCTGCTCTTCAAACTTCCCATTGGTGCACCAACTATCGCTTACTTCATCTCAAGGTCTCCGATGTTGACTTTTCGTGAATTTTTTTTATTAATCTCCATTGAAGGCTAGGAACCTTTGGCTTCGTGTTGAGTACGACATTACTCAACAGTGAGTGATGGATCCAGTCTTATTGACGCAGTACCTTGACATCTTCCAATTTCCAGCCGCACTTACAGAAAATTGCATGAGGTTCTTGATGGTCGCCATTGGGACATATCCCGTGGCTATGGCAGGCACCACTCTCCTATTCTTCTTCCGCGTCCGCGCTGTCTTTAACCGGGATAAATTTGTGGTGGCCTTTTTTGCGTTTACATGGATCGCAGTTCTGGTTGGAAGTCTGACTACAATTTGGGGAGTTGTTGGAGCGAAAATCGGATCCACCAATTATTGCATGGTTATTCATGTGGAACCATACGTCGCATCTGCATCCATCGTAATGCTAGTGAACGACACTCTCGTGTTTCTCGCTATCACATGGAAACTTATGGGGAATGCGCGTATCGATAGCTCGATTCGAACTGGTTTCAGGATTCTTGCCTTTGGAGAGTACATGCCAGCACTATCAAAGGCCCTGTTGCAGGATGGGCAAGCCTATTATCTGTACGTTTTCAGTGTGGTTGTCTGAGGTAAGAAGATCTAAAAGTCTTTTTTTCACATATAGAACCACTGTAACGACGACTCTAATGAGCGTCATCATGATGCACCTCCGTGCAGTGCCAGCTATATTTCACATTGTGTTTGGAGTACCAAACATTGTGCTGATGAACATGATGGCCAGTCGTGTGTTTCGAAGAAGAAGACTTGTTCGTTACAAGCAATCTCTCATTGAGAACAGCACAATTCTATGTTCACAGCTTGGGGGCCACGGAAATGCGAATGAACCACCAGGTAGAACGGCACCAATTCCCTTGGTATCTGTCCAAACAAGGAATGGGGACGAAGAATCCAAAATGAACCATTCCACAATTCCAATCGAGGTCGCTATTGTGATTGAAGCTCAAAAAGAAAGACATCTCGACGAGAAGCCAGAATATTCTGGGGGACAGGAATTAGTGTAGCCTCTATGTGTTTCACTTTGGTGTTTTCACGATGTATCTATAGCATCTCATTTTAGACATAAGTGTGGAATTAATTAATCACTTAAATTAGCAAGCGTCAAGCATGCCTCTACATCAGGTCTCAAGGGTTTTGGCTGGTTCGGTCCTACCTTACACACTATGTAACGCGGACCATCCAAAAATAATTTGATGCATCGCGTCCAAATCGCGTCTAAACTTAACGCTGACCTCTCTTCTTACACCTTATTCTAATCGCTCTTTTTGATTGGTCGTGCGTCTCACATCCCAACCGTATCCCCGTCATCTTGTTTCGTCGATAGTCCCGCATATCATGGACTACAAGGACGGATGTAAGTTAGCCTCAGATGCAACACGACATGGACATACCTAGGCCATTGACATAATCTATTCCTTTAAAATGATACTGCTGTCGTATACTTCATGTGTCTGGGGTTCAGCTGAGCCTGAAGAAAAATACCTGCCTGGAACTAGTAATACACGAGTATTCGATACCCCACCGGAATTTATCTACGAGAATAGATGCGTGTCAACAGACGCTTTGCTACTGTAGGAAAATGGTTCAAAAAATTTCTACCGTCAAAGGCACTAGGGCAGCATGAAACCGATTTAAATATTATATTAGCCTTTTTATATTACTCTTACATCCATTAGCGAAGGCCTTGCCTTTCGAATGTCCGGTGATCATTAGGTGGAGCTTAAAGCTTTGAGACTTCATCCGCGACGCTTAAGTTGGATCTGTGATGATAATGTTCCGAGCCCGTCCATTCGGACGCCAGTATAATCAAATGCATATATGCGACAGAAGGAGTGGATAACAAGGCAGATATAGATGAAGCACCCAATGCGAAGTCTTTATCGGTCATCGCAGGTCATTTCCCCTTCCTCATCTCTCCAAAAGACAATGATGGGATAGGATCATACACATACAATTGTTTTGTATCTCAACGAATACTCTTTTGATCGCCTTCGATCGACCATATCTCTCCTGTAACGTATCCTTCATGAATGGTCTAATACGAAACTGCATTTGGGGGCGTGGTGATATCGATCCAGGCCTGAAAGGGAAAGCTATGCCATGTTCAATCTTCTATGGCGAACTGCTAATTCTGGGTGCTGGAGAGGCACGTCAGTCACAAATAACGCACTAGGGAAGAAAAGGCAGCGTACATACCTGTCACCGTGTGGCGATCCAGAAAATTCCTATTCATCCTATCTCGGACCTCACCCTCTGCCTACCTTGATCGAGTGACCTTTTCCAACCTAGGGCGTAGATGTGGATGGTGTCAAAGTGCGAGGTCGAGTGAAGGATATCGACGGTTTACGCCTAGTGGAGTAAATGTAAGCGGGATTAAGGCGTTGAACGAGAATAAAAGAACGGCAGAACGTACCCTGGGCTGCACTGATTCGCTTATTCCGATATTTCTTTCTCGGAATTAGGGTTGAAGTTTGACCGCTCCCACCAGATGCCTTGAAAAAGTGACAGCTCTTCAATATTTATTTGCATTGGTACAAAACAGAGTTTCTGAAACTTGAGGGGCATAAAGATGTTCGAGGGAATGTGTGAAAAGATACGGGGGCCTTGGGATCTAGATTTTGTGAGCAGATCGAGGGAAGGCGACAGTCATGGGACACACCGAAGCAAGGAGCAAATAGGATCAAACTCAATGAGCCATATTCACGAAGAGCTGAACATTCTTAAGTGACTTTAAAGGAAGTTGATAGAGAAAGAATCCCTAGTTTTAATCATCTCTTAGAATCTATGAATGAGGGTATCGATAAGATTATCGAGGAGGGATCGAACTTCTTTGAAGGATGAGACTTACGACGGGAAAAATCTTGATGGAGAGGCTTCACAAGAGATATTAGGAAGGCACCGAGGTTTGGACAGGCTTGACGTTGAGAATTGAGGACTGCAGAGGAGGTTCATCGCGAATGGACCTTTGACCAGGTGTTGGGGAGTTTGCCGTTCTAATAGCAGACTGCGAGCAAACTGGAGGATTGAAAGGTGTACGCTGACTGGCGATGAAACAAGACCTGAGGCCTGAGAGGTGAGGTGAGGTGTTACCCGGTACGGTCCATTGCTGAACACCGGGGTCCGGGAGCATCCAGGCGCTGCGAGAGAGGTTGACAAGACTTTTGATGGGGTGGGCGTGGCTAGAATCGGTGAAAGGGAAGAGCCAATGAGATCGATGAAAGAAAGGGGGGTAGCGTCAGAAGGGAAGTACAGATACATCGGCATGATATGAGGAGGTGAAAGGCCTCCGTTCTTTGGAAGGTGTTGAGGACTGCAGATCAGAGTTGTCGCAGAAGGCGTTCGTTGAACCAGTCACATCATTGGACAAAGAGAGATCGGCGTTGTCGGCCCGGACAGCTGATACTTATGAATGGCCAGACTAAACGGTATCATCTGATTGCGCACGCATGGGTCCCTCTCGTCTCTTCCGAGTCAAATGCAGCCTCGAGGCTGCTACAAGATTTTACAAATGAAGTGTCTTCCCTCAACACTTCGTCTGGATAAAAATTAAGTAGATTCCTGTTGGCAGTGCCGCACAATGTGCAAAGCGGTGCTGTGGGCAGTGAAGGTAATCAAAACGTGACCACTTCGAATCGGCCTCTCTTGTGCCTCCATCTATTCCCCACTCAATCCATAGCCAAGCCATCATTAATATCTCTCTGAGTCCGACCGTCTGCGTGCGCTGATTTGAGCTCGTCGCTACCCAACATCTTCAGTCAGGATGTCTTTGGTTCCCTACCCGGCTGAATCCAGTGGAAGTACATTTGCATGGCAGAACCAGGGCGCTCATAGGTACCACTATGGTCCATCAGGTGCGTTAGAGCTCGTCGCATGTTATTATCTTAACTATTTTGAACCTTATTGTTCTTAGCGTCAAATTTCGACCACGCCGTGAACACCACGATCACGAATAGTCACATCAGTACAAGCATCACCCAGGTACAAGCTCGTAGTAGAGGTGTGTAAAGAATTTACTTACAATCGATCCTCTAAAAGCTGATGCACAGCTATCGATCCAGGTCTAGACGTTCTCGGCAAGAATTCCGCACTAGGTGCCATTTATAACTCTTTAGAACGAGAACGACTTGATGCACCAAAATGCCATCCCAACACGCGCAAGGCAGTCATCAAGAAAATCATCGACTGGATACGTGGAATAATCGAGTCGGAGACTTTGATCTTATGGCTCTATGGTGCTGCCGGGGCAGGGAAGTCTGCTATTGCACACACGGTCGCCGAGATCTGTGAGACCTGTGGATGGCTCGTGGCTTCCTTCTTCTTCTGGAAGACGGCTGGCGAACGAAACAACGTGAATCGATTCGTTGCGACTATTGCTCATCAAGTTGCTCTGGCGATTCCCACCGCGCGGGAGTTTATTGGAGCAGCTGTCGACTACAACCCATTTATCTTCGAACAATCTGTCGACGTCCAGCTCAGTAAACTCATTATCGAGCCACTTGAGCAGCTTGTCTCTGCTGGAATAATTTTTGATATCTCCCCCCTCGTTATCATCATTGATCGCCTCGACGAGTGTCAAGGAGGACATGTGCAGTCTGGCATCGTCAAGTCGCTGGTTGCCGCGTTTCGTCACTCATCGCTCCGTATTCGCATTCTCATTGCCAGCCGTCCGGAAGTCCACCTCCAATCCATCTTTAATCAAATCACTATCCAACCTCACCTCTCGCGACTTTCTCTATCCGATGAATGTTCCCCCAATGAAGATATCTATCGATTTCTTGAGGACTCATTCAAGAGGATCAAGCGAGAACACCCCCTCGCCTCCTATATTCCATCTTCCTGGCCTTCCACCGATGTCCTCCGTGAGCTCACCCGGAAATCGTCGGGCCAATTCATCTTTGCATCTACAACAGTCAAATATATTGGTGGAGATCCTCACCAGCTTCCACATCGTCGGTTAGACGTCATTCGTCGACTCCAGCCTCCTAAAGGGGAGAAGGATATGCCGTACGCAGAGCTGAATTCCTTATACCACCATGTACTCTCTAACGTCGACAGCACCGAGGCGGTCATACTGGTCCTCGGAACCTTGATTGTTGTTAACCCAGAGGCTGGGGACGACGGGATGTACACGCCAGAAGATGTCGATGATTTTCTCTTCTGGGAACGTGGAGAAACAAAAGCCTGCCTAAGCCAGCTCGCATCCCTTATCGAATGTAACGCGGCTGGTGTTATATTCATTTTGCATGCCTCACTATCGGACTTCCTACTCGATCCATTTCGATCCCGTCAGTTCTACCTGTGTCGCGAGTACGTTTTAGGTGACACTGCGGCTCTTGGACTGCGCCATCTGCGCCAATCGGAGGGTAATAAAGATGGTATGTTTATTCTACTCTCCCGGAAAGTTGTTCTTCGAGTGCTGATCTGCAACATGTCCTATCAAAGATTCTGCGTATTACATCTGGGTTACCAGGCGCTGCATTCAGGCTGGCCCATGTTGCACCCCTCAACTTCGAGAGGAGCTGGTTCAACTATCGTTCCATACTCTCCACAGCGTCAGTAAAATATCCAATGCGATTTACGAATTTTGGCAGTTGTCAGAAGAGATTATCGAGATGGTGGAAAAAAAGGTAAGCAGTGATTATTTGAATTGCCGTGACTCAATTACCAGCTGATAACAGAACCTCCAGGAGCAATTCTCTCATCTCATCTCTGACCTTCAGGCTTTTTGCCTTCGAACAGAGCGTATCTCTGACGATAATCTAATTTTGCTGCTCTATGAGGTGCAACACTCCCACATCCTTCAGGTTGAGGCCTCAGATCCGACTTCTGTGTTTCCTCTCGTGATTGATACCGAATGGCATGAGCCTTTTCACCGAGTTGTCCAGATATTATTCACCAAGCGTCCCCAATATCAACGTCTCGAATTTACAGGGCAACATCACACAACAGTTGCTCAGACCTTTCTGATGTACTTCTTGGACCAAGCGTAGGTCTTCAGTTTCAAATCCTGTTCTTCATGCGCTGATCAATGCCATTATTTTAGCCTCTGTCAGAGTGCTGATGAGTTTCACATGGCCGAGGACTGGAAAAAGCAAAACCATTCCAAGAACCTGTCGGTTTTGCTCTACATCGCCCATGTGCTTCCTCAATCTTGCAAATCTGAAAGAATTACGAGATATATCTTCCTTCCGGAAGATCGTACGGAGAGCTGGGAATATCCACGGAACTTTCATGCAAATTTCACTTTGGACGGGTGGAATGATCATATCATACAACCCGCTCGAAATGCAGTTCTCGATTATTATAGGGTACGCACCCTGTTTCTCATCAATGAAGTGCTCGCGATTACACTCATTCAATCGATCTCTATTCATCCACAGCGCTACGCAGAGCCATCCGACATTGAGGAGTACATGCGCATCAATAATCTATCCTAGTCCTCCCTTGTTTAGTCGTATACTTTTGGTAGATTTTCATCGACGCCTTCCTTGCTAGACTCAGTAAATATTCCACGGCTCTAAATTACTGTTTGGAGTACCGATATCTTACAAGTTGGAGATTTTCGCACTTCCCTGCACCACACCAGAACGAGGACTCGTCTAGTACGGCACATACTACCGGCAGCCCAAATATGTTGGTAAGATTCCGCTTCCGAAAGTACTAGGGCAACATGAAACCAGCTCAATATCAAGTTGAATAAGTATACTGTACATTCTATTTATGTTGTGACGGGGCTCAAAGCATGTATACTATAAATACAGTCGATAAATCGCACTGGCAAAAGTTGATGAATTTCTCCAAGAAAGCATTTGGATGCCACGTCGCCCTACCCGCATGTATTCCAAGAATTTGCTAGATCAACAAAGCCTTAAATTTCTTCGACGGTCGCGGAAAAAAAAGAGAGTGACAGTATGTAACGGGTAACAAATCGTGAGCTGAATGCCTCAGATCAATATTGACGTATGTGAGCGTACCTATCACAAGCGGCACTGAACCGAGAGGCAATGGTGAAATAGCACCGTCACTAGCGAACCGATGTCATGGAGAAAGTGGTGTTTTATCCGCAGTGTCAGGAGCACTTCACCGTGTGTCCTGCCAATGCAGGAATGGCCCAACTCACTGGTGGCGTGCAAAATTTATTATTTCGGGGAATCGTCCTGGAACCCATCGTCAACAAGATCGTTGATTACGGTTGACCCTCGTTGGTGTCTCGGGCTCTACACCATATTTGATCTTCAATGGCGCGGCAATCGTACTGGTTGCTGGAGAGACATGTCAGTGAAAAGGATGAACTAGAGAATCAGAAGTTATCGCATACACACCTGTACCCTGTTTCCCAAATCATAATGTGCTCAGTCGCCTCTTTCGATTCCCGCACTCCGCCGATCGTCGTCGAGCGTTCTTGGAGTCCGATTTTGGCCCCGACTTGAGAGTGTAGATGTGAATACTTTCGAGGCGCGAGGTCTAGACGAGTTTGTTCGAAGTTTATGGTTATAACGTATGGTGCCTAAACGAGGGGAGCAGTAGAAATATTATGTTGTTAAAGAGTGGGTGAAAAGCCAGGAAGTACCCTAGTCATCTGACTCGATGATTCCAAATTTCATTCTTTCGAAAACTGAGCAGGAAGAGGATCAGTCTTCACAAAATCGCTAGACCGAATCTCAAAAGCATATAGATATAGAAAGACTTACCCTTCAAGTTTGTTCGGCTAACCTTGACCCAGGGGTAACTGCCACCTGCGCTGGATACAGGACGAAGTTATCGAAACTCGAAAGAGTGTTCACGGGAATGCAAGCAAAATTGCGTGGACTTTATAACTAGAATTTGTGAGCTGAGTGAGGGAGGATAAAGGTCGTGAGACGCACTAAAGCGAGAACGGGAACGGGATCGAACTCGATGAGCCAGTTTTACGATGAGCCAAACATTCCATCATGACGCAAAAAGGGAGGGATGGATCGGTGTAGGAAGGGGCCTGAGTTTGGTTCAGCCCTTTACATCTGCGAATGAAAGCAGTGATGAAATCGTCAAGCAAGGGGGGGTCGACAAACGATGGGACTGACGATGGCGGAATGGGAGCGGGAGTCAGACTCGATGAGGAGGTTTCACGAGAGAAAGGGAGACATTGAATAATCTGAGGGAGGAGTAGGTGTCGAAGCTTCGATTTGGCTGACGTCGAGGATTACGGAGGAGAGTCCTCGCGAAGGGCGGTGGATCCAAATCAGTGCTGCTACACCTGTACACTGAGTCTGACGTTCGAGCAGGTCAGGTTGTGCAGCGAGTAGGTGGGAAGATTGAGGGAAAGCGTAGACTGGCAATAGAACAGAAACTGAGGGGTGATGATGCCGACTTTGGGTGTGATGAGTGCTAGCCGGAATCTGACATGAAAGGGCGATGAGATCAGGGAAGAAACCGAGGGGATCGAATGAGAAGTACCATATGCAGAAGAGGATTCGATTCGATTGTACGGTGAGGAAGAAAAGGAAGCTCCGTGAATTCAAAGGTACCGGTGCATATTGGATATTGAAGAGGAGAACAGGCTGAGGAGAGGCATTGAGCTGAATGCGGGATCATGGACCGCTCAGGCTTCGATCTGGTGTGGATTCATGTTGGATGAAACAGTGCCATCGTGCATAGCTGCGAGTAGTCGACTATTCGGCCGTTGAATGCACTTATGCAGCCCTAGTTGTCTTTTGTCGCTGAGTTTGGATGAGGACTCGGGAGGCGGAAGAACTTTGGGCTTGGC
>Ga0247741_1001069_pt1 | contig 15073 bp, 18 predicted proteins | sample UWRJL213509R2_FD_180945 | JGI IMG/M metagenome (GOLD analysis project Ga0247741, IMG submission 180945) | Plant litter microbial communities from Arlington Agricultural Research Station in Wisconsin, United States - UWRJ-L213-509R-2 | ecosystem: Environmental > Terrestrial > Plant litter >... | reverse complement strand
CAGCATGGTTCTGCAGTATAGGCAAAGCCCCACAGGAGGTCCCCTGTGACAGGGGACTTCCTGCCTGATCGCATCGGCTCCACAGGCTATTTCCTGTCTCTGATGACTTCAAGTAGCTTACATGGTTGGATCGTAGGACTCACAAGGCGCATGCGACCAACGATCAAGCGGCTGCCATTGCAGAAGCTGAGAAGCTCGCGCAGGACGCGATTGACGATGAGGTGCAACGAATTGCACATCATCTATCGGCTACAACACTGGCTGATCGTGTCTCTGGCTCATCAACTACGCCTGGCGGTCGTCTCTGGTCTGCAGATGACCCGGACATTGAAGAGATTGCAGCATTGCATCGTTCAGCGGCTTCAGATGGCCTTTCGTCCACGGCAAGTCTCCCAAGCATATCCCCACACAAACATAAGATTTCCTCTTCAACATCTGGACGCAATCACTTGGGAAGTACACTACCGACTCCGAAGCCTTCACCCTATCAGCGAGCAAATTCTGATCGGACGAAAGACGTGGAACTTAGGCGATGTCTTCGGGATCTCCAAAACGAGGTCAATGACTTTGCTGCTGAAGTCAGCATTCGTCTAGATACTCTCGGGAAACCTCTGGATACTGGGCCACCTTTGACCTTTCCTTTGCTCGAGTTTCTCGATGCTTTGGACGGGTTTAAGGTTAGGCTATCTGCGGTTACTTACTCGAGTCCACCCATCGCAGCCCTCAAATCCAGCATATCAAGTGATCTTACCTCACTTGACGGACGGCTCAAGAGTGCCAAGCGGTCCTGGGATGACGATCTAGCACGTATAAGGTGCCTGAAAACACCAAAATCCGGAGTTTTTTTCGATGCCTGTATGTCTTCCCATTTTCAAATGACACCGCCATTTACTGACTTCTGGATTAGCTCATCACTACCAAACCGTCTTCGAGAATGCAGACCCTATCCTTCAAGTGACTTTCTTTATGGTCGTCGCCTGTCAGATCGTTTTGGGTGTTAGCCGACGCGGTTGTGCTTTCCTCCTTTCGATGGTCAACTACATTATCCAGCTCACCATCCTTCGACTGGGTCCAAATCTTTCTCAGCAGGATGAAAAGCTCCTTGCAGATATGCCAGCTGACGTCCGGGGTGTGGAAGCCCGCTTCAATCTCAAGGGCGCCCATACTATCTTCGCCGTCTGTCCAAATACCGATTGTCACGCTCACTACAAGCCCTCGTTTAAGAATGGCTCCCCCATTCCCATCTACCCAGAAATTTGCTCTCACAAGGAGTTCAAAGGCGGTGATTCCTGTGGAACAAAGCTTCTTCGACCTCGAAATATCAATGGGGTCACGGTTAAAATGCCCATCAAACAATTTGTCGGATTTAGTTTCAAGCATTGGCTCGCCGGACTTCTCTCTCGCCCTGGGTTTGAGAAGAAGATGGACAGTTCGTGGGAGTCTTGCAAAACAGGTTTCACGCCTGGTGAAATGCACGACGCCATAGATGGGGAGATGCTACAGAACTTCAATGGTCCAGATGGGAAGCACTTCAGCATAGGCGGCGAGGACGGGCGGTATGTGTTCTCGTTGGGCCTTGATTTTTTTAACCCTGGGGGAAACAAGCAAGCTGGAAAGAAGAAATCGGTGGGGATGGTTTCTCTGGTTTGTTTAAATCTACCTATCGACATTCGGAACCAACCTGAGAACATGTTTCTCTACGGCGTCATACCTGGACCTAATGAGCCCCCTCTTGCATGCCTCAACCACTACCTAACCTATCTGGTCGATGAGTTGAACGATTTCTGGTCACCTGGTGTTCGCTTTTCCCGCACCGCCGAATACTTCTATGGACGCTTAGTTCTTGCAGCCATTGTGTGTGTTGTGTGCGACCTAATTGCCGCTCGCAAGACTGCCGGATTTGCTTCAATCAAGCACACTCAGATGTGTGCCATGTGCCACTGTACTCGTAAGAGTCATGGCCTTGGCAACACTGATGTTCACACCTGGCGTCGCCGAACAAAACAAGAGTTCTTGGATGCAGCCAATCGCCATCGAGCCGCCACAGACCAGAAGGAAAGGAAGGCTATTGTTGACGAAACTGGAATGCGTTGGTCTGAGCTCCTTCGACTTCCTTATTTTGATCCGTCGCGTTTCGTGGTTGTCGACGCCATGCATAACCTCTTCCTTGGCCTCATACACGAACACTTCGAAATCTTGGGCATACGGTTGGACAATGACGACTCGCTCTTAGTGGTTGTTGATATTGCAGAATCCATTCCACCTGATTCCTACACGCATCTTGCCGTCCATGAGCAGCGCTCTATGAAACGGCTAATCCACACCCTAGAAGCTCCAATGGTCGCCGATCTCAAGACTCCCGAAGGGCACTCTTTCTACGAGAAAAGGTTCTCGAGATGTCATCTGAAAACCTTACGGCTCGCATGTGAACTGCTCAATGCGCCTGCTCTACCAGCGACGCATGCTAAGAAGACGAAAACCTTCAAAGCTGACTACGTCAAGAGGCTTCTCGCTTGGGTATGTGTCTTGATCTCAGGCTATCTGCACGTATTAACAACCTACAATGTTCCTAGAGAACCACCCAGAATGAGAACTGGACATCTAGCTTCAAACGAGGGCACATTCTGAATGAAGACGAGGTTGATGCGCTCCGCGCTGATATCCAAAACATGACGACTCCATCTTGGCTCACGTCTGTTCCAAGCAACCTTGGTCAGCCTAGTCATGGAAAGCTGAAAGCCGACCAGTGGCGAACACTGGGCACGATTTACCTTCCGGTTTCGCTGATCTGCCTATGGGAGAAGGTTGTCCCCAACAACAATCGATCAAGCCGGTGCCACAAGATGCTCATCACCACCCTCCATTTGATCTCAGCAGTGATTGTTGCAACATTACGCTCCACATCTCGAGAGAAGGCTGAGCTTTATCTTCATCATATGTCAGAATATTTGAAGGGCATGCGGGAGCTCCTTCCTGACTACCAGTTCCGTCCGAATCATCATATGGCACTGCACCTCTGGGAGTACCTCCGCCTGTACGGTCCTGTTCATTCCTGGTGGACTTTTCCATTCGAGCGCCTGATTGGCCTGCTTCAACGCTTGCCAACAAATTTTAAACCAGGTAATCTCCGTCTGTATAGGCTATTGCATTGTGTTCTAACCATTTTCATTGTGAAGGACAACTCGAGGAAACTATCGCAAACTCTTTTACGAGATCCGCAAACCTCCGGGCTTTACTTCTCAAGGCGGAATGCCCACCAGCTATAAAGAACTGCAGCTCGATCTTTGCAAAGCTTGTACATCCGGATGTTCGAAGTGCGACTCTGTTCGATATCAGTGAATTTACCATCACCGATGATGAGGAACTTCCTGATGAAGTGCTGGGTGGGCTTACCCCCCTCAAGGAGCCCGTGTACCGAGCATTATGCACATTCTTTGGCAACTCACCACCCCGCGCTGCAAAGTCACTATCTTACTTCACGATAAACACTCGCACATTTTCCATCATGTCGCGACACAAGGGTAACAGCTCAGTGCTTATTCGTCAGGCAGCCGATTCCAAAGCTGAATCGCTACCTGGTCATATTGAAGAGATTATCCAGACTTCACCTATAGATGTGCTTTTTGCAGTGCGTTTTTACAAAAAGCGTGTTGCTCGTGACCCTTTCCCCCAATATCCAGTGCTTCGCTCATCCATGTGGCATCTTGACCTTGGGCAGCTTGTTATTGTCCGTCCCAAGGATATCGAATGCCATTTTGCTAGCTTGGTTGTAAATTGGGACGGCCTTGAGTGTGTTGCTGTGGTCTCACTCGCACGGGTATGTGCTTCTTTCGTTTGACAGGAAGTATTCACTAAATGATGTTCATAGGTTTGAGATAATAAATAGACTTTACCTGTAATACCTGTAGTAATGGGCAGATGGTGTTGACAACTCTGACTATCCGCATACGAAGTAGATGCTCATCACCAGTTATATGTCTGCTGAAAAAATTCAACTTGCGTGCGCGCATACGGTGACACTCGTGTGCGCGTGTCGGTGCACGATGTATTTTCCCTTCAGAAATTTTTATACTTTTGTTCGACTTTTTCAGTCAGGACAATAAGGCTTAAATTGGCGTAGAATACTAAAAAAATCCAGCGACTAAATTTAGCAGTTTCAATATATTTTCCAGGTCGTGTAAATAATAAAATTTTGTGAATGGAGAATCCTGGCAAATATTTACATTTTCGCACTCTCTTCCCAAGGTGAAAACCTACACAAATGGTAAAATTTCCTGTGCGGTAGAATAAGTTGAAACAATATAATTGTCAATGCATTTGTGCAACCTTTTGCTAACTCCGAAATCGTGTGTAACTTAATCGTTCTCCTCTATGGTTTTTTTTGTCAACCATATTCGCATTTTCCACTGATTTTCGCCCTGGGAAAATAGTCGCCCGCCAGCAGTGCAACTTACTGATGTATTTGCCGCTCGGCCCGCTCATACCACCCAAATCGTCGCCACACCTGCCTGTTCGGCCAAGTTCAGGCCGTCCCATTATTTCCCTGTCCATGGACACTCTATTCCTCGAGAAATGGGAATCCGTACCAGTAAGTCGCGTGAAATCTTTCTTGGAGAAGAGAAAGTCTGAGAAACAGTTATATAATGATTCTGACTGGCAGTCGAATACTAGTACCATGTTTAAGCTGGCTGTCGCAGCGTTAGCCTTGTCTACCGAGGTACAGCTCTCGGGCGACGATGAGGATTGGTGTCGCAGACGTCTGACGAAGTTCATTCACCGTCTGTGGGATAAGGTACTCTAAAGCACTACTATAATATGAATATGTACTGCACTGGTATTAGTGTATGAGACCGATTGTGTTCATTCGTCAACGAGTAAGTACATTATAATGGCTCGTAGCGGTAATCAGATTCTTTCTGGATTAGTGAGACTATGCTGATCTTCACGGATGGGTCGGAAGAAAACAATGGGAGTAATTCTTTAGCGTCAAGCATCCTCAACTCCTTCTCCACTTGAACGTGTTCAGATGGGTAGTCGTCACCCGCGACCCATGCATAATGGAGGGTGACCCTAATTATTACTGACTCCAACAGAGGGAAGATGGAGCTTTTAGACAAATGCCTGTCGAGCTCGTGCCAATTTCCGTGTGATGAAAAGGCCTTCCGCCATTCAGAGACGAGTGAACGGAGATCCAATTCAATGGTCCGCAGAGTGCATGATGCGGAAGGAAGTGGTAAGCAGTGAAATAGGCGGGTTGGCAAGCTTCTTCCGAGACTAAGGCGGAATCCGATTTTGAGATTCTCCAGAGCTGGAAGCAAATGGAGATCAATTGAGTTTAGATTGTTCCCTATGGAATAATGTGATATCAGTGCTCGGCAGGATTACGAGCCAGAATAAGACTCTATTCGCACCGTGTGGACCCGAGATTTCAAGCTCCTTCAAGCTATGAGCCAACGGATTTAGCACAGCTTCCATGTCCGCAATACTAGGACTGTAAGTGAGTCGTAAGTGAAGGTGGCGAAGGTTAAGCATGAGTTTTTGGTTCTGATGAGCTCCTTTGAGCATGTCGGCGAAGCTGTACAGAGCCGCGTAGTCGTGAATCTTCAAGGTCTGTATGTGAGGGACACGGACGCTGCCTGTAATGGGAGATACAAAACCATGATATCTAATTCCTTCGAGTTGGATATTTCTTAAACCAGGTAGACGGAGTAGGAAGGCGGGATCGAATTCTCGAAAGTTGCGAATGGACAACTCTATGAGAGTATCGACCCTCGAAAGATGGTTGAATACACCGATGGCTTTGTCGTAAAGTTCGGTAAATGACGTAGATGGGAAGGTATAGTCAGTGACTGGGCTGACACCACTTAGTGTGAGTCGGCAAAGTGAACGGGTTGTCTGAATGATGGGTTCCATCCGAACGAGAGGATCATACCATCCAAATTGAGTATTGGCCTTGACCTCCACGGCGAAGGAACGAATGTGCAAGGCGAGGCTAGGATTTGCTTCCAGCATACGAAGAAGTGTTTCACCACGGCGATCATATATTGTGATATGGTCGAAAAGGTATCTCTGAGCCTGCGGGCGAAGGTAACTGCAGACAAGAGTGCAGTTCTGCAGCGCCGCCCTGGTCTTGGTATCGCGCCGATGGTCAAGGAATCGGAGGCCAAGTTCCTCCACGAAAAGAGAAAGAATATCGAAAGGTATATCAGACATCTTTGGAGTTTGGTGCAGAGAAGGCGTTGAGACAAAGGTTTAAGGGGCGAGTCACAAAGCTGGCCCGGCGGCCCGCAAGAGGCTGGAGATTGCCGGGCGCACCCAAATTTCCACTTGCCAAGCACATTCAAGTCGACCTCAATGATTAGTGCAGTGGCTGCACGGAAGGCCGCCCTTGCCTCACAGAATACTCTCGAAACTGTCGACGGAAACCAGCCACCCATCTCTCCCCCCAGAAATCACAAGCCACCAGGAAAACGAAAACCTTCTTCTCAACCCTCTAAAACACAGACTCCCAAGAAGAAAGCTCGTAAACTGAAACCATTTGAAAAGTCGAATGGTATCAGGGTGGAAGATTCTTTCAAAGATCAGACAGATATGATAGTAGTGGATGCAGCTTCGGAGGAAGGTTCAGATGACTCGATGAGTATGTCGGAAACTTCTGATGATGGACTGTTGTCTGAAGCCGCCAGGACGACAACTACCAGAGGAAAGAGAGCATGGTCACCTAGCCTACCTGTGGAGGACTCATCGGACGACGACCTACTGGAAAATGCTGAGGGTGCTATCTTCGATGTTACGGACATTTTACCACACCTGCTGAGTTCAGGTCGGAGGGTTGACCAACCAGAGGGTGGTGGTCTACTATCTACCTTTCAACCAACGCCAAACGTCAATCTATTCTTTACGACCGAAGACGAATCTCTGTTATTGGGAATACCACACCCCTGCACTCTCGTTTGTCTGAACCACGAAGAAACTATTTGTGTGCTTGGGACCTGCGGTTTGACGGTGCTTCAAGGGTCAATATCCATCTATGGAACACCAATCCAACCTTCCTCCAGACTATATCCCGTTTATGCTCCACGTTCTGCGCCTCTACCAATCATTCAATCTATTCCCGCTATTCCTGACCAGTCCAGCACACTTTTTCTCAGCGCGGATAAACTTCCTCCTCACCTTCAGCCTGCCCTCAAGTTTCAAACTCTTATCGCCATTCAAGAGATCCATTCTGGGGTAGAGGGCCTCGTTCAAATTTGCCGGACGTTCGAAAGCGTCTTCGAGCCAAACCGCTGGCAGCGAAGTAATACCAAAACCCCATTCCAAATCCCAGGAATTTACATGGTTCGTGTCTCTCTTCGGACCAAACGCTAGTGCTGACTGCTAGTCCAGGTGACCCACGCAACGAAGGATCTATCCCCCTTTCGTCTATCGCCTTCATGGTCGGAGGCGCTGAGATTGTCCACCGAGGTCCACAACGATTCTATGCCTGGAAGGTATATCGTTAAGGGTCCAAAAAACACTGGCAAGAGCTCTTTTGCTCGGACATTGGTCAACAGACTCCTCTGGTCGTACGTGGGTAGTAACCTGATGTGATCTCTAACTCACTTGGCCCAAGATTTCGAAGAGTTGCCTTCCTCGAATGCGACATTGGTCAATCCGAGTTTACGCCAGGAGGTATGGTGTCATTGAACATCATCTCAAATCCTCTCTTCGGTATGCACTTTACGTATGTTCGACTGTCAGTCCGACTCATGTGATTCGGTTGTCCAGGTCCTCCGTTTACCCACCCCACTTTGCCAAACTACTCTCATTTCATTGGTTCATTAACACCACGATCGTCGCCGTCTCACTACCTCGACGCCATATCTGCGCTGATGCAGACATATCTTCTCGATATCCAGACCCCAGTGGACGACGACTCCGCCTCAGATTCACGGATAACAGACTCTATCCCTCTTGTCGTCAACACGATGGGATGGGTCAAAGGTCTCGGAGCTGATCTGAACCAGAAAATAGAAAGCTTGGTCGAACCTACGGATGTCTTTGATATTCAGACCTCCATTAACGAACCCTACCCGATGACCGCCCACAACACATCTCCGAACGCATATGGCGCATACCATTCATCAAATGTGGCAATGGAGGAGACCTCAGCCCGAGTTCATATCCTCGAACCTGTCGCCCCGTCTCTTCCAGTTGGTGGATTCACCGCAGCAGATTATCGCGCAATATCGATTTTATCCTACTTCCATGCGAACTTCCCATCGAACGTAGCTCGTACTGGCCTTGGTCTCGAACAGGTCACAGCAACGTCATGGGATACGACAAATCCTTTATGCGCCATGCCGCCTTTTGAAGTCTCAGCCAGGATAGCTTTTGATAAAGTCATCCTAACAGGCGCTGGTAGCGAAGATGTCGTGGATCAGGAGATAAGCCGTGTCCTCAACGGAGCGTTAGTCGGGCTCGTCGCTTGCCAACCTGGTACAATGGATATCGATCCTAATCCTGTTGAAGGAAGTGCGCTGTTGGAATTGGGGGTTCCGTATTCCCGCCAAGAACCCCCTCCGCCCCCTTCTTCGTCAAATTGCGTCGGTATCGCTCTTATCCGAGGCGTTTCCCCACCTATGCCTCCCCAAACTCAGGGCCTTTGTGTCGGACAAATGTCGACTTTCTTCCATCTCTTGACGCCGTTACCAAGTACCCTACTTCCTGGGGCTCGTGTCGTCGTGAAAGGGGAGATGGAGCTTCCAGTGTGGGGTATGTTGGATTTTAGGAATGCGAAGGATGGGAAAGATTTGGGTGATGTTGCAGATATCGAAGCTGACGGTGTGCCTTTCTTGCAGTGGGGTAAGGCGCCTGAGGGAGCTATAGGTGCGGAAAAGAGGAGAGTGAGGAGAAACCTTATGAGGAGAGGCCAGATGTAAAGTGTGGTGTTGTTGGTTTGAAGTGTAAATGCGAGTAGTATGGAATGGAAGCGTAATTGTACATTGAAAGGACTAGAGCTAGTAATAGTTATAGATACGTACGAGTCAGATGGGAGAGTATTCTACAACAGTCAAATATGATTAGCTGACAGGATCAAAGGCCATTGGCGCTGGAGATGTTGCGCCGTGAAATCGGATGCTTCATATCTCGCTGCTCTTGTTTCGAGGTCGACCTTGAGATCAAGCCTTCGACGACAGCGTCTTTTTCCTGTTTCCTATTATGCAATGAGTCTGATAGGCTTGGATGCGGTCTATCAAGTGGGCGGCGCGAGTTTCGAAACCAATCTAGCCAGATCGTTTGATATTTAGGAGAAAACAACCGGTGATTTGGGGACTGAGAGGTGGGAATGGGCTTCTTCGAGTCAAGTCGAAGTTTCGAGATCTGGAGAATCTTTTGAAGTTCTGCAGCAGGATGTTGGCGAATAAGCAAGGCCGCTTCTGCCTCGTTTGGGTGATCCTTACGATTAGGATCGGTCAGGAACAGGTATAATTCAAGCTGGAAGAGCCACTCACAGTGCCAGGAAACACCATTCTGTGCCACTTGCAGTACTCCTTCACAGATGGTCTATTTCTGCATCTCTCCTCCTTCCTCTGCATCTTGGTGTGCTCATCGCGATATTCGGGTAGAACGGCTGGGGTGTAGTACATTACCAATGGTGGTAATTCCGGAGCACGAAAGTGTCTGGGTCGTGTTATACCCACAAATCGAGCGTCGGACTGATGCAGTTCTCGGGCCCCTCTCGCAGCCTCTTTCCAATAAGTATCTTCTGCTTCTTGGGGTCGATAGGTGTCATAGGACAAGCCAAAGACCAGGAGATGGATTTTTTGACCCACTGATCGAAAATAGTCGTAGACCGAGGAGACCCGCGACGAGGATCGCTTAGGAAAGTGTGGGGTCCAGATTTGAAGTCGAAATCGTAGTTGTTTCCACTTCTGCGAGAATGGTATCGGGGTGGAACCCAGCAGAACGACTACACAGATGGCACCAAAGCAGATCAACTGGGGCTTGATGACGAATATAGCTCCGATACGCTGCACGAAAGTGTTAGGGGCCACAGCGAACGGAAGTAAGACTGTGCATACCTGTAGAGGGCTTTCCATCGTCAAAAGGCTCGGTGTGGTGGTGGTTGGAAAGAAAGGTCGCATTATCGGAGCGTGCCACTAAAATGAAGTGGCCCCGTGGATGCTGTTGTTGCCAGTGCAGTGCATTGTACCACTGCGCGCTTAAATGCATTCTGTTACCTGCGGTTGCCATGGGGTGTCCTCGAGGCTCAGCCCAACATGTCGAATGTGCATTGGCTGCTGACTTAAGTGATCCCGTATACTTTGGTACTCAAAGGCCATGTAGCATACAATCGTGAGCATTACAAACGAGGAAAGGAGCGCCCAGCCAATCCGAGTCTCGACCAATAACCTAAATATAGTAACTCCATCAGCGCTTGGATGACAGCCTCGGTACTGAGTTCTAGCTAGTCTCGGCAACCCACCCTCTAACAGACAGCCATCCACATATGGATGTCGTACCGAGTCTGGAATCCTTCCAACGACTTCAACAAGGTTCCTACTTGGGGAATTTTTGGGATCGTTCTCCCCTTCAACCACGCACGTGATGCCATTTCGTTGCCCGTTCTGAGTGCGTTGTGCCGCCCCTATAAGCCGTGTTCCATCTCCTGCAAATCTTATATCTGATATGCATAGTACACTAGTACACTGTAAGTATGATTTGAATATGTCTTTTTCTTTCTGTTTGGATTTACTTACTCTTCAGACCTTTGAAGAAAAATTAGACGCCGAGTATGCTAATGTGGTTCCTTCGTGTCTATTCTCACAGCTTTGGAATTTATCATCGACGTCGGGAACCACCATAGACGCCGTGAACCACCTTGGACACCGTGAAAAACCGCGGATAGCGTGAACAATCGTGAACAACCGTGGACACCGGTAAAAAAAAACGTAAACATCCTCTGAGCTGTTATTCGGCAATAGGACTGAATGCTTGACTAATCCGACAAAGCCTATTTTTTCCGGAGTCATTTTTTCTCCTTTCAAGATTCGAAAAATCCTGATGGCTATGAGTACAGATTTACAGATTTATAGGGCCTTACAGTCATTTGAAAGGCCCTATACACGGCGTTAAAATTCCTTTCGTGCACTTGAGGTTCCAAGAGAGCTCCAGCTAGCTCAGCACAGCCAAATAAAATCTGGAGCTCCATGGGTTCTCCAAAATATCATAGTTTAAAAATAAATCGCCATCAACCGCATCAACCGGGATGCGTCCACAACGCAACAGGGGCATGGTGCTGAGGTCCAAACATTTCCAAATGGGGAGTTGGAAAGACACAATAGCGAAATCTTACTTTTTCCAAAAGGGCATCACGCGAGTGGTAGGAATCGTCTCCGGGGTGCCTTTTGATTTCCTTTTATCAATTCCACACCAATCTGATCACCAATCCATTGCCAGCACTACTGTTTGAAACCCCTTGTACAACAGTCATTCTTAAAGCGATCAATACGATTTTTCATGAAGGTGATAAGGCATTGACAATTTATCATGCCAAAGTATTCGATTCTCTTGGGACATTACCTTGAATTTGCTCTCAGGATAACCCATTATCTTAAATGATGGGATGGTGCCACCGTGGTGGGAAGCTGTGATCAATTTAGTCCCCGGATCGTTCAAACATGTCCATTTTTCAACGATTCCGTTGTAGTTATGCCGATGATGACGGTGGCCAGGAACTAGTTCTCTTCCCATGACTAAAAATGGGTCCAACCTTATTGCAGACTCTTAAGCTTTAAATATGTAGCCTCAAATTTGCACATTCTAACACCCCAACATGTATGATATTCGCCCCTTCCCATCCACCTTCATCCTGAAGAATCTCGCTACGATAACAGGTCGAACATTCGACTTGAAGGTCAACCCGAATGGCGAAGAGATTGCTCGCACAATGTCCCCCTGGTTTAAAGAGTAGGCTACGCTTATTTCTCGATAGATAGGTTGCTCACTGGCTGAGATAGATTCAACGTCTACGACGAGAAAATACAGGATAAATTCCTGACTGCCGGAAAGTTTGATCTTTTCGCAGCTCTTAGCTTTCCTGACGCCGAAGTCGAACACCTCGAAACATGTCTAGCATTCTACTTTTGGGCCTTTTCGGTATGATATTAGCCCGCCGCTCGCTCCTTCATGCTTACTATATGTAACAGACCGACGATTTCGCCGACCAGGTATCTGACGAGTCAGCTGACGATGAGGAGTGTCAGCGGAGGGCAGATAGGATTGAGGCTGCATTGAGTATTTCAAGATGTGCATTCGACCCTAATGCAGCACGTCCTGAGCTCCCCTACGCCGGAATGTTACATGAGTGAGTAGATTTCGTACATAAGCATTGAATCTTCACTAATATCATTTTCTAGGCTTATGAAGCGTTTTCGTAGAACAGCAACGAAAGGGGCCTGTAAGAGGTCTGTATTCCTCGACCTGAATATATTGTACACTGATTTTGACGTCTCGGGCTATAGATTCCAGCAGGCATTTGAGAATTGGGGTGGATCTCTGGTTCAGCAGTCCAAGAACCGCAACAAAGGCAGAATGCCATCCGTAAATGAATTTATCCTCATGAGACGAAATACAATTGGTGCCCAGCTGGTGGAAGGTACTGGTATCACACCGTTCTGTTGAGTAGTCAAAAGGGGCTAATCTCACAACCATTAGCAATGATCGAATATTCTTTGGACCTCGATCTTCCAGATATTGTGTTTCAACACCCAATAATTATTGGAATGTCCGAAGCAACGAGCGACATTATGACTTGGCCGAATGTGCGTATTTATTCCTTCCATTGAACCTAGGCTCATTAGAGGTCAGGATCTTTGCTCGTTCAATGTACGAATGATTTTTGCTTTTACGTCACTGGCGGTACTCATATTTATTAATCAAACAGAAAGAACAAGCAGACGGTGATCTCTCTAACCTCGTTTGTTGCATCATGGTTGAACGCCAAGTCGGACTCCAAGAAGCCGTCGATATTTTAACCAAAATGCTTGACGACCGTGTCACGGAATACTCTTTGTTCAAATCGCAACTTCCGTCGTTTGGCTCTAAAGTTGACGAGGAGCTTCGCAAGTACCTTCAAGCATTGGAATACTTTGTCCAGGGTACGGTCGTTTGGTATTACAAATGTCCGCGTAAGCAATTCAATGCTTAACAATAATTTTCTCGAAACTGACAAAAACTGTATAGGGTACTTCAAGGAGTTAATCGACCTCGACCACGAAACGCTGTGCATTTCGCTTTCTTCTTTCCAGAAACACGCCCCCGTGCCTGTCGTGGCAGAGGCCATCGGCAAATTCCGAGGAGCGTCCATTGGAGAGTAAATGTGGAGATCGGCACGTAGACCTCGAGACCAAAGAGAATAAGTAGACCAACTCGTTTTATTTCCCAGCTTTGAGACCGTAGATATTCGCAAATGTAGTGCAAATTACTTTTATACTGAACATTTCTGCCACATCAGTGGCTTCAGGATTTAAACAGAAATTAAACTCTTAGTTTTCGGTAAAGATTTTCATCAAATATAAATCGCTAAAAGATCCTATAGCCACTGATGTTCGAGCTGTTTTGTCACCCATGAATGATTTAACCTACCTCAACTGCTCAATTGAACTTAAATCATCTTATAATTAGAGTAGGAGTACTTATTTCCGAGAGACCTCATGCCATACACTCCATTCAGGGATCTCAGGAAATTGCCCAGAGGTTCAACGTTGGCCATACATCTTCTTTTCTGCTCTATAAAAGTAAACCGCGACTTCAAAGCTTTCTTGGTTGAGGGACTACCTCGACACTCCCTAAGAGCGCTTTGAGAAGAGAGATCTAGCTATGATCAGGCATATCTTCTTCTAGGACACAATCCTGAAACAAACATTATGGCCATGGTGGTCGTGCTATCCCGACGAGAAAAAGTAGACTTATAAATCCAGAATTCGATACTTTTCGTAGATTATCTTCTTCGACCAAGGTATTTAGCTAGTCTCGAGTTCCTCTACTTCAGATGAATCTAGCGCCGACTTGTCTGCTGGACATTGATAATTTACCAAACACATCAAATTCAAACTCACATCTTCGAATAGTTATAAACCAAACGAATCGTCAGGTTGAGGTTTTAGCTGTGTGTCAGTTTCTCGAATTTGTAAGCAAATCCTGTTCACTGATTACGCTCTACGCAAGCAACAATCAAATGGTGGTGGTAGGAGTTGTACAGATCCCAAACAAGTCCGCGGGTATGATGGTTAAGAGCGGGGGGAGGGTATAGGGCTTTCTCACAAAAGTGTCCAAGCATCTCAATCCTCGTTACTATCCATTAATTATCGTAAATAATACAGTAAACTCGACTCTAGCACTCCAATGCGCCGCATCCATCCCAAGGTTAGCAGATGTTGTTGATATCTCCGTTGAAGTTGATCTTGGTGAAGATACCAAAGCTGCGCTCATTGTCGTTGCCCTTCCAGAGCTGATCATCTGCCTCGAAGGCATAGATGGAGACACCCCTGTCATCGCGCGCAGCACAGTTTAGATTAAGCAAAGCCTCGCGCTCATCGTTGGGGCTGGCGACAGCATTCCTGTTGCTCCCGCCACGGGATGGCCAACCGGTCCTGTTTACGCCGTCTGTGAGAATGTGATATTGAAGGAAGGGTTATATAAACGCACTCAGTGATGATGATCTTCTTTCCAGGGCACTTGCTCTTCAAGGAAGGAACAACGGTTTTCATGAGGAAATCACCGGCTCCGTGGGCGTTGACGTTTCCGTCGTAGAAGGCGCTGTTTGTGACCACATTTAGTAGGCTATTATACTTGTGATCTGAAATTTATGGTTACTCACTGGGCATTAGCACCGACAAAATCAGCACCGCAAAGAGCAGGATCATCGCGGACGCGGACCCAGGTGTGCACAGTAGAGACAGGCGTGTTGACGCCGACTGATCTTAGGTAACCTGGAGGAATTATTTGTGAGGATAAGTAGGCTAAAGTAATAGATGTCCGAAAGTGCATACCTCTGACATCGTAAACCTTGCCCATGATGTTACCAGAA
>Ga0247741_1001068_pt1 | contig 15074 bp, 18 predicted proteins | sample UWRJL213509R2_FD_180945 | JGI IMG/M metagenome (GOLD analysis project Ga0247741, IMG submission 180945) | Plant litter microbial communities from Arlington Agricultural Research Station in Wisconsin, United States - UWRJ-L213-509R-2 | ecosystem: Environmental > Terrestrial > Plant litter >... | reverse complement strand
GCCTGGTCAACTTTCCTTCCGCCAGATCCAACAGGCGTTGCATCATCTGGGTCTCGTCCCATCGTTCCTAATAAGGTTTTGTATTCAAAGGATGCCCAAACACTATCAAGATGTCTTGAGCATCTTCGCTCATCGGCCTGAAGAACGCAAGCTCTGCCTTATCGACCCACACCTTTTATCATGGACCCTCAGAATTCGTGTTCGGACTTAGGATATTGTCTAGTCATATTTTCATAAGGATTTGCATACAACGACACTTGCTTGATGGAGAGTGAAAAAGGAGTTAAAGAGTGACTAATGGGTCAACAACAGCAAGGCGCAATGCCATTGCTCGACGGGGTATCCACAAGAAAGGCGAAAATGACAAGCAGAAAGGACGCGATCTTGAAAAGTAGTCGATAAAAAGGGTGGAAGGCGACGAAGAGATAAGTATTAAAATAAAATAACTATCACCCAGTCCGTCATGCTACGCTACTAAGAAGGGTAGAGAAATCGTTATCGTTGAATAAGTTGGAAACACATTGTCGGCGCAGTGGGTATTTAGCTTGTAGGGTAAAGAGAATAGAAAGCAGAGAACAGATCACCAACAAAAGAAATACATTTACCGAGCACTTGTGTAAACCAAAGACACAGGTGCTGCAAGAGTTCCCAACTTTCCTGCCAGTCCAGACAAAGAGAGAAGGCGATGGTCCAGAGTTTGAGATGTCTAGCAATAGGACTATAGACGATGGCCTGGAACTGCCCAGAACAACATCGTCAGAGCTGTTGTGAACGCGGCGACAAGTACAGCGACCCAGATGGCACGACCCATGAGGAGTTTCTTGACGTAGGGTTCGCGGATGGACAATGTTCGGAACGGAGTGGTCTCAGACTGGCCGAGGAAAACAAGGATGGGATCAAGTTCGTATTGGTGTGAGATGAGGAAAAGGACGGCCAGTCCAAACGGAATAAACAGCTATATTTAATTAAGAAGTCGTCAGAAATCAAGATATCCAACTGACACAGGAGTGGACTGTGAATGATGGTTACTCACGAAAAATCTCTTGGATTTTGGGTGTATATCCAAGAATATTAGGGCAAAGCCCACTGCAAGGCCTATCCATAGGATGAGGAGGCCAAGCACGAGACGAACCAAAGCCGAGATTGGCGTTAGGTTGCCAAAGGCTTTCGAGCGCAGGAATCGAGGGAATGCGTCCTGTTCCATCGCCCGGAAGCAGTATTCCTTCTGAGCGTGGAAGATGTCCGGTATCTGGGCCATCAGCGCCAGCTCTGTTTGCGATTTGGGTTCTTGTGAGCTGCTTAGAGGGAAGCTGTGGATCCGAAGAGCGGGTGGGAGGTAAATTTCGTGGTTCTCTGGTGAGTTGATGGTGTTGCCTGCAGGAGAGAGGTAGCGGTAGAATATGCGCTCAGCCGAGGCGATGAGGTCCATCCTGGTGATGGCAGCTGAGCGAGGAATGACTGTAGGTGCGCGAGAGGCGCGTTTGAGGTTGAAGAGTGTGGGCGTGCGACCTGACAGCGAGAACGGCGTTGAGGACCGAGGTGCCTGATCAAGTGCGTCAACTGGTGATGCTGAGGCGACACGGGTATGGGCGTCGGATGTTCCTGGTCTTGGGCTTGTTGAGCGTCCTCCCTTTTCGTCTCCTACAGCAGCTAGGTTGCGCCTGTCTTGATCTGACAGCAGCTCGCTCGTGCTAGCAGTACTCCTTTTCGTCCCTCCGCCATCATTCAGTCCGACAACCGTACCATATATCGATCCACGTCTTCGTGCATAGTCCCAGTAGTGAGGCCAGTCGTCCTTGATAGTCCGCCCAGACTTGCGAACGTCCTTGAAGTATGCACGACAGAGGTTTTCGTGCTGTTGCACGTCAAGCCAGAAGTCCAGGATGTCTTCAGCTCCTTCTCTTTGAAGAAAGAGACTACGAAGAATGAGTTCCTGCAGCATGAGCCATCCACTAGACGACTTACTAGAACATGAAGAGATCAACAGGCGGCCTTGTTCTTCTCGAAAGGACCTCGGTGAAGGAAGGTAGCCTGTTCTTGCGGCTGTTTGCCCAGTCATCCTGTCGCTTTTCGTCGTCCATCTGAGAGAAGGGTACAGTGGCTGCTCAACGTCGAGGGCAGCGTCAAGGGGGGAACCTGCTGGTCACTGTTGTGGATGAGGAGCGTGGGTTGAAACGCAAAGGCTTGTTGATTTGCGGGAAATTGCTGACGTAAGCCTGATTTCCCGTCGTTCAGCGTTCCGAGTGTCGCCCAACCTGACTCCGTCTTTCACCATGAACTTCACAAAAGCCTTTTCTCCCGCACTACGAGAAGTTCGTATTCTGTGCTCTCAGACGGGCGCTGCTTCAGCAGGGACAAGGTCAGATTGCCAGGTGTCTCCGGGAACTTTCGCAATGAACAAATCTACAGGCAGTTTGTCGTCTCAAAATACCCAGTAATCAAGAAACACAACCCAGACCTACCCGTAATGATTAGAGAGGCAACTGGTACGCCAGCGAGGGTTTTTGCGAGATTCGGTGCGTCGCTCGTTGCCATATGGTCTTCCATGTGCTGACATCTATTTAGAGCTGGGAGTTGAGAAGCACGTTGAGCTAGACAACCTCTCAGCTGCCGAAGTAGAAACCAAAGTTGGGCAACTGCTGAGCTCATGACTCCCCCAGTGAATAAAACACTGTATTTTGCCAAATCAATTAATCTTACTTGAGATCCATCTTGCGACTGGTGTTTCACTCTACCAGCGTCTAAATGGCCTCTTTGAGACTTCAGCCAAAACAGTCTCATCAAAATCTCGGTCACCAACGGTGCCTTCGCTTCAGGATTCCAGGTATTACAGCCCCGAGCAGGTATACGCTCCCACCCTTTCTTCCAACTGTGTAGTTGTGGCTTCGAATAAAGCACCAACTCGAACACATTAGTGTGCCCTCTTAGGAGCTTGCACAGCCACTTCCCACGACTCATTACTTGGTTTGATCGAGTTATACGCCAGCTTTTAATTTACCCCCAACCACCATGGTCAACTATAGCGCTCCTCTACGAGCGAACGAAACGACGCTCAACAACCTTAGTACAGCTCCGAACATCGAGTGCCATTTTGATAACAGGTTTGTCGTTAGCTACTGTGCTTTCGAAGGCTAAACACGCTAGATCATAGAACCACTGCTCTCCAGAGTATCAATTCTGTGCAAGACGATCTGTCTCACAAACGGCCCGTTACCTTGGAAGCGATGCTCAAGGCTATGTTGGCCTGGATGGACGTAACGACGAATATGTTTTCGGGCGAAGACGAGGGACTACTCATGGCCAAGGCTACTGAGGATTATATCAACCTCTTGGACAATGCTATCGAATTCTGCAACCTTGCACAACGAGAAGACTCGAATTCTCAGTGGGAAAAGGCCAAGAACTCGAAAGGGAAGGGGCCGAAATATTACAAACTGAGGGATGCGAACATTTGCAGACAGATCAAGGAATCCCTTTATGATTAGTATGTGCCCACTTTTGTGTGTTCTGTGGTTCTCATCAAGCACAGCTGTAGAGCCACTACCAAGATGGACCGTTGCATGTCCCTTACTACTGTATTAAACTCGATTTTGGAACGGACTCTCCGAGATCAACCTGGCAGTGATCCCGATATCATCTTCGTCAGGAACTATCCTCTCCTAATTCAGTCCTCTTCACTTAATGGAACAGTCAATCCAAAGCCCGCTATCATTTCTGTTTCCCCGAGCGTTCTTCGAGGTTGGATATCCAACAGTGACCTTTTGAAGAACTTTGAGGACCTCAGAACCGTCGCCGCCAAGGGGATCGCGCCGTCCGACACACCGCGATCATGGTCCCAAATCGACCAGTTCGTCGAGGTCAAGAAGCATCGTGCCAAGCTCAGTGCGGACTTCCTCGGCGAATGTTACTCTCGACTAGGTCTTACCAACATTACACTGGGTATGTTACTTAATATTTCTCGAGTGCTATCTGATTTCCTCGCAGGATCACAAAGTAACCAAACAACGGGTGAAGTCGCGAGCGGCCAGGATGCAGTTGACAACGGTACACTGCCCTTCTTGCCTTGAATTTTCGCAGTCCTGATGATCATCTGCTGATAGTCGACAACCCAAAAAACAAGAAAGCCCGTTCTGAACTACTGACCGGTGCCGGCATCCCTGTCGATCCTGTAGATGACGAAATCACTGTTCCATCTCATATCCACTACGGCATTGAGCGCCTTCGATCCTCCTGGGAATTTACGCATGCTATAGGGATTTATATTTCAGGTAATATATGACGAGTGGTCAAGCAGCTGTCGGTTAATCATTGAGCTTGTTTGCAGGAACCGCCTTGAGTGTACGCTGGTACGATGCGGAGGGATGCATCGAGTCGGCTCCTATCGATATCATCAGACACCTTCCCCTCTTGATCGTTTTCATGGACGTCATTCAGCGGTCTAAGCGGTTGCGGGGGTACGGTGACGCGAAGACGATTTTGGATGATATAGGCACAATCCACACAGACACTGCAATTAGGCCTAACTTCGAACTATCTGGACGACGGATGTACGGGGCGAGCTTCACTCTCAAGCCTAGTACCCCGCCCCCCATTGCCTCTAATCTTAATGCCTCGCCTGAAACTGCGGCTCCTGGTGCTGTTACTATCGATCCTAACGGAACCTCTGGCGACTCCGCCGCCCCAGTCAACAATCACACCCCAATGCAGACGCGCGCAACTACCAGGAGGAAGACTGATCCCGATCCTGACCCTCTAAAAGCTGAAGACGCGCAGCATTTCTTCAAAGTCTCTTGGCCAGAAAGATCGCGCAAAAAGGAACCTGACATTCTTCAAGTTGCGTTGGATCGGGTAAGGGATTACCTTCCCGTCGAGCATCAAGAAGCCGTTACGGGACATCTTCCTAACATCGTCCACTTCCGGGAGGTCGAAGGCACATCAACAGCAATAATTCGACAGCTTCTTGGACTTCCTACGACTGGTTCCAGGGTCCAGTTTTGGATGGTCTCGAAAAGACTCTCTGGACTCGCGACACTGGTGGAGCCCAAGGCATTTTTGAGAGCGTTTTGGGAAATCATCCGTTGTATGTTGAACTTTGCAGGGTGCTCACTTCATCTCACTAATTCCATCATGGCAAGGTCACTATCTACTATGGCTGATTGGTATTGCTCACGGCGACATCAGCTTGAGTAATTGCATGGTTCACGGATCGACGGGCGTCCTTAACGACTTCGATCTTTCTGCTATCATGGAGCCTGGCGCATCGAGCCCCACGAGGACAGACTACGAGAGGACTGGAACAAAACCCTTCATGGCGTTTGATCTTCTTTTCGAACCTGGTTACAATGGTGTAATACCCCGGCTCTACCGCCATGAACTCGAGTCCTTTTCGTGGGTCCTCCTCTGGGCTGGTCTTTGCACTCGAAGCATTAGCTCTCCTTTCGATCGGTGGCTCGCCCAGAATCCTTTAGACGTTTACGACAGGAAGCTAGGCTTTATATCGCGCTTGGGCTACTTTCGTCCTGCTAACAAGACATCACTGTATGACGAGACTGCGTCAACACTAGAAGCTTGGCTCTATTTCTGGGTTGAGATTCACCATGCATTCCTTGACCGGTTGGGACAGAGGAGATGGGCATCATCAAGGGAACAGACGGGTTGTGAGCTCGTTGCGCAGATGATCAATCTCATGAAAGTGAATGGACTCGACCTCCCCATTGAAGATTCCTGGTTAGATGTGCAAATCTTGCATGTTGACTGATAGGTTCGATGCACATCACTTGTCACTTGTTACAGTTTTGAACTTTTATTATGTGAAATATTTGTGAATTAATATTCGATGTTCCATACACCCTGCTCTGGTTATTTGCCCAGGTTCTATGGCAGCGCCTTACTTGTAATTTGACTACCACCTGGCTATCCTTCTTGAATCCACGGACCATATTTCGGGTTTCTCACCATAGGTCAAAGTCGGTTGACTATCTATCATACCACCATGTTCGTCTCGTCTACTCGATGCAGTCGAGGAAATCACCGTCTGCACATGTAGAGAGACAGTTCTTTGACGAGGTCGTGAATATGTGAGTCTCTGGCATTCTAAATTGTTGCGGCGAAGTCGCGTCTGCTTATCGCAGCTATTAGCACGATTTAGATAGTCTGAAATCTTCTGCCGAAAAGTTAAAATTGTGTTGCTAAGACCCTCTACCTACGGTAGTGGGAATGGATTACTTGAACTGGCGACCTTACGTGCGGTAATATATATATAACGAGTTCCTGACGTCTGAAACCCAAGTTCTGGTTAAGTTAAGGTATTTCATCTGCATGCATACTTTGCAATTCTAGTATATCGCCATGTTTGGTTCCTTTGATGTCGAGGACAACTCATGTATAGAGTATCAAGGCTGCAAAGACCAAGAGAAGCACTAGATAATGATAAAAGAGAGTAGTGGACACTATTTCGGTAAGAATCTGGAGTCATGTGTCACAGTTAAAAGGTTAACTTTCCATTTATGCGTGTTTAGGACTTAGGTGCTAAATCGACACCTGGCGTGCCATATGCCTCTTCATCTTCAACGATATTGGACAATCCTCGTAGGGAAACACCCTCGCGCATCGAACGACCACCAATAGACTCGAAGGGTGGGTGTGCCGCGCTGGTAGTGGGCATTGTCATCTCGCGACCAGTGTCCCGTAGAGCACGCTTCGTGCCGATTTGGACAATGAGTAAGGTGGGCATTATTGTCTATGCAGCGTTAGAAAAAATTCTTGAGGTGGGTGGAACACTATACATACCACCATTCTTATGGATATAGCGAGAGCGGACCACTGGACCACATCGATTTAGCTGGTAGCAAGATACAGGGATCCGGCTACTCACTCGGACGATGGACCGCTTTGGTATCAGCATGACAGCCAGAATACAGATAGAATAAACAAGACTGGATTCGACACTTGATAGAAAGATGGTTTGGGTGATGAGGTGATCGGTAGTTAAAAAATCCACTTACAAGATAGCCATGATGGTATGATAGGCGGTCACTGACTGCCTTCGACCCATATGATTTGTAGTTCGGGATATCCAGAATATCCTGCCGACTAAAGAGTATACGCAGGTCAGGAAGTCGCCGTTTCAGACGTCATGAGACAAGACTCACCAATGACACCGGTAAGAATGATATTGATTGCTAGAAGTGACCACAAATACAGGGGGATGTAGACGGTCTCAGTTGACATAAGAGCCTTGCTAAGGCCAAGGAAAGCCAAAATAGAGTCGGCCAGAACCAGGAAGGACGCGCATATGAGTACACGTTTCGAGCGATTCCATACCATGTAACACCGGTAGAGCTGGATGTGGAGAATATCAAATTCACACAGGATTGACAAACGACATTCAACAATACCTACCAAGGTTAATTCGGCTATGAAGCTGTTGATTTCCATTACCAAAATGTACAGCTTTGAGGACGAGAGAAACTTACTTGTTCGTCACAAATATAGGATTCTTGAACACGGTGACTTGCTGACTTGCAGGTTCCATTTTCTTCGATAGGTCGTGTGTGAAGACGCGCATGGTGAGCGCAATGTCAACTGTTGATAGTAGAAACATGAGGATGGCGGAGGCTAGGATGAAGTATTGCTTGGTGCGCCGATGGATAAGGATCTTCATACAGAAGCAGAATAGGGCTACGTGAATGCCTGAGGTAGAAAGGTAAAGGGATTTTCTAAAGGCTGTCGAAATCATGGGCTGCTCACCATACAGGAGGGCTTCGACCTATGACAAAAGCTGAGACTTGGACAAAATTCAAATAGACAATCTCGTACCAAATTTGCCGTGTGTGCAACGAATATTAGAACTTGGGTCATCGACTGGTCTGCAGCGACGGCCTCGGTCAAGTCCTGATATGCACTCAACATCATTGTTCAGACAGAGAGCGACAACGGTAGATTTGAGGTAGATCTTCTTGCTACTTTGAGGGATTGGTTGGCGTCCTCAGACGGATGCAATTTGATTTCAAATTCGCCCCTATATATACACTCAAACGACATGGCCCTGCATCCGAAACCATCGCAGGGATCGTGAACTTTCTGTGAGAATCCAATATAATCCAAGAGCAGAATATGACTCACTTGCTGGTGTGTAACTTGAGAAAAACATGAACACTCTGTGCTCATGTACAGCTTGGGTTAAATACGCAAGATATAAGTGTGTAAGAAACAGCAATTAGGCTTAGCAGAAGGGACCACGACGAATGCTCCCGGCGTGTGCCTTTGGACCGGGGATGTCATGAGAAATGCAGGGGCAGGGCTGACCGAATTCACCGGCGCGAGTACGCTTGCCGGTCTCTAAAGCAATTCTATCAGACAGTTTGCGGATTGCGCAACCTGTGGACGTACTTACAGTGGCATTTGGGAAGGTAAACTGGCAGTTATACAGCATTTCTTGATAGGTAATGCATGTGCATCTCTGGGCATTAATGGAATATTGGGGCTCTGCATATGCGCCGAATAAGCGCCCGAGATTTGAATCTGACCGCTGGCCCACTCTCCACTTGGCATTGATGCGGATCCGGAATGTGCCGGAAGGTGGTTTGAAGTTGACATGGCGTACATAAACCCTCCTATTTCAAGTCGGAGACCGTGCTACGCTTGCAACCGTTATGGGGTCGCACTCCAAACCTAAATCTCAAATTTACGGGCTCTTGAACACACCGTGGACTTGACTCTCTATCTCTGCGCTTGTGTCATTAATGAACGCGAATTACTCAGCTGGTTCCTATCTGGACACTTTGGCCACCTTCAATGCAGCCGCGTTGGTAAGTCAGAGAACTATGCTTGGTGTCTGACGAGTTGCCAAACTCTTATCTTCAACAGACCGACGTCCTGCTTTATGGCCTGCACTGCGTGCTTTTCGTGATCTGCATTTTCACCATTGCTCGGAATTATGATCGTGTTGGGGCTGGGCCAAGGCGGCACTTTCGTTGGTTTCTATTTGCTGCGGCCATTGCGATGTTTGCTTTATCGACGGCGGATACTGCGATAACTTTCCATTCGATGAGACACGATATCCTGCATACTTTAGGCAAAGGAGGGTTTCATAAGTTCGTCAGGATGGGGTTTAACAAGGGGCCAATTTATGTGGCGAACAAGTACGTGTCCTTGGTTTTAGCTGCATGTATCATCACTCACTTCTTAACTCCAGTTTTATTGCAGAACTCATCCTCGTAAGACAAAAACTTTTTTGCCTTCTCAGTTTCTGACGTCCTCCATCAACAAAGCTATCTCGATGTTACATAATTTGGAAAAGCTCAAAATGCCTCCTCATTTTTGCATCTCTTTTGGTGGTAGCTGAATGTGGTATGTTTACACTTCTTCGTGGATTAGCGAACCTGATTCCCAGAGCGTAGTATGGGGCTCTCTATGTGTAATTCTTGACACGACCCCTCCCAATCCCTATGTCCTAGTTTACATCTGGTCGATATTCGCGATAAACCTAGTCCTGACACTCGTCACTGGTGAGCACCTGCATTTCTACATCATATGCATATTCTAAAGCGTTTCTTCTATAGTGGGGAGGATCATTTGGATAGCCAAAAATGCCGGGGAGATTGGATCAGGGAGTCGAGAAATGCGCAAGTACAAATTAGTCATGGCCGTGTGGTGAGTGCTCTCTGTTTTGACATTGTGTTACAAAATTAACATCTTTTCTTCATCAAAGGATCGAATCAAGCGCTGTGTATTCAGTTTGCGTCCTGTTGTTCATCGTATTGCCCTTCGATTCCTTGCCAAAGGTAATTGGCACCATTGCTGACTTGACTTTCGTGTCGCTCATGGATACTTGTTAATTTTTCTCTTCGTACCTGAAACAGATTATCATGGGCGTATGCTGTATGAAGAGGGTGGTGCGTCTATTTCCCCAGAACTTCACTGACATGCGTCTAATCGCCAGTACTTTGCACTCTTAAATGTAGGTTATAATGCCGACCCTCCTGCTCATCCAAGTCGACCTAGGTCACGCAGTGAGGCATGGCGGGAATGTTGCTCAGCGTGCCGATATGGAAAATGCGACGGGCGCGGACTGGGAATTCGCCGCGAGAGGTGGTGCTCATCACCCTGCAACGATGTCCTCACCAACATCGATATTGGCGGATAACAACGGCGTCAATCACACGACTAGTATGCGGGGAGAAAATATTCAGTCCACGACTGTGTCTATTTGCAAGATGGCTGCACTATCCACAACCGGCACTCAAATACAGAAGAATTCATATACGATTTAGGTTGTAGTGTAGGGCCAACATTTTGGATAGGCTTACAGTCGCGGTGATGAGGTTTGTTATTGGGGATGTCCCCTTTATTTAGCACGCTGCAAGATCTTTTCTACGGTACATTTACTCACGAATGGTCTTTATTTCAGAATACTTCATATCACTATAAATTTTCTCTTCGAAATATACGGTCATCATCGATTCGTATGGAATTAATTAACCTGACCGTGATAATAATACAGACTCTTGCGACTTGGCTAAGTAGTGAAGCTCGAAGACGTACACTAGCACATAATGTCCAAACCGCTTCAGAATGTCCTTACTTTTGTTCGATATATTTTTCATCCTACTTTTTGCCAACGTTCACTCAGAACTGTGACCTCGACCGGGATCCCCGGCTGATTCGATTTGGCTCCTTCATCCCTATTTGCGAATTGAAGTGGCCCAAGGGCTATTACCGCACTACCATGAGGTGCACTCCAATTTTGGGGACCATTTTGTGACATTCGATTGGAAATCGAAGGCTCCTTGAAGTGACCAACTTGAAATCTCGTGTGCAAAAACACGCGACTCGCCATCACATTCATGAGTACGGTGTCAGGGATCGCGGACGCTGTTCTGTATACGGGTGGTACACCAGGGAGGTACAGCAAAATGACAGTCAACAGATTCGCCGTGACGGTGGACCTAGATGGTAGAAGAAACAATGAGAAGTGGATAAGTTACATCAACCAAGAACTTACAGATAGTAAACTTGCCCATCCTGTAAAAGAGCCTTCGAGAACGGTAGCAGGTACTCCCCAAAAGCAAGAATCCTAAATCGAGTTTGAATCGAGTTCTCCATGTGCGTATTCTTCATAAGCCTCCATGATATAGCGAGGAACAAAAGCGTGTCATTGACCAAAGGTATAAGAGCTGCAGTTGCAAGATATGGCTCCGCTTTGGTAACCACGCAATAATTGGTAGGGCCGATGTTCGCCCCTCCTGCACCCGGAATAGCGGTCAGACTTCCTCCCAGGACTGCGATCCACATAAACGCAAAGAAAGCGACCACATAACTGTTTCGGTTAAAGACAGCGCGGACGCGGAGGAACATGAGGAAGGCAGTGCTTGAGATAGCCAAGGAAACTAGTCCGCCGGAAAGTGTCTGCACCATCGCACAGTTTTTTATGCTCGCGGCTGGACAGTGGAAAATAAGCTAAGTTGTTGCATCGAGAGAAATTAATCAATCACTGTCGAATATTGTGGCAGCCAGCACAAATGAAAAGGATGCTAGCCTTGAGTGGAATTTTTTTAGGGAGTCATAGATCTACAGTCAACTTGGCCACATACCTTGAGATGAAGTAGACAATGGTCGGAGTACGGACAGGAAATTTGACGAGCAAGGCATAGTCCTGCCTTAAATTACTGAGGACATCCCAGGTCATCATCTAAAAGACAACCAATAAGCTTGATTAGCATAATAGAATATAAATTATCACATACACCCATCGATCCAACCCCAATGTAAGTTGAAATAGTGACTTGATAAGCTATCTCTGGCGGCAGGAAGGCCATTGGTGTGAAAGGATTTGGAAGCTCCACCGCTCCTGAAATGCTTGAGTTATTCGTCGCCATTACCATGATGGTCGTAGGATTTCAATGGGTACCAAAAAATACAGTGGTTCAGTATGAGCGCTATTGCACTTTATGGACCATGGTGGTCCGATCAGCCTCCGACAGACTCGGAAACAGCCACCGGCGATGGCGTCCGGAAATTAATTGCACCGTCCATACTAGTAGACGGTAACACTACGCCATTCGTTTGAGTCCTCTGCGGATGCACCAGACTTCATCGTTTCAAATTATATTCGATATCGGTCTCCGGACATTTCTAAAACCTGCACGGAAAGATGCAACATTGGGATTGGGATCGGATTCTACCACCCGCAAGCATTATTCGACTCAACATAGATGATGGTTTCGCCCTTATAGGGTGATTCGAGAATGGGCACCTTTGTTACGGGCCTGATCCCGGAACACCAATATTTCGCCACAATTACTATAACCGGACGAATACGATTATGGAACTGGGATGGACTAACATCATTTTCATTACTAATTCCTGTTAATTAGGCGGGAGCAAACCTGACTGTATACTGGATGAGTAGGTGTTACTAGACTCGAGTTAAAACATCGAAAAATGTAGGGTACTACTGACTTGCAGAGAATCATTGCCTCAAAAGAAAAAGCAGCTGCCCGCTGGCTGGATTGAACAACCGACCTCACCATTTCCGCAAGCCAAGCTGCATACGAGTGGCGCGCTCTACGACTGAGCTAAGCGGGCATTGACATGAGATACATATAAGACCAGTGAGATCGGTTAGCTATAGCTTTATGCAAATTCCGTTTGGACTGAACATTTTAAGCACTGGCGTTATAATTAGAGAAGAATGCATATTTCTTAGCAGTCCTTGCCTGACGTTGACGTTGACATTTACAGATTCAAGACCTCACTCAGCTTCAAGTGGAAGGTTTAAATTTCGATTCCAATCTCAGATTGCAATGTACCAAACGAAATCCTTGTATTTGAATGATAGAAAACAAACAGCTAAAGTACATGTAGTAGTATTCCAAGCAGCGGTTAATCGTTCGAGTGCTGTGAAGTGAGGCGATGGAGGTGAGGCGTCATATATATTTACTTGGAGAGCATCATCTAAATTCTTCGTTAGGTGGTTATCTGGGGGTTGTTAAGGATGAGTGACTAACCTTCACGAATTCTAGATTTGACGCAGCGAGTGGAGAAGTAGAAAGAGTGGATAGGTGAGTGACTGAAATCGGAATAGGAGATAGTGAAACTTACCATCATAGTTGATCTGACCGTCACCATCGACATCGGCCTCACGGATCATCTCATCGACCTCTGTGTCAGAGAGTTTCTCACCTGTCGAGAGAAGGACAAAAGATAGGTCAGTTTCACATATTTCCTCGACGTTATCGACCAAGAGTTGGGAACAAAGAAAAGCTCAACGATCGTAGGTCCTCGTTCCGCACAGTAATCTCCCCCGCGGCACAAAACCGAGACCACACTCACCCAAATTCGTCATGACATGCCTCAACTCCGCGGCACTGATATACCCATTCCCATCCTTATCAAACACCTTGAACGCCTCCTTGATCTCCTCCTCTGAGTCCGTATCGCGCATCTTCCTTGCCATCATAGTGAGGAACTCGGGGAAATCAATCGTGCCATTGCCGTCAGCGTCGACTTCGTTGATCATGTCCTGCAGCTCGGCTTCGGTGGGGTTTTGCCCGAGAGAGCGCATGACGGTGCCGAGCTCTTTGGTGGTGATCGTGCCGTCGCCATCTGGGGTTGCAGGGTGAATTGAGATGAGAGAAGGGGTATTGAAGGGCCGGACATTACCTTTATCGAAGAGGGAGAACGCCTCTTTGAACTCTGTTCATACAGATTGAGACATGATGAGCATAGTGCCTTTGCCAACGCCAGCGATGGTGCAGCGTAGATCACACCCGATGATGGTGTACGTACCAGAGATTTGCTCTGTAAAACGACTCTAATCAGTATATATTTCTTTCCGTCCGAACGCGAACGCAATTGCGTACCTTCAGACTGATAACCGTGAACGACGACCCCAGCACATAGACGTAATGCAATCATAGATTAGCCGACGTCCATGACCCACAAGCGCCTACAAAGACAGGCTGGAAGTGCACGTACGAGTTGGTCAGCCATTATTCTTTAGATTTAGAGAGAGGAGGTGGAGGTAAAGAGTAAAGCTGCGGTTCTTATATATGTTCAGACCAAAGTGAAGATGATGGTGCGGTCAGACCCTCAGCCCAGATCGTGAGCGGCATCTCGGCGATCGCCGAATTCGACGGTGACTCTGCGTACGTCGGGAGGCGGTGAGGATCGCGACGTGCACCAGTGCTCATCGCTTTTCATAGATTCATCGCCTTGAGTATTTTTCCTGTAGAGTGTTCTTTGCTGAACTTTGACCGCAGGGCTCTTATCTGAGCCGATGATTCTTTTATCGATGTCTAAGTATTCTGGCTCCGGGCTCGCCTTGAGCGTCGAACCTGAATATAGGGCGATAAGACAACAACACCCTCTCGTAAGGGATCATGTTCAAAATAGACCTTCCTTGAGATTTCCTCTTGAAGGCTAAACGGAACCCTGCATGAGGGCTAGTAGATCCGTCCAGGGAGAGAGTGATCTAATCGTCAACTATGGAGTGGGGAAGGGTTAGAGCAGTGCCTCGGGTGAACGACTTAAAGCCCAACATGGATGGTCAGTTTACTATAATCTCCGAGACTTGGCTTCATCCCAGATAATGGCGCATCATTGGAATTTCTCTCAAGGTAAATAGGTAGTCTAATGGGACTCGATAAACAAATTAGAGGTTCAACGTGCTGTATCAAGTGGGTGGTGTTCTCGCCCTGGAATCTGGTAGAAAATCCCGGTCACTGCCAATATTTTTTCGGTTATCAAGACTTCGTTCTTTATGAACCAGGTGGATAGTGACTTCCTCGATGGTCAGCAGGAAATTAGGCGCAGAGACTTTCTAGGCCCATGAATAAATTCAGGCTAAAATCTGACGTCTCAGATTGAACTCGGCCGGTTACAATGGAAATGCCTGAGGTTCAACTTCCTTTTGCGTGGTGGCACGTGGATGATCTCTGACTTTCGAGCGAGGCGAGCACGAATTCTTTAAATAAGCGCCGTGTAAATAACTGTCAACAAGCCTGTTCACAAACCTAGTAGGATGATTCTGGACGTTCGAATTTTCGTGGCCGCCATTTCTCAACCATTTG
>Ga0247741_1001067_pt1 | contig 15074 bp, 17 predicted proteins | sample UWRJL213509R2_FD_180945 | JGI IMG/M metagenome (GOLD analysis project Ga0247741, IMG submission 180945) | Plant litter microbial communities from Arlington Agricultural Research Station in Wisconsin, United States - UWRJ-L213-509R-2 | ecosystem: Environmental > Terrestrial > Plant litter >... | reverse complement strand
GACTCCCGGCAGGCCACCACAGCCTCCTTCCATTAGTTAATTCATGCAATAATCTCATTTTATCCCAAAGTCCATCACCGACACATGCAGAATCTCCACCGACCATCGCCAATCGGACGACAGAAGGTGCTGTAGTCAATGAAGAGGTGGTCGTGCCATTCTTGCTATCCCAAGGAGATCTCGAGAGTCCGGTCGGCTTCCTGCGCTCCCAAGTCGCGTCGGCGATAGAAGATGACCACCAACGGCACCTCGTCTCTCATTCGGCTTCTCCTTGGGAGCTCCGCTACTCAAAACACCTTCCGAAAGGCTTGAAATCCGTTGCATTCGCGGAGTGGGTGAATGAGGGAGGCAAGTACACTCGCACTATGCACATAGAGAGGATAGTGCTCGATTGGAGGAAGCATGGTTTGTTTCCGGAGGTGCTGAAAGGTGTGTGCGTCTCGTCCCATTATTTTCAACAAGCGAATAAAACTACTCCAGGCTGGAGTGACGAAGCATATCCAGTGTATAACCACCCCACGCAATCTACCAACGAACCACTCGCTTTCGCTGTTGAACGTGCAGCACTTCCGTTATTTGGTCTCGTCAACTATGGCGCGCTACTTACAGGTGGGAACGTTTGTTGGCGACATTATTCTCTGAGTTTAAACTGTGCTTGGTTCTGTAGCTTACGTTCGTGACCCGGAAACCGGACGCATGCTACTGTGGATACCTCGTCGATCATCAATGAAACGAACGTAAGCCACCCTGATATATCTCACTACAGGTTCTGAACTCCCATAGCTGGCCGGGTAAATTGGACGTCACTGTAGCGGGAGGGATAGGTCTCGGTGACACCGCATTAGAGACTATCATCAAGGAAGCAGGAGAAGAGGCACTCCTTGATCAAGACTATGTGCAGCGATACATCCGCCCAGTCGGGGTGCTTCCCTCACTCAGTCGTTCCCCAGGCGGCTGGATTCTTCCTGGGATTTATTATCTATTCGACCTGCCTTTACCTCCCGAGGGTTCTTTCCTACCCAAGACCAATGCATTGGACGGTGAGATTGACAAGTTCGACCTTTTAGATGTTGAGCAGGTCTTGCACCGTCTGCTCGATAATAGCTTCAAGCCAACCTCTGCCCTCGCCATAATGGACTTACTCATGAGGCATGGTTATATCACGGATGAGACAGACCCAAGGTACCTCGACGTCTGTCAGCGGTTGAAAACGGCCCTACAACTTCCATTAGCATGGAGATCTCACATTTAGGCATCACAATCTCACTGTTTTGTATTGCAATATCACAGCTGTGTATTTATTTATATCAAGGACCAAATGTATCTCTTCACCATCGACTTGTGAACCTCAAGATGGAAATCAATAGGTCTTCGCATGCGAAGATAAGAGTCCCAGAATAGTTCATTGCGTGTGTCTGCACTACTCAATCGATCTATGTTCGTAAGCCAAAAGCATCTGGGTGTGCTTATTCGGAAAAGTCCAATATCGCAAGCGAGGATGCAGTGGCAAATAGTCAATTAATCAGCAGCTACTGGGAATAGCCACCACCTGGTCATATCATATCTCGACCATACGCGAATAGAGAGTTGACTTCGAGCAGCGAGTGTTTGCGCTCACGAGGTCTTCTTCGTCGGGCCAAAGAAGTTCATCAGTCCCTTCTGCGCCTTCGGACCTCCTGCCGACTTGGCTGCAGGTTTTGTTTTCGGCGGTGCAGGCGTCTTCTTGGTAAGTTCCTTCACCTTTTCCTTCGCAGGTGCTGGAGGAAGCTCGTCCCTATTCTCCTCCTTCTTTACTTCTGCAGCTTTTGGTTTGGCTTTGGCTTTGGGCTTCGGGGGTGCCTTCTTCTCAGGTTCGGCCTCTTCGTCAACCGATTCCCAGTCTGTGTAGTCCTGCGTAACTACGAGCGCCAAGGAAATATATTTCAGATCCGGAGTTATATAAATCCAACACCACTTACCCATATAACCCTTCTCATCTTCGATCTTCCTGGACTTTGTGATCTTCCTCTTTTTCAGGCCATTGCGTCCTACAGGAATCGCGTCTTTCGCTTTGCGCTTCTTGGGCTTAGGCTTCGTTGGAGCAGTATCATCATCCATTTCGATGTCAGTTTCCTGCTTCACAATATTCTCCTGCTCCTCGTCTTCATCGTCTTGTTCGTTGGCACTGCTGACAACCGTTGAAGGTGCTCGCGAGGCCATCTCAACCTGGTCTAAGGTCGTAGGACAACCAAAGTGAGCAATTCGCCTCCAGGAATGAGTGGAGAGGTATTTGAATTACGCACCGTCGTCAAGATCCATCAAAGCCTTCATCTCTCTTTCAGCCTCTGAGTCCACTGGGCCACTACTGGTTGATGTATGACTCGCTCGAGATTTTCGACGGCTAAATGTTTGGACGACCACCCCATCGTCCTCATCATCTGAAATGACAACTCTCCCTCTGATTCTTGCACCTTTCGCTATTGCAGGGTTATCCGGGGTGCTCTCTCTCTGCAGACCGACAGAAGATTTCCGCTTCACTCCGCGCTGAGATGAAGCTAAGTACACACTCCTTTAAATCGAGAACATAATTAAGAAACTCACAATCGGATGTTCCTTCTCAGACTTGAAACTTGCCACACTAGGTGCAGGTGAGAGAGCCTTTGGAGGAGCCTTGGAAAGGTTTTCTACCTTCACCGGTTGAGGTGCAGGCGACGCAGCCTTGGTTTCCTTCGGCTTCGAGAAGAACATTTTCTTCTTGGGATCAGCGGCAGGTTCCTCTCTCTTGATCTCTATTTCTTTCGTCTTCGCCTCTTTCGTAGCCTCTTTCGGCTTCGAAAAGAAATTGAGCTTCCCATTACCCTTCGGTTTCTCCTTGATCTTCTCTATCGTAGGCTCGGCCTTCACTTTGACCTCAGGTTTCGCAGGGACAGACGGCTTAATTTCAGGAACGGTAGGCTCTTGTTTCAGCCTTGATGGCCCAGCGGCAGGAGGCACGGGTTGTCTACCCTTCCTTAAGGCACCCATCTAGGTCCAAAATCAGATGGAGTAGACAGAGAATAAAGCCCAGTTTCACCTTGATACCTGCACCAACAATGCGTCCTACGGTAGCAGCAAAATCGGGTGCCTTAGCTCTATCTGTGCTCCTTACAAACTCCGTACGGTCACAAACTAGACCAGCATCCTAGGTCAAGAGTGAGGTTTGTATCTTATCAGTCAAGTTGATATAAACAAACGTACATGGAGAGGTGCGGGGCTCAGGCTGTAGACATGAATAGAATGCACTTCTTCGTAAACAGCTTTCGCGGCTGAAGAAACCGTCAAAGTTCATGTCCAATAAATAATATTTCAACGCACCATCCAGATCATTCTCGTTTACAAGTGTGATGCGGGTCTCCGGCACATCATCGCCCTCATCACCATCGCCCTCCTCCTCCTGACTCGACTGCTGCGTGGAGTCAATGTCCATGTCCATGCCAACATCCTCGTCTTCGTTTTTGTGTCGCGAACGTCTGGATACCGTGCCACTCAGCATGAAGGTCGCGGAACATTGTTGAGACTGATAGGGTGCATTGTGGTGATAGGTAGCAAGTTCACTGCGGGAGGCGGTTATTATACACCAATCACATAGTATTCCCAGGTGAAGACTTACTTCTTTGCGGTGTTGACATGGAGCGCAAACTCCCTGCTCAAGGAGCGGAATGTCACCTGAGTACGAATTCAGTGAGGAAATGTGGATGTGAGTTAGTAGATACTCACGATGTTCTTCTCAATGAAGATCTGTTTCGTGAGGTAGTCTGTAATTGTTTGCGTTGACATAAGTCGGAAGTGGTGGATACAAGTGCTGGTTGCATGCAGAACAGTTTGATTCAGAGTGACAGGCAAGTATCGCGTCAACAATTATCACGCGGATTTCGTAACGCGTCTGTGACAGGCGCTTATTGATGAACGGTTTCAAAGAGTTCCAATTCCAATAAATAGGTGCGGAGGATCATATCATAATGCATGCAAAACGTAGCTCTAACGAGACCGGAAAACATAGACAATAGCTAGATAACAATAACAAAGCAAGACAGCGGAGAGATGGCCATGAAAATAATTAACTGTTCGTGGATGATGATTGTGAGGTGAATGAAGAGTCGTAGAAGACGAGTGTGAGGGCGTTCGGAGACGTGTATGTTCGTAAAGTATGCTATGGTTTAATTACCATGGTACAAGGCTTTGGCTCATTGGTTCCTTCATAGACTCAAAACCTGTTTTTCCCTTTCGCGCGTTCAGAGTCCCTTGCTCGCATCCTCTGTTTCCTCGCATCCAGCATGATCTGCCTCCCAAGAGGTGACAAATCAGAGGATGAATTCGGGTTCAGCGAGGGCGGAGCTGGAGGTAAGAAGGCCGATTGTTGAATAGCGGTTCTGAAGAGCGAACGCGAGGTGCTTCCGGCAGACCGCAAAGGTGTTGCAGGGATTTCATTCTTGACCGAAAGTCCCAGCTGGTTCTCCTTATGATTTCTAACAGTCGGGGAGGCGACCACATTCTTCTTTCCATTTGACGTATCGGTATGTTCGGTGTAGCTGCGACGCGAAGTCGAGTCGACAGAAGCAGTGGAATTGCTGCGTTTGTGGGGCGACAGTGGTCTGGGTTTCGAGGTAACTATGACGAACGGATCACCAGCTCCAGTAGACACGGCATTTGAAGAGACTTCGCCCAGCACGGATCGTCGGCGCCTGCTACTGCCAGAGGAGGTTTTCCTATGAGAGCGAGGGCCGCGAGGAAGCCGGGAAGGCCCATTGTGAAGAGGGTTTGAAGAAGGGGTAGCCGAAGTGAGAATGACTTTGGTCGGACCAGTCATAAGAACTTTAATGTCATTATGCCTTGTCTCCTCGACATTAGGAGGTGGAGTGGTAGCGGGAACATGTATTGGGTTTTGGGAAACCAGGTGGTAGTCATGACTATCGTCCGAGAAAGCCGAACGGGGTACTTGTGACACGCGAGAGCTGGGAATTGGGGTATTTTCGATTATGGATGACCGTGGATGAGTGTTGCGTGGGGTATCATGGATGAGGGGCATAGGCATCGCCGAGAAACGTGTGGGTGCAAAAGAGAAATCCATAGAATCGTCCGGAATGGAGTCGATGCGGGCGTCACCATTTTCATCAGATGGAGAGCTGAAGCAACTTGGTAACTCAGGGAGTGTCCTGTCGAGGTTGGATTTCTTGGTCAAGAATCCGAAGACCTGTGACGCCCTTTGGGGTGTGCTTGGATCGTTGTGCATGTAGGGGCTGTTCTTCTGGTATTTTTCGTCGAAATCTTGAGAAACATCTTGGGAATTGTTGATTTCGACTTCCATGGAGGATATAGCAGGATTATCGTAAGTTCCGACTGATATGTCAGCGTCAGAAACGAAGGAGATTTCAGGTCTGGTGTACTCCTCAAACTGAGGCGTGACGGGAGTTTGTATATCAAGGGACGACTTCGACGACGTGGCTTCAGTCTCACTGTATAAAGATATGCAGTTTAGTTCAACCTTAGGCGAAAAGGAGGGGGCATAACATACGCAAGATATCTTTCAGCCCACGAGATGTCGCCTTCGCTGTTATCGCTCGCACCACCCAAAGGAGCACCAAGAAGTTGTCTCAGAGTGGACCCACTTCTGCGGCACTGAGCACGTCCCTCCTTTGGTGACGGAGGAGGGCTGTTCGAGAATGCATCGTTGGACAGTTTACCATGTTCGTCGTAAAGTTCAAGAAGGCTCGTGACAGATGGATCAGACCTCAGCCTCAGCATGCGGCTATCTTCGACAGTAGTAAGATCGTGACCATCACGATTCGAAGAAGTCCTTTCGTGTTCGAGGCCGCGATTTGCCAATGGGAACTCCGTCGACGCATGTCGTTTGCGCTGGTGAACTGTAACGTTGTATGTACTGCGCTGGCTCAAGGACGTGCTCGCCAGGCTAATCGCCGAAGATGCAGGTGTTTGAATGACGTTGTTTATTGGGTGGGCTACAAATATTCAAGAGTTTAATGAGTGCTTCACACCTTGAAGTGTTAAACATACGCACGAAGAGGAGGCATCATCGCATAGGTGAGTTCGGATCTTTCAGCTACTCTGGCTGAGGTAGAGCGTAAAAGACGTCCAACTTCAGCTTCAGTTTCTTGCTCATCCATCGTTCGTTTCGCAAAGGGAGGTAGCTCTGGAATAGGTGGAGCATCGTATGGAACCTCTGCTCGCTGTTTCTTGCTTTTCTTGCTTCCCACTGAAAATAATCGTTTCAAGAACCCCATGGTAAAAGAGCGTCGTCAAGAAGGAATGTCGTGGGCTGAGTTGGTCTTGCGGGTCTTGAGGATGAACGAATCTCGAAAAGAGAGTGAACAGAAGAATTTGAACTTGAGCCAAACACGAGCAAGCGGATCTACGCGTTGTGTCACGTGTACGTGATGCGGAAGTCGGACCGGTAAGTTATCTAATAACTTGAATAAGGTTCGTTTTCATCTCTGAGCTCACAACTATGTACATAATGCGACATACTGGAAGAATTGATGTTCGTACACTCCTGTAGCAATGTATTGTGTTCTCGTCGTTTCTTCCATAGTATATCTAAGGTTATCGCTCTGGGAGATGTGTTGATAGTATAGCAGAAGGATGGGGTCTCCCTAGACTTCCTGTTTTTTGAGAAGCCAAACACAACATATCGGGCCATTGTATGAGGTCGACAATTATTGACGGAAGGCGCTAATATATGTAGTTGCGCGCCTCACCCTATCATAAGCAGCTATACAATAAGCTGGGAAGAAACAGTGGTTGTTTAACGTACGTACGTTCTGTTGGATGTGACTCAAGAATCTTGTACCAAGAAGAAGACGCAAGTTCCGAAGACGACTCCAGCCACCATACCCATCATAATCAGATAGGGTCTGCCGTCAGAAAGTAATGTGAGACTTTGCAGAGATAATATGATTTGAGAACGCACTTGACTCCTACCAGAAATGCTCTAGAATTTCTCAAATCCTGATATCCACTATAGTACTCCCAGACACCGGCGACGATGCAAGCCATAGCTGCAACGAATTCGATAGACGCAAGAGGTATTGAACTCGATTTTTGGTCATCATGACTATCTGGTACAAGGCGGGCGTGAAGAAGAAGCGATGATGATAATATGGAGAGTAGCAGGGCAAGTTTGAGGTGAGAGAGGACGTTCCGTTCAAGCATGCAGTAATCTCTTGCGGTGCTTCCAATATTTTCGACCAGATGAGATGTCATTTTGCGGGGTCGTTAGAGGGATCGTAAAAAAGTGTGCTCTATCTGTTTAAAGAGCATACCAAGGCCTGGGTTCAAGTCCGCTGGACGCAGTGGAGTGAAGGTGGAAGGCATGAGAAAAGGTTTTGCGGCGCATGTTTAGTTAGGGGTGGTCGAATGAGGCAGTAAGTTCGCACGCTCTGTTTACATATCGTCGGATTGTTCAGCGCTCAATTTGCATCGCAGAGTATCACCCCACGTCGGATCTGCTCTTCTACTGTTCTTTCCACCCACGCGTACACAGCAGTCAACAGGTAAGCAGAGTTTCGAACTTTCTCTGAAGATGAATTCGAGACAATTTGCACGTCAGTCAGAACTCCCGTTTCCTTTGGAATGGGAGGAAAAGACGAAATTTACGCACTACTGACAATCACTGCTATTTCAACACTCTTCTGGTCATGTTCTGACGATCTCTTTGCCAGAATTCCGTACATATATTTGGGACGTCCCACCGCGGCCTGGATACATCCTGAAGTTCCTGTTGGGTCTGTGAGTATAGGTGTCAGTCCGTACATGTTCTATCCAGTTATTTCAATTGCGGGATCCCTTGTTGTACGACCTTATGGAATGCAGGCGCTCATAGCTCCTTTATAGACACCCCATTATCTTGAATTCAAACTATTTCACCACCCTCAGCAAAATAAGCAGAGGTCTTCGAACTAAAGCCCAACAACCTGATCCGCATAATCTGCCGGCACCCACTTGAAGTATCGAAAACCCCGACTCCTTTCAACCCCGAATAACCAAGCTCACATAACAATGTCAAACTCGGCCAGTGCTCGAAGCCATTTAGGACCTTCCTCAACAGCCAACGGAGGAAAGAGAAGTGCTCTTGTACCAACGAACAATGTCACAACTGGAGATGGCCTGACCGTCCGTACTCGCATTGATGCAACGCTTACCGTCGACGATGTTATGAAGCAGCTTTGCGTTAGTCTGGAAATCAAAGAACCACCATCGTACTTCGCACTTAGAGATGACATGGACGAGTTGGTGACAAATGATAACCTGCGGAGGAAGATTAGAAACAAGGTCAACTTGAAGTGCGTACTTATGCCAACGAATGGTGTTTCCGTGTTGACTCTACCACAGACTTGTCAATGCACCCGCTCGAGAGGCAAGGGAAACGGCAGATAAATTGAGACATAGAACAGATCGAAACATCAAATTGACGCTATTCTCATTGCAAAAGTTCATTAGGGTATGTTCGTACACTGTTACTACGTTCCAACTTGTTTTTGACGCCTCCGCAGGAAGAGCAATTTGCAAATGAATTTCTCAGCCATGATGGACTGAAGGAGCTTGTCGACGTGATAAACAGCTCAACAGGAAACACTCTCGCAGTAAGCATGACCTTCGTTGACCGTAGGGAGATGTGAAACTAACCTTTATGAAGTATGCCCTAACCGCCATGCAGAACCTCATGGAACTCGAGTATGGGTGGGCGAACTTGGATGAAACTTTCATCCTCAGAGTTGTGCAAATCCTGTCTTCTTCGCAATCCCTGATTAATGTGTGTCGCCCTGCAACCGCCATCCTCAAAAAGCTCGTGGAAGCGGATCCAATGAGTGCTTCAGGACCTCAAATCGCTAGTTCAAGTCGAGGACCTACCGCTCCACCCGGTTCGATCTACAAATATGGATTCCAAATTGTGTTTGAGCAAATGAGGAAAGAACGGGGGATGCTCGAAACTGTTGTGAATCGTCTAGGAAGCGCCGATACTGCTATGGCACAATATAGGTGCGTTTCTTGATATCTTTAGGTTATTCGACTGCTAAAACATCTCTTACTAGCATGATGTTGATAAATTCGCTTCTGGCCCATGCCAGTAACGCAAGATGGGGGGAGTTCATCTCTGAGCTTGAAAGGCTTAACGTCCGGAAAGCAGTAGTTGTAAGTCGCCGTTCCATATCATAAGACAATCGTTCACCTCTTCTACAGCGCTTGATGTCCCTTCATACCATCGAGGATCTTACGTCCTGCATTCTTGACTTCCAAGCAAATATTGTCCGAGTCACATTTCGCAAGAAGACAACCTTGGTTGACCCAGACATAGACGAAACGCATGCGGCTGCTCTCAATGACATGTGGTACCATAGCAAACTGGATGAGGAATTAGATTCCAATGGCCAGGTATTAAAATGGCGCAAACTAGGCTTTGGAACTGAGGACATCGTTCAAGAATTCAGCGAAGTGGGTGTACTTGGCCTGGAATGTCTGGTGGGTTCCCCAATGCATACACATCTAGCCCCACGCTTACCTTCCGCGTTGTACAGAAAAGATTTGTGGAAGGCGATCCCGAATTCTCAAAGGTGCGCAAAAGCGAGGTGCACCTGACGTATCAAATACCTGACACCTCACTAGATGATTCTTGAGCAACTGAGTCGGCCTGAAGAACGGAGGTGTCCAATAGCCAAAGCGTCAAATGAGGTCGTCGAACTCCTTTCGGAACATTGGGCAATCTTTGCGCCTGGATGTAGGTTACCTTCACGGAACATAAACCAAAACTGATTGATTCGTTCAGATTCAACATCAACAACGTTCCAACCTTTCTTCCTCGATTTCCAAAAAGTACATTCGCTTGCGACGCAGTTCTTTATCAGGATGTGGAGTGAAAGTGGTGCAGCTACCGGCGACTTCGATCGCGTTGTCGAGCTGGTTCGTAGCCAGTGAGTTCCTTCCGTCACGCCGATCAAGAGTACCCCATAAATTTTCTTTCTAGAGTCAAGGTGGCTCTTCGGATGGAAAACGTCAGATCCTGGCAGGAAGTAGAACACGAATTCATCGAGTGCGAATACCGCGCTGTCAGAGATCGGCAAATGAAGGAGTTGGAGCTAGAGGACGATCTGTTGAGTAAGGTACCCGTGCGGTGAGTGGTTGTTACGACCTTTGACACTATTCGCTTACTGATTATGGTTCAGGAACCTCCGTGCTAAATTGTATAAGGAATCTTTTGAATTCGTTCGTCAGCAGCGGATTCAGTGTTTGCTCCAGGGTGCCTGGTTTATCAATGCGCTCCCTGCTTCATCGCCTCGCGAGGTTGTCCGGCGTCCCAATCGCCCATGGCGATTCATGCGTTTGGTAAGTGAAGGCCTTATATATCACACAAAACTGAACGCAATTGAAACTATTAGGATACCGGTTTGAAATACCTGCATTATGTCGACAGTGCGGTCAAGTTTCCTGTTCGAAATGGCCTCGAGGATCTGCCAGACAGAATAGACGTCTCCCTTATAAGCGAGATTGCGACTAAAACCTGTATCCCGCCACCGAATGTCTTACGCGATCAGAATGATTTGCCTCCATCATCGTCGGTCACACCTTCCCCTCTTTCATTCTCTTTGTTGAGCGCACATGAGGGGTCCCTGGCCGATCAAATTGCACCTGACCAGTCAAGATGGGCAGACTGGACCGATGGGTTGAATATGCTGAGGAGGGACGGCGGACATGTGTCCTCAAAGGAAACCGCTGGATTCGTTCAGGCACTGACGGAAATCGGTTTGAAGATCAAACTGCTTGGTTCGTTTGTGCTTTGAACTCGTATTTTACCCCTTTTTGCTGACCAGATGCACCTAGATTTATCGGGCGAGATGGTCCAAATCCCAAGTGGGCTTGTGGCTGGCCCTCCTCCCTCGAACACCGACTTTTTCTTCTCAGATCTAATGTAATCAGTTCGTTCTCCTTATGTTTAAATCATGGTTAGATGGGGCAGGGAACTATAATTTCTTTATGCTTGTAACTAATGCCATATGACACGTGGGATATCTGTATGATAAAATGCAGTTGATGCAGAGTGTATGAGTATGTTGTAATGAGTGATACATGCGGGTGCTGATGTGGGTGAAGCCGAGTGAGGATGGTATACCGAAATCCATGCCATGGCGAAAAAAGAAACAACCGGGGTTGAACCCGAATGTTTGGGGACTAAAAATGCAAAAGATGTGAAGAAAGATTGGCAGGCGTGATACATTAGTGGCCGTTGACGGCGGTCGTCTTAGACTTCAGAGCCTTATATTCGGCTCCTGCTTTGAAGAAAGGCTTGAAGATAGCCTCCGAGTCGAGGAAGTCGTTATGAACAACGTTGACGAGGAAGCAGGTATCCATGAGCTCTAAAATGAGCTTTTGAGAGGGTGAATCGTGTTCGTAGAGTTTGGCCCATTGTGTTCCAAGTTCGAAAGCCTCATCCTGGATGAAAGTCAGTAAAAGAATCAATGGTTGTCAAAGAAAGAAAAGTGTACAGACTTTCCATGCCATAAAGCTGACTGCCTCGACGATGGTAGGTTGGATGATCTCCTTACCAGGGAACACGCCCCATGTCACAGCATTAGGTCCATCCGAGTGCGTATTGGTCCTCAGATCACCACGTTTGTTGATAACGTAGTATGTGATATTGCTGTCCCGTTCGATATGCGTCAACAGGAGGGAAAGTAGTGTCGGATTCACGAAGAACTCAAGGTACGCCTTTTGGTACACGTAGCCATTGCCTGGACCCCAGCCAAATACTTTATCGTCGCTCCTGGCACCGTTAACAGAGGGTTGGGAGTTGATCGTCAGGAAACCGAGTTCGTTCATCTGCGCAAGTTGCTTGGAGATGATGGATGTCTCGCTGGAAGGTGGTTGGTCTGACCATGGGAGCGCGTTAAGCTCAGCAGCGCAGAATCTGGCGAAGAGGGTCGCAATGTCGGAGAAAGATGTTGGGTGACCCCAGAGTTTCAAAGCGTTCTCTTTCTATAAGATACCATGTTAGACAACGTCTGTGAGTAGGATAACGTCCTCGTACTGATTGCTTGATCCAGACACCGTAGCCGTCTAATTCGCCGTATGCAGGACTGCGAGAGTCTCCGAAGCGACCGTTGGGGTATTCATCCCAGTTCTCAGTACGAGAAATGTACGACTTTGTCCGGTTTGCCCAAAAGATAGGGCGGATAGTTTCTTGACGTCTTGTGGGGGTAAGACACTAAGGAATCGTCAGATCAAGTCCTCGAGCTTGAGGAAACGTCACATACCTGTCTCCACGGCAGAGGCTTGATGGTCTCGATTCGTGGGACGAGATTTAACTCCTCCAGCAACATCTTCGTTCCCTTCTCCAGGTTCATCGTATAGAAATGCAACCCCCGGATACCAATATCCTCCTGCAGAATCCGCTTGCACATATCAGCCACCAGCTTCGTTCCAATCTCGCGGACCTTCTCATCGTCGTTCTTAACGGGTTCCAGAGCGTCAAGGAACAGCTTAGGGATGGCAATCTGGGCCAAACTTGTCGCACGCTGGAAGCCATTCCACGTCTGGACAGGTGCGATACCTGGGACGATAGGTATCGTGATCCCAGCCTCCCTAACAGCTCTGACCCAGTCGATGAAAAGTTCGACATCGTAGAACATCTGTGTGAAGATGAAGTTGACTCCAGCATCCACCTTCTCCTTCAGCCATCTCATCTCGTTCGCGAGCTCATCTGGAGGAAGAGTCATGTGCTGGGGAAAACCCGCGATCGCGATGTCGAAGTAGTCTCCATATTCACGACGAATGTGCTTCACGAGGTCGATGCCATGTACGAAACCACCCTCGACCGCCTCCCACTGATCCTTGCCCATTGGGGGATCGCCTCTCAGAGCGAGTACGTTGCGGCATCCATGTTGTTTCGCGTCCTAACGCCAATGAGTCGAGTGTGACTTCTAAGTCCGATTAACTAGCTACTCACCCGCAGTGCGATATCCACCTTCTCTTTCGGCATGTTGGTACACGTCAGGTGCATGCAAGTCTCGAGCCCGATGAGGCCTTGACACGTTTTGACCATTTCCGAAGTCAAGTCAGATGTTCTACCGCCTGCATTCCTATCTCGGACGTCAATACGAAAATTTCTATGAGGAGTGGGCACTGGAGGTGATGCTCACCAAGTGATGTCAATGAATTCCGGTCCCAATGCGCGCATGCGCTCTATACGATCTAGCAGGTTTTGCAGGCCCTAACATGATTGTGTGAGGATACAGAAGGGATGTCGTACGCGAAGGTTGAAAATACCTGAGCAGTCCGTGGGGGAAAGTACTCGAAAGACCACCAGACTTTATCATCCTTGGCGGACTGCTGGATTTTTTGACTGATCTTCATGTGTAATTAGCTGTGGTCGTTCCTGCCGCGAGTCGTCTAGATAGATATAGGTAAGAGCAAGACCGAGAAACCGAGACGAGAAGAAAGGGAAGAAAAACACTGAGAGGTAACAAGCAGAAAGAATTGCAGGTTATATATAAGTTCCCAAAAGATCGAACCATCCGAGTCGCCAATTTTAGGGCACGTTTCCGTCAGGGGCCTCAATTACCCCGAATAACCCTCCCCATCCACCATAGTACGACCGACCTCGCCTCTCAACACATAATAAGTCAAGCAGATGTGAGTCTAGGCTATTACTCATGATCAAGCAGCACTGCAGTTTCACGATAGGGAAATTAAGGGAGGTGATTTATCACTGACACGTACTTGATGAGTTTGGGCCTTCTGTGGTCCGATAAGCCGAAGACATGCATTGACCAGCGGAGAAAATAGTTGATATCTACTGGTGAGTGTAGTTCGATTTCTAAAGCTGAAGCAGCGCCTTCATGATGATTCTATGGATTAGTCCAGAACACCCTGCAGATCCAGACGTCGGAAAACATATCGGGTGTCGGAGAGAGGATGTCAAGCATCTGTCACACGACGTCGACTGCAGGAAAATGTGTACAACAGTAAATATCAATATGTTATTCATACATACATTTTGACCATGCCCACAGGCTACATCGAGTTCTTAAATTGCCAATTCGTACACAAACGCAACAGCAATCTTCGCAAACTCCAGAGAATGTGCCCAGGAGAAGCCCGAGACGCTGGTGGTATCAGAAGCTGAGTGGATGTTAGGGTCATCGTCGCCAGTAACGGCTTCGTAGGGGAAGGAGGAGGGGAAGCCGGCCTTGTACCAGCTGGCGTGGTCGGAGCAGGCGTAACCGCACTAAGGATTTGAACCGGGTAAGAACTTGGTAAATAGTGAAGTAGAGCAAACAACTTACGGGGGTATCCATGGTGTAGGGGATACGAGAGTAGGCGGTAATGAGAGCCTTGAGGAATGTGTTCAAGCTCGCATCGATATAATCCGCCTCAAGAGCCATGACTTCCGTGCTACCGGGTCTGAAGCTACATTAGCCGTCAGTAAAATTTCTATACAGACAGAGGGGGATAGCAAATCACTTACTATCCTGACATATCAAGCTCCATGAAAGCTTTTACACTCTTTCCAGCGCTCTTATAACTGGTTGCGATCGCTTGAGAACCAAGGAGACCGGCCTCCTCACCAGAGTACCAGTGGAACTCAACGGGAGTAGTAGGCTTGAAGCCAGCAGCGAGCAGAGCCCTGAACGCCTCCAGCAAGTTAACGAGACCGGTGCCATCGTCATCGGCACCAGGAGCACGGCCACTGGTAGGGCTGCTCAGGTTAATAGAATCCATGTGAGCACCAAGGATGGTGATGGCCGCCGTGGAGGAGGTACCAGGAATTTTGGCGATGATAGATGGCTGGCCCCAGCTATGCGAGAAGAGGGCGACGGTGACGTCGGAGCGGCCAGAGCTGGTGATGTACTAGCATGATTTGAGAAAAGATCTAGAGGAAAGTAGGTGTAGGAGAGCACATACGCTTTGAACGATGTCACGAATCTTCAAGCTGGCATCTGCGCCTGTGGACGACTTGTAGTAGCGGTTGTTGAAGGCTGTCATGGTGGCCAAGTTGTTCTGCATGTTCGTCGTCGACAGAGTCGCGAGAATTGCCTTGACGGCAGTTT
>Ga0247741_1001065_pt1 | contig 15077 bp, 15 predicted proteins | sample UWRJL213509R2_FD_180945 | JGI IMG/M metagenome (GOLD analysis project Ga0247741, IMG submission 180945) | Plant litter microbial communities from Arlington Agricultural Research Station in Wisconsin, United States - UWRJ-L213-509R-2 | ecosystem: Environmental > Terrestrial > Plant litter >... | reverse complement strand
AACTTTTCGATAAACACATAAGGAAACTTTCAATGAAAACGCAGCGTTTGCTGTTTGTGGCAATTCCACTGATTTGGATTGGATGCGCCGTCTCTTGTTCTACTAGTGATAAAAATAAAAAAGCTGCCGTACCAGTTCCTGTAGGCATAGCTGCACCGGCACCCATCTCAGCACCCGCTCAAGCTATTCAAAGAGAAATGCGAAGATCCGAAAGTGAAGCAAAATTATCAGCGCCCATGCTGACAGCCTTAAGAGAAGTTGCCGCGCCACCATCGCCACCCAACACCGAAAATTATCAACACAAAGAAGAAAGCCCGATCAAAATTACTGCCAAAGAACCTGTATCAACTTTTAGTATTGATGTAGACACCGGCGCTTACGCCAATGTGCGTCGCGTCCTGAAACAAGGCCAATTGCCGCCGAAAGATGCCGTGCGCATTGAAGAGTTAATCAACTATTTCCCTTACGCAAATACCAGCAAAAAAGGCGAGCATCCTTTCGGTGTGCAAACCGAAGTTGCGCCTGCGCCGTGGAATCCTGATCACCAATTGTTGCGCATTCGCATTCAAGCGCTGGAAGCCCAGGCAGCGACTTTGCCGGCCAGCAATTTAGTATTTTTGGTGGATGTATCTGGCTCTATGGAATCGCCCGATAAGCTGCCGCTGGTGAAGAATACCTTGAAGATGCTGACCAAAAAATTGCGCGCGCAGGATCGCATTTCGCTCGTGGTTTACGCAGGCAGAACGCAGGTTGAACTTGAACCTACAGCCGGCAATCAACATGACAAAATTCTCGCGGCTATCGATAGATTGCAAGCTGGCGGTTCAACCGCAGGCGAATCTGCAATGAAACTCGCCTACCAAATGGCGCGCCGCAGTTACATCCCTAATGGGATCAACCGTATTTTAATGGCGACCGATGGCGACTTTAATATAGGTCTAAGCAATATCGACCAGCTCAAAAACATGGTCGCCGCCGAGCGCAAAACCGGTATTTCGCTTACCAGCCTTGGGTTTGGGCAAGGCAACTATAACGAGTATTTGATGGAGCAATTGGCGGATATCGGCAACGGCAATTACGCCTATATCGATTCTGCCGATGAAGGCCGCAAAGTCTTGATTGAGGAGATGGCGTCAACCTTCAATACAGTCGCTGCCGACGTAAAAGTACAGATTGAATTCAACCCAGCACTCATCGCCGAGTACCGTTTGATCGGCTACGAAAACCGCATTTTGAACGAGGAAGATTTCAACAATGATAAGGTCGATGCCGGTGAAATTGGCGCAGGCAAAACCGTTACTGCCATCTATGAATTAACACCGGTGGGCAAGGCGACGGCGATTGATCCGCATCGTTACGAGGCGACCAAAACGGTTACAACCGAGAGCAAAAATGAACTGGGCTTCTTGCGCATCCGCTATAAAAAGCCGGGCGCTGACCAAAGTACTTTGCTGGAAGAACCTTTGCTGGCGAGCAACAGCAAAACTTCTATCGACAAAACCAGCGCAGATTTTCGTTTCGCTGCCAGCGTTGCCGGTTTTGGGTTGAGTTTGCGCGATAGCAAATATCTGGGCGATTACGACGCGAATAAACTTGTTGCCTTGGCCAAGTCTGGATTCGATGAGGATGAAGGCGGGTACCGCGCGGAGTTTGTGCGTTTGGTACAGATAGCGAACGAGCTTGAGACTAAAAAACCAAACTAAAAACGAATCTGATCAACAAAAAAACGGGGCAGCCAATTTAAGCAGGCTGCCCCGTTTTTTTAAACATCCGGAATCTTAAAGCTGATCAAGATACTGGCGATGTTGCGTAGAGAATTCGAAGTTGTTGAACTTATCCCAGTTGATTGACCAGGTCATCAACCCTTTAAAGTCAGTCCAACCAGTCGTTGTGTGTGGCTTGTAAGGGCCGCAACCTTGAAGTTTCTGCAAGCAATTTACCGCCGCTTGTACTTCTGCAACCGTAGTAAAACCGCCGCCTGCGTTGGCATTTGCGGGTAGGCCGAGCAACACTTGATCTTGACGTAAAGCAGGGAAAATCAATTGGGTACCAGCGACTTTAAAGCCGGTGAGCAGCATATCCACCATGGCAACATGGAAATCGGCGACGCCCATATTGTGATATTGATTGTCCAAACCAGTAATTGAACCCGAGTTGTAGTTTTGCACCTGCAAGTAAGTGAGCTGATTGCGCAAGGCGTAAATCACCGGTAAGTAAGCGCCGGCGCGGGTATCGCAACCTGAGCAAGTGCCGCCGTAAAAGCTATAACCCAACTGCACAAAGAAAGTCTCGGGCGCCATGGTGAGCATAAATTTGCTGCCGTAGTGCGTGGTCAAGTCTTGCAAGGCGCCAATCAAATTCACGACTACCGGCGTGGTCGGGCTGCGGAAATCGTTGTCGCCACTATTCAGAAAGAGCGAGTGACCTTCAAAATCTACATCCAAGCCGTCAAAACCGTATTCGTCGATAATCGCCGTCACTGAACTTACAAACGCGATGCGCGCCGCCTGCGAATTCAGCTGCACCTGACCGTTAGCGCCACCGATGCTGATAATGATTTTTTTGCCCGCCGCTTGTTTAGCGCGAATCCCGGCCTTGAATGCGGTTTTATCGAACGCTGGATCGAGTACAAATCCAATTTGGCCTTCTACGGTTTTGGTCGGCTCAGCGAAAGAGACGTTGATAATGTCGAAGGCATCGGACACTTGATCGATAGGAATCACGCCCGAGCCATTGTTGAAGTTATGCCAGTAACCGGAAATCACGTGGTAGCGACCGCCGCCCGCAGAAGAAGAGCTTTTCGAACCTGCAGAGGACGAGCTTTTCGAGCTGCTAGATGACGCCACCGAAGACGATACGGCGCCACAGCTGCGCACTAAATCCCACGCTTGCGTCCAGTAGGTACCTGAGCCGGGTGCGTACGCCCAATCCGAGGTAGAACTACACCATCCACCCACGGTGCAACGGTATTCGTTGCCGAGATTTTTCACCAACTGGCCGGTGTTGTAAGTGGTTCCCGCCACATATTGCGGCGATGTGCATGTGCCACCTGCAACGCTGGAGCTGCTTAGCGAACTTGAGGAAAGCGCAATCGAACTGGATGACTTAAGGCTGGAACTGGACACACTTGAACTTGAAACAACAGCGTTTGACGATTTTGAGCTGGAAACACTGCTAACGGACGAGACCGAGCTGACAGATGACGTCGCCCCATCACAAACACCCAGTACCGACCACTCCTGGTATTGACCAGAGTAGGCCGCCGGGCTGTGGCCTTGAGACCACCAATTAGCTTTGTAAGCCTTGCCTGTTTCCTGAACTTGCACGCCGCCAGAGTAAGCTGACGCGCTGTTCCATACCGGAACCCCGCTGCAACTTACGGCATGAGCGTTAATCGAAAATGCAGCTGACAGGAGCGCGCCCATACTCATTAAAGGAATCTTTAACAGCGGTTTTAAGAATAGAACTTTCATACGACTTTCCCCGTGATAGATTTATGGTTGCCAAAAAACTATTAAGGAAAACGCTCCGCAGTAGCGGATCAGGTTGTTACGCAATCATCCAGATTTCACGTGCGATAAAGCGCTCTTGCACAAGGATGAGAGAATCTGCTGTAGGTTGAACAATCCGGTGGTATGTCTAATTAGACTTATTGTTATTGACTATCTCTTACCACTAAAGGCTTTACTGCCGCAGACCTTTTGTTTGAAGATCTTGTTAGTGTGATCGTCAGGCTACCAAAAAGCGCACTTTTCATGAAATGGCAACGTTGTCATGTATAGCATGGCATTTTTCACATAGCAATTTTTAAATCCCGCCAATTACACGCCCTGTGTAAATCCGCACAAAAAAATCGCCTGACTCATAAATTACAACATTAAATGTTAAGATGCGCGCCATGCATGTTTCAATAATGTGGTTTGTCGCTAACAGCAATCCAGTTGTCATCGTTACTCAATAAACACACATGCTGAAAAGTAGTCCCTTGATTATTCGTTAGCTCAAGGAGGACGTTGTTCAATGGAGTGTCTTAGGAAAGACACTGCCCAAAAGGTGTTTTACCGAATAAATAATCAAGAGGATTTACCATGTTATTTCGATCATTATGGATATCTGCGTCGCTGTTAGTTTCAAGTTTTGCCCTTGCTGCACCCACATCAACGTCAAGTGTTTCGTCGTCATCTGCATCCAGTAAAGCCTGCCCAGACGTACCCGGTTTCATATTTAAAAATTGCGTAGACGGTTCTTTTCCCGGCCTTCATGCCTTGGAAGTCACCAAAGATCTTTACTACTTTTTTGACATAACAGATGGCACTGCGGGCAACGTGATTAATTGGGCGATTATCTCCAGCCCAGGCCGCAAAAAAGCTATCGATGTACAGTTTAAGGCCGGCACCAATTTTTACGGTCTATTCAATGTAATCCCAAAGACCGGAACCGAAGACCTAAGCATTTACGCCAAGGGCGCGCTGGAATTTGATGTGCGTATTTTGGATCGCGGCGTTTACAACGTGCCTTTAGAGGTGAAACTGGAGTGCGTCTACCCATGTCAAAGTAAAGAGCATGTTCTGGATATACCCACACTAAACCAGTGGACATCGATCAGTCTGCCAATTGCAGATTTTGTAGCAGAGGGATTGGATTTAACTAAGGTTAATATTCCCTTTCAGATTTTCCCGGCGTGGGGCTCACAAGATGGCGTGCATTTTCAAGTGGATAATATTCGCTGGGTAAAAAGAGCAACCAAAACGTCTAGTAGCCAGGCAAGCAGCATTGGCGGTGCGCTAAGTAGTAAGTCGTCCAGCAGTAAAGCATCTTCCGCTTCGTCTAAAGCAAGCTCTGGTAATTCATCTTCCAAGCTAACGAGTTCAGCGAAATCTTCAGCGGCAAGTTCGGCAAAATCAGCTTCATCAAAAAGCTCGGCTAAATCGTCCAGCGTAAAAAGTTCAGCCAAGTCGTCTGCGGTCGCAACTTCGGTAAAATCGTCTTCCAAAAGTTCGCAATCGTCAGTGAAAAGTTCGGCCAAGTCGTCGGTAAAATCCAGCTCTAGCAAATCATTCAGCTCTGCCAGCTCGGTGAAATCGTCCGCTGTGAGCAGCAAGTTTTCTTCCGCATCCAGTCTATCGTCCCTAGCATCCAGCAAGTCTTCAGTTGCCGCTTCATCGCAATCGAGCGCAGCGATTTTAAGTTGTGTGTATCAGGAGGGCGGCGTTTATTTTGATGCGACTTGTTCGCCCTGGCAGAACATCTCCGCCTATGAACAAAATGGCGATGGATCTATCAATCAGGAAGTGACCAACGGTGTGGGTTATAGCGTGAACTTGAGTGAAGTAAGTTCAACTGACGCAAACCATAACAAAGTGCTGGATATTCACTACAACAGAAACCCTGATTTCAATGGCACCGTACGTCTGCGAAGCACTGCTATTACCGGCGTAGACCTGAGCGCTTATGCTACCGGCAAGCTCGTATTTGATATTAAAGTCATCACCAATAGCGACGATAACGGCGATATAGAAATGGCGCTGGATTGCGGATGGCCATGCACAAATACCGAACGCATTATCAAAGTGCCTGCGCTTAACCAATGGACAACTATTGAGTTATCGGTTGCTGATTTGATTCGCGATGGTTTAGATATCAAGCACTTGCTGGGCGGATTTCAAATTGCAACGTCATGGGGACATCAAGCCAACTCGCACTTCCAACTGGATAATATTCGCTGGGTAAAAGGCACTGGTGTAATCACTACCAAAGATTGTTGGGCACAACGCTTTAATACTTATGACCCTTTGAATCTGCGGATTGATCAGTTTTCGGGATCAAGTGACATGAGTGCGCTTATCTCCCAAATCGTACCCAACACTATCCTTCACCCAATTTGGGAAGGATTGAACAAATGGGGCTATGCCGCCGGTACCGATGCAAACCTTGCAGCCTGCAATACCAACGGCACCTTGTCTGCGTCAGTTTATATCCCAGCAACCTACGTTAATGACGGCCATTTAGCGGTATCCTTTTACGCTGTGGATCAAGGTGGCGGACAAACGTTTTCCAAACCAATTTCGGTTGCTAACTTAAAAGGTAACGACTGGAATATCATCACGTCTGATTTGTGGTTCTTCTCTTCTATTACAGCGCCCGGATTTAACATAGGTGCTGTAGCCTTTATCGGCGTAGTTTTCGACGCTAACGGTAAAGATCCTGCGGTTGGTGGCGTGTTTAAAGTCGATAATTTACTCATCACTCAACCGATTCAATAAGGTAACTTTCAACGGGTTTGGCTAACACCAAGCCCGTTTTTCCCCATTTTTATTTGCCAAATACTGCTCCAAATACGAATTTCCCTCATAAAGCCGCAAATTTCCGCTAACCTGTCACTAATCTGTAACAAACTCTTTATTAAATAGACTGCAACAATAGTTTCACAAACCTGTGAGTCTTTCAGAGCAGAAATTTATGTCCGGACGTAAAATTTTAATCGTTGATGATGAATCCGCTATTCGCGACATGTTGCGCGTAGCCTTGGAAATGGCCGATTACTACTGTATCGAGGCCAGCAACGCACAAGATGCCCACGCATTGATCGTGGATGAAAAACCCGATTTGATTCTGCTCGATTGGATGATGCCCGGCACCAGCGGCCTCGAACTCGCGCGCCGTTTAAAACGCGACGAAGTCACTGCCGACATCCCGATTATTATGCTCACCGCCAAAGGCGAGGAAGATAATAAAATCCAGGGCCTGGAAGTGGGTGCCGATGATTACATCACCAAACCATTTTCTCCGCGCGAATTAGTCGCGCGCTTGAAAGCCGTTTTACGTCGCGCTGATCCTAAAATTTCTGGCCAGCCAATCATCGTGCAAGGCTTGTGTTTAGATCCTTCCAGTCACCGCGTTACTATTCACGACCAATCTGTGGACATGGGCCCGACTGAATATCGCCTGCTGGAATTTTTTCTCACTCATCAAGAACGTGCTTACACGCGTGGCCAATTGCTCGATCACGTTTGGGGCGGCAATGTGTATGTGGAAGAGCGCACGGTGGATGTACATATCCGTCGCCTGCGTAAAGCCCTGAGTATTGATAGCCACGAAGATTTGGTGCAAACCGTACGCGGCACCGGCTACCGCTTTTCGACTAAGATAGAAGCCTGAAATAGTTTCTCGCCGCGAGTGATGATTTGAGCCGGCAACAGCTACAATAATCACTCGCGCTTAGTAACGTTCACGTCAATCGAGGCCACTCATTTGTTTCTGCAAGGTTTTAAAGTTGAGCTGCGCCGCCTGCTCATTATTTTTATTATTTGCGTCGGCTATGGCGTGGTGTTTGGCTTGCAATGGTGGCTCTTGTTTACGGGCTTGTTTCTTTATTTAGGGTGGCTGTTTTTTCAAATGTATCGGCTAAACAAATGGCTGATACGCGGCACCGACGAACCGCCAGAGTCGAGCGGTTTGTGGGGCGAAATTTTTGACAACATGTACAACCTGCAACGCCTGCAACGCACTGAAACGCAAAATCTGCAAGCCGTTATCAAACGCATTCAGGAAATTACGTCAGCATTAAAAGATGGAATTATTATTTTAGATTGGCGCGGTCATTTGGATTTTTGGAATCCCGCCGCACAACGTATGATTGGTTTTCGCACCAAAGATCAAGGCTTGTCGATTATTAATTTTATTCGCCATCCAAAATTTGTGAATTATTTTGAAGGTGGCGATTACAGCTCACCCTTAGAATTACCTTCACCGCGCACAGACAGTAAACATCTCGAATTACAAATTACGCGCTTCGGTCAAAATGAACGTCTAATTGTAATTCGCGACATCACGCAAATTCACCAGCTCGAACAAATGCGCCAGGATTTCGTAGCAAACGTGTCCCACGAATTGCGCACGCCGCTCACGGTTATCAACGGTTATATTGAAACAATTTCGGACAACAACACTGTGCCCAAGTGGGACAAACCTTTGCAGCAAATTTCGCAGCAAGGTAAACGCATGTCGTTATTGATAAATGATTTATTAGTGCTTTCGAAATTAGAAACCACAGAAGCCGGGCACAATCAAAAAGAAATCGAATTGGAACCACTATTAATTTCAATAAAAAATGAAGCTGAAGCTTTGGGCAACGAAAAACAACAAACCATACGTTTAACCTGCGAAGAACCGGTTAGCATTCTCGCTAACGAAAAAGAAATTCACAGCGCTTTTTCAAACCTCGCCATCAACGCCGTTAAATACACACCCGAAAATGGCGTGATTGATTTGCGTTTATGGAAAGATGCAAACCATGTTTATTTTTCAGTGACCGATAACGGCCCCGGCATCGACAGTAAACATTTACCACGTTTAACCGAAAGGTTTTATCGCGTAGATGCAAGCCGCAACAGCGCAACCGGTGGCACAGGTTTAGGTTTGGCCATTGTGAAGCACGTGCTCATGCGCCACGATGGCGAATTAAAAATCACCAGCGAGCTAGGCAAAGGCAGCACGTTTACGTGTGTGTTGCCATCACATAATAATTAGAAACCGCTCACGAACGCGTTATAATTGCTTCAACAAAATCGCAGCTGCCATAACAGTTGCGACTATTATTTACGGAGCAGTGAATGACGAGTACACCTTTATACGGTTTTTCAGATGCATCTTTTAAAGCCGCCGGTGAAGAAGAAGGCATTCGTAAATTAGTTGATGATTTTTATCGCTTTATGAATGAGCTTCCTGAAGCCGCTATCATTCGCGCTATGCACAAAGACGATTTAGCCAGCTCGCGCGACAAACTCACGTTATTTTTATGTGGTTGGATGGGCGGCCCAAAACTCTATCACGAGAAATACGGCAGCATTAATATTCCACGCGATCACGCTCATTTAGTCGTCACCGAAGCCGAGCGCGATGCATGGCTCTTGTGCATGCAAAAAGCCATAGCTTTACAAGATTACATGCCAGCCTTTGGCGATTATTTATTAACTCAATTGCGAGTCCCCGCCGAGCGAATTTTTGCTGTCGCTAAAAAGCCGGTTTGACAGCAAAAACTCAACCATCGAAATTGTGGTTGATAAAAAACTAATTTTTCCATCGTTAAACCTGTCCTGAGCGACTAAAATACTCAATCATTGAGGATTGAGTATGCAGAAGTCTCCCTTGCTAATAATTTTATTAGCAGCCACGGTCGCCATTACCCCCTTCGCGGTCGATACCTACTTGCCAGCTATGCCAGTCATCGCGCAAGACTTAAACACTCACATAGGCACAGTGCAGCAATCGCTGAGTATTTTCCTGGCAGCTTATGGCGCAGGTATGTTGTTGTTCGGCCCGCTTGCCGACAGATTAGGGCGCAGGCCTTTAGCACTATTCGGCGTGGCAGGTTTTGCAGCGGCAAGTTTTTTTCTGGCGTGGGCAAATTCTATTGAAAGTTTTTTAGTTGGCCGTGCACTGCAAGCATTTTGTGGCGCTGCGGCAACGGTGATTGTGCCCGGCATTATTCGCCATCTTTACCAAGAACACATGGCGAAGGGCATGTCTTACATGTCATTGATTATGATGCTCGCGCCTCTACTCGCACCGAGCATTGGTAGCGGAATTTTGTTGGTTAGCGATTGGCGCAGTATTTTTATTTTGATTTTTTGTTATGCCGCAATTTTATTATTTTTTATCTGGAGATATTTACCAGAGCCGCCGCGGAATGTGACAAAAAATCCCGTTACTTTTTTATCGGGTTATAAAACTGTTTTTTCTAATAAAGCTGCACGGCCTTTAATTGCGACCATTATATTTTCGTCGTTCAGTTTTTTTTGTTATCTCACCGCAATACCTTTTGTCTACATAAAATATTTTGGCGTTAATGAACAAGTATTCAGTATTTTATTTGCCATTAATATTGTGCTCTTGATGCTGTCCAGTTTTATCAACAGCCGCTATGTAACTCGCTTCGGCTCACCGCGTATGGTGCGCTCAGCGTTTGGTATCGCCTTGGTTTTAGCATTGCTTCTGTGCGCAGTGAATATTCTGAAATTAAATATTTTTTACACCATCATTACGCTCGCGCCACTCATGGGTTGTTTAACCATGATTAGCACTAATACGGATGCAATGATTGTTTTAAAATTTCCAGATCACTCCGGCACCGCCAGCGCCGTAACCGGAACCTTGCGCTACGGTTGCGGCGCGCTTGCCGGACCTATACTTGCTCTTAGCTTCACCGGCACCGCCGTGCCTTTCTCGGCGCTTATGCTAGCAGGAGTGTTGGGCATCGGCCTATGTCAATTGTGGATTAAACATACCCAAGCGAGCGAAATTAAATCGTAAAATAGAATGGCTTCTAACGCACTAAATGGCATCATTTGGGCCAGCTTTACTCTCTATCACGCATCCCTCAAAAACCTATGGACAAGGAAACTAATAAGATGAAAAAACTCGGCGTTTTTACGTTGGTATTACTCGTTAGCGCATGTGCTTCACAATCATCCAAAGATGATACATCGCAAAAGCTCGGTGCAGCTGTTACCGCACCGCTGAACGATTTAAATTTGGTACAAACCGCAATTCCCGCGCAATTGCGTGCAGCGCAAAAAAATCCTTACGCCGTACCCGTGGATGCAAGTTGTGCTGGATTAGCAAAAGAAATTAGCGCGCTCGACGAAGTACTCGGCGCAGATTTGGATACGCCGATTGTTGAAAAAGATGAAAGCTTAATTGCACGAAACATAATGTCTGAATCAGTTTCCGCATTACGCAAAACTACCGAAGCAGTTGTGCCCTATCGTAACTGGATTCGTAAATTATCGGGCGCAGAACGCAACTCACGTGCAGTAGCAGCTTCAATCAGCGCTGGCGGAATTCGCCGCGCTTATTTAAAAGGCGTTGGTCAGGCAAGTAAATGCCAATCTCCTGCTGCGCCAAAAGCCATTGCAGCAAGCAATAATCTTTAACGCGAAAATATTATGACAGCAACTAATCAAGATCCACTACACGGCCTAACGCTTGAAAATATCGTCACTAAATTGGTCGAACATTATGGCTGGGAAGAATTGGGCAAGCGCATTAGTATTCGCTGCTTTCAATCCGAGCCAAGTGTTAAATCCAGTTTAAAATTTTTACGTAAAACGCCGTGGGCGCGAGAAAAGGTGGAGCAACTATTTATTGCGACCTTTTAAGTTGTAGCAACTTTTTAAGTGTTGGGGAAAATCATGAACACTTTACCGATAATATTGGAATCTGCATTACCAGAGCTTAAACATCTTGGCTTTCGTCGTTACATGGCGCATCCAGTATTACAGCCATGGGTTCAATGTTATTGGGTTGCGCGACAAGACAGCTTACCGGAACAAGGTTTTACCGAAACGCTTTATCCCGACGGCGGAACCAGCCTCACATTTACCTTCAATCAAAACCAACATCCCCACCTTGAATTCAAAGCGACTCAAAACGCAATGAAAGTGAGCTTTCAACATACTGTAGACGCTATAGGTATTCGTTTTAACCCAGGCGGCGCTTTTGCGTTGTTTGGGGTTGATATGAATGATTTATTTAATCATGACGATGCAAGTGCTGATTTTGAAAAAACGTTTGCTGATTTAAAAGATCAATTAGCGCAGTACACGCTCACGCATAGTCGGTTATCACTTATTGAATCCTGGCTTTTAACGCAATTGGAGCAACACAATTCTTCACCAGGATTATTACAACATTTTATTCCACGTTATTTAATAAGTGATTCTAATATTGATGAGTTTGTTAAACATGAATCCATCAGCAGACGACAACTCGAAAGAAAATTTCAGCAAGAGATTGGCTTATCACCCGCGCAACTTAAACAATTACATCGCGTTAAAAAAGCGCGTTATTTTATTTCTTTAAATCCATTAAATTCCCTCACTGATGTCGCCTTGGATTGCGGCTTCTACGATCAAGCTCATTTCATTCGCAACTTCCAGAAAGTTACCGGCCAAACTCCCGGCCAATACAAAACTCGCAAGATGTCGCAAAAATACAATCCGTAAAGTTTGTGAAGTTTTATCCTGATACTTCAACAACCCATCAGGAGCTACATCATGAGTGACCGTATACCACAAGCCACTGTTTACCAAACACAACCAGCCATCGCAAAAGCTTTGTTAGGCCTTGCCCAAGCTGCTATCGCATCCGGCCTCGAAGTATCTTTAATTCACCTAATTAAATTGCGCGCCTCGCAAATTAATGGCTGTGCTTTTTGTCAACACATGCACGCCAACGAAGCCCGCCACGACGGCGAAACCCAAACCCGCCTCGATGTATTAGCCGCATGGCACGAAGTACCCATTTTCACTCCACGCGAACGTGCCGCCCTAGGCTGGACAGAAACACTCACATTAGTCGCAGGCAAAGGAGTATCAGAAGAAGAATTTAAAAAAGTCTCAGTCGAATTTACGCAAACTGAAATTATTAATTTAACAGCAGCCATTGTGGCAATTAATAGTTGGAACAGAATTGCGGTTGGATTTAATTTTATTCCCAAGTTTGATTAGTGTGTTAACTCAATAAAAATCTGTGCTATGTAGATATAAGAATTTTATCTCTCGAAATATATGAGGCCTGAATTTAAAAAGGAACCGTCAGCCTCGCGCAGCGGGGATCCAGTTTTTCGCATTTTAAGTATTTATTAAAGAGCTGGATCCCCGCTGTGCGAGGAAGACGAAAGATAAATTAATACGCTTGGAATTACAGATTGGGAGTTATATAGTTCATATTGCATTGTTTTGCTGCACAATACTTTTTTTGTAAAACTATAAGTAAAATTGCCGTTGACAAGACGTCATACAAAAGGAACATATATGAAAATTGCAGAATCTGATCAAGAAATTCTGGCTTGCTTTAACGTATTGAAAGAATTGCGACCGAGAATCGAAGAAGAATCATTTTTAGCTACTATTAGATTAATGCAAACAGAAGGCTATGTGATTTCCTACATTGGAGTTGGCGGTGAAGTAGTTTCCGTTAGCGGATTTAGAATATGCATGAACTTAGCAGCTGAAGGAAAAGCGCTATATGTTTATGATCTTGTTACGAGTGAAAGTCAAAGATCTAAAGGACATGGTGCAAGCTTAATAAAAAGTATTATCACTTATGCAAATGAGAAAAATTGTAATTGTGTTCATCTGGACTCAAACGTAGTCCGTCATAAAGCTCATAAATTTTATCTTGAAAACGGTTTTGATATTGTTGCTCATCACTTTCTGCTCAAATTGAAATAGGGAATTTTATTTTTCTTCAAGCAACACGAAAGAAATTTTCTGAGATAAATTTTTATATAAACATCTACAATAAATGCACCAATTATAAGAGTAGGCAGCATGGGCTTTTCGTTTACTGAAAAAGATGACGGGCTTTTATATGAAGAGCAACGCGCGCCCTTGCTGCGTGTTTTTGTTTCTGCCTTTGGGCTTTTCATGATTGCCTTCTCAGCGATATTTATTTACCTGATTTTTCAAATGGGTGAAATTAATACGGCTTCGAAGTTGGGAGGTGTAGTTGCAAGCGTGGTGGCATTAGTTGCATTTATTTTATTCGGAGGGTATTGCTTAAAGCTTGCGATGTTAACACCCACGCAAACGTTATTTTTTAACACCAAGCTGAAGCAAATCGATTACACAACTCATGCTCCTGCCCAGCAAACCACTAAAATTTGTACATTCGATAAAATTGCAACGATTGAAGCTATTAAGCATGTTTCTGAAGATGGCCCAGCAACATTCTCAATCGTAATTTTTTTATCTACCGGTGATAAAGTTTTGATCGCGTCTTTCGATGAACTTGACCAAGCAAATAATCGCATTGAGCGCATTAAGTTGTTACTTAGTGAAGCACTCATTGTAACTACACAGCTCAAGTATATTCGTTAAGATGATTATTATTTGTTAAGTGTAAGCGCTACGCGTAACAATGCAGCTACTGAAATAGCATCCGTAATTTCACCGCTCTTTACCATTTCAATGGCGTCGATGAGCGGTAATTTTTTGTATTCGATATCTTCAGACGCTTCCAATTGTTGTATGCCGGGAAATAAATCGCGAGCGACAAATATCACGCAAAATTCATCGGTGACTGAATCGGATAAATGCAGCGTCATTAATTGTTCCCAATGACGCGCCTTCAAACCAACCTCTTCTTCCAACTCACGCTTTGCTGCATCAAGCGGTTCTTCGCCGTGTGGACATCCGCCCTCGGGAATTTCCCACGTGTATTGATTCAAACTGTAACGGCTTTGTTTCACTAGCCAGGTATTGCCTTCGTCATCTATCGGCAAAATACCTATAGCCGTATTTTTAAAATGCACAACGCCATAAATACCGTCTGTGCCTTTCGGTGTAAGCACTTCTTCGTGGGAAACTTTGATCCAGGGATTTTCATAAACTACAGTCGATGTTTTAGTTTTCCAACCGCCAATTTTTTCAGCGAGAAAAGTGGTAGCAGATTTTTTATCTGTCATTTCTGTTAGCTCAGTTTATGAATAGAGATGATTGAATTTCTCGTAGGCAATATCACTTTCGTAAATTATAAATTCTCCGATGTAATCTGGATCTTCCTGAGTGGTTCCATCGGTTAACTCATAAAGACCTTCGTCAGCTTCATCATAAAAATCTTCGCTGGTTGGTAAATTCTCTTCTTCACCATCTGCCTTTACAACGACCAGCGCGTCCGCATTAACATCTTTTACAGTGACGAAGTAATTATCAAAATAGACTTTTCCATCTTCCGTAATTAATTTTTTGGAAACGAAAATAACTTTGTTAAGAAAATCCATAGATAGCTCTTGCTGAAGACCTTTAAAATTTATATGTGAATATGAAATATATTAATGAATGCGATGCGGATCGAGGTTAACACTTTCAATACGATTTCCGATCATAAATACGCGCCCAAAATAACGGTCTTCGCCACTCACCGTAAATTCAAAATAATATTCGCGCATGAAAGCGAGTTGTCCTCGTGCGTTACGTTTGAGATTGAGCTTTTTTAAAAAGACAGTTTGATCCAGAAATTGCACTTCCATCTGCTTACAGTGTTGCTCAGCCGCGCGGTTGGCAGCCTCTTTG
>Ga0247741_1001064_pt1 | contig 15078 bp, 23 predicted proteins | sample UWRJL213509R2_FD_180945 | JGI IMG/M metagenome (GOLD analysis project Ga0247741, IMG submission 180945) | Plant litter microbial communities from Arlington Agricultural Research Station in Wisconsin, United States - UWRJ-L213-509R-2 | ecosystem: Environmental > Terrestrial > Plant litter >... | reverse complement strand
AAAGGGCAAACCTGACAAATGGGGGATGAGCGACACACAGCTTTATAAACAAGCCGGCAACTCAATCACTGTTTACAAAATACAAGCAGTTATTCAGAAGTTACTCCATCTTCTATGAACTCCTTCCAACTATGGTGCATCGGCATCGTTGAAGATGACCGAGACCTTCATGCAATCCACGAAAGAGAAGCTGTACTAACCAAAATATACAGCAAAGAACAAATGGCTGCAAGGTGGGAGAAAATGGGTTATAGACCACTAGAGACAACAGCGGTTCAGTTGGAGTTGTTTTGAGTAACGAAATTGTGACATCACTGCTTAATTTCAAATTGTATCTTAGCATTATATTAAAGAAACCGAACATCCACCGGTTAATATAAAACATTATTTAGCCTCGTAAGCGTAAAGGAGTGGATGCCTTGAAACTTATGGGGCTTATTTATTTTATGATAACAACCGAAATAAAGTCTGTAAAGCAGAATTGTGAATATTTATTTGCTTTATAAACTTACATTTTGTAAATTAGATTTATGGATAAAAACATAACCATTGACCCTAAACGACTATATACTAAGTCAGAATATCACAAAAAATTTGGTATCAACAGGGTAAGAATCGATTACCTGATAAAAACCAGGGAACTTAAAACAATAGAAGTTCAAGGCACTACTCTAATAATTGTTAAATAAATTTTAGGCTTTAAAATTTTACAAATGGTAATCAATATTTTACTTTGGAGGGCTTTTAATGTCTAAGTTCCCACTATCATTTTTCCCAAAAAACCTGCAGGATATCATTTTAGAAGTTTGCGAAACAAACCGTTTCCATCCCGATTTCCTTGCTTCGTCAATTTTATGTACATCAGCAACTGCAATAGGTAACACTTTCTCTATCAAAGTTACTGATAGCTGGAAGGAACGGTGCAATATATTCCTCGCGTTGGTAGGTACACCAGGCGTAAATAAGTCAGCGCCTTTGACGTGGGCATTAGATCCAATCGAAAAAAAAGAACGTGAAATTTATAAAAGTTACCAGGCATACCTAAAAGACTTTGAAGCAAACGACGAAAATAAGGGGAAAACACCTGGTGCGCTTATAAAAACCATTGTGTCAGATGCAACACCTGAAGCCGTTGTTCAGCAGCTTCATAAGAATGAACGCGGGATAATGATCTATAATGATGAATTGTCCGGCTTTATAAACTCATTCCAGAGATACAGTAAAGGAAACGACGAGCAATTTTATTTATCCGTTTGGTCCGGGAAGCCAGTCGTGGTAGACCGAAAAACGCAGGTGTCCATCCGTATCAATCAACCAATGTTAAACATTATTGGGACTATACAGCCCTCTGTTCTATCAAAATCATTCGAAGGTAAAGAGGACAACGGTTTTTTTGACAGGTGGTTAATATGTTGCCCGGATAATGCCATAAAAGAATATTGGAGCGACGTTACATTAGAACCCTCTACCAAATCAAATTACGATTTCATTATCCAAAAGTTATTGAATATTGAACTACCCATTAACCAATGGGGAGATATGCAACCAGAGGAAGTAAGGTACTCTTCAGAAGCATACGATTCGCTAAAAGTGTGGCAAAAGACAAATACAGACTTAATTAACCGCAGTGAATTTGACAGTATAAAGGCTATACGTTCAAAAATGGAGACTTACATCCATAGGTTTTGCCTAATAAAGCACATGATTGATTTTGCTTGCTCAGAAGAGTATTCACCTAGAACATCCATAGATACTGAAAACATAAAGCAGTCAATTTTGCTTGCTGAATACTTCATTAAAAACGCCATGCTCACAAGGGCAACAGACCCTTCAGAAAGTCTGCAAGGTATATTTAAAGACTTGTATAATCAGCTACCTAACCAGGATCAACCATTTACAACAAAAGAGTTTTCAGACATCTGTGTGTCTTTAGGTATCCCAGATCGTACAGGTAAACGCTGGATTGATTCAAACACGATACCAAAAGGGAAACTGATAATTAAAATTAAGCATGGGGTTTATGGCAAGAAATAGCGATTATAAAATACTTTTTAAGTGCTGTTTTAAGTTAGACGCAAAGAACAACGGATATATGTTTGAAGGGGAATATATTGAAAATATATCGGCATATCTTTGGAAAAAAATTGACCAATGGAAAAGAGAAGGTATCAAGTCGGCTAAATATGACATGATACGATTATTATGCGATATAAAGCGCAAACAGTCATCTAACTGGGCAATGTTCATGAAGCAACCAGAAAATGCCTTACACCCTTTTAAATCAACCTACAATATAATTTTATCAGAGATCAAGCCAAGCGAGCCATTTTACGAATGGAGAGTTTTAGATCACGTTTTATATGAGACGTACTATAAAAAATAGCCTATTTGGCATTATTGGCATAAGTTGGCATAATGAAGTAAACTAAAAACTCCATTTAAACACATTTAAACGATGATTATTTTTAAAAATGCCAATAATGCCGAAAATGCCACCAGAAAAAATCGGCGGAGAAAATGCCATAATGCTAGTATAATCTCACGTACTTTTTTATATATTAATTATATATATAATATATTAACATATAGTATAATAATACATATTAAATACAAACCTTTAAATACCTGTTTTATTTTTATAGTGGCATTATTGACATTTTCGGCATTATCGTTTAAAAACATCATTTAAATACCTTTAAAGGCATATTATTTATGCCAAACAGTTGGCATTATGCTGGCATTATCAAAACAACATGGAAAAACAACTTAGAGATTACCAGGTTAAAAATTCAGAATTAGGGGTTAAGATCCTACTTGATTTCATGATAGTTTATTTTGCTATGCAAGTAAGGACGGGCAAGACCGCAACAGCCTTAAATACCGCTTATTTATATGGATCAAAAAGGGTTTTGTTTTGCACGAAGAAAAAAGCCATTCAGTCTATCGAGGATGATTATAATGCTTTTGGATTCAATAATAAATTCCAGTTAACAATAATCAATAACGAGAGCATACATAAAATCGAAGAAACCAATTTTGATTTAGTTATAATGGATGAAGCCCACAGATTTGGATCTTTCCCTAAACCAAGCGAAGGGGCCAAGAACTTTAAAAATAAATATGGACATCTACCAATTATATTTTTATCAGGCACTCCCCATCCTGAAAGCTATTCCCAGGTTTATCATCAATTTTGGGTTAGTAATAATTCCCCGTTTAAACACTATAAAAACTTTTACAACTGGTTCTCAGGTATGGGATTTGTAAAGTGTGAGTTCGATCTTGGATATGGCATAGTAGCTAACTATACTAACAACAAAGAAATAATTTACAAGTATTATGCGACAATAAAACGTAAAGTATCCAAAGAGAATCCAAATTACCTTCTACTATTAGCCGATATACATGAGCGTCAGGAAAAAGACATAGAACGTATGCAGCAAGCGAATGAAAAAATGGATGCAATGTTAAATAAGTATTTCGTTAAGTTCAGTCAGATCGAAGCAGGATTTGCCAGCGAAGTAAAGGAACACGTACTAACCGTAAAAATGAAACCAATTACGTACAATTTAATTGACCGTATAAGCAAGGATAGGGTGATCGAGGGCAAAGAAGAAACGATATTAGCGGACACTGCAGTTAAATTAATGGGTAAAATACATCAGCTTTGTTCAGGAACAATTAAATTTGAAAAGAAGATCGTTATTGATGATAACCAAAATGTAACAGAACTACCGGCCAAATCCAAAATAATTGATTACAGCAAGGCTGAGTATATAAAAGAGTTTTTCAAAGAATATAAGATCGGAATATTTTATAAATTCAAAGAGGAACTTAATTTGCTTAAATCAGTATTTCAGGATGAACTTTGTACAGACCTTGATACATTCAATACAACAAATAAAAATATTGCCTTACAGGTCATTTCTGGGCGTGAAGGCATAAGCCTGAAAGAAGCTGATTACCTTATATTCTTTAACATTGACTTTTCAGCCATATCTTATTTCCAGGCTAAAGACAGGCTTACAACAATGGAACGTAAAACGAACGATGTGTATTGGGTATTTGCTGAAGGGGGTATTGAAGAAAAAATATATAAAACGGTAATGGGTAAAAAGGATTATACACTTTCAAAGTTCGTAAAAGACTATGGCATCAAAACACCAAACAAAATTAATTAAGGAATACGAGGGTAAAGGTTATTTTGTTATCAACCTCATCAAGACAAATAAGCCAGGTATAGCCGATTTACTATGCCTTAAAGTCGGAGAGGTTCCCTTATTTATTGAAAGCAAAGAAGTAAAAGACACAGTTAAACCTTTGCAATGGTTCATGCAGGGTATGTTGTCGCGGTACGGCTTTACATCGATTATATCAAAAGCCAAAAAATAACAAATTATACTTAACTTTGATTAACAAATACCTTTACTATTCTTTACCATGAAAGAAAATCATCAACGTTTCGCAGATAAATATTTTGAGACTTTAAACGCCAAAGAATCAGCTATTTATGCTGGATTTAGCGAAGACACAGCTAAGCAACAAGGGTGGCAACTACTCCAACGTGAAGATATACAGGAGTATTTAACTGTTTTGCGCGCTGAAATGGCCGAGAAATCAGGGATCACTAAAGCATGGGTAATGGAACGTTTTAAGGATATTTCAGATAGATGCATGACAGCTGAGCCGGTTATGATAAAGGTAGACGGTCAATGGGTTGAATCAGGTGAATACCAATTCGACAGTTCAGGAGCAAATAAAGCAACGGAGAGTTTAGGTAAAATAATTGGAGTTTTTGAGAAAGACAACAGTCAATCCGCACCGGTGGTAAACAACATTATTAACCTAGGAGAAGGAGAAGACCCGAATGCCGTTACTACCTAAGCAAAAGAATGCAGTTTTCTATTTGAATGACCGGGTAACATCTGAGTTGATCTATGGAGGTGCTGCAGGTGGAGGTAAAACCGCTTTAGGTTGTTTACGTGAAATAGAGCAAGCACAGAAATATCCTGGTTCTCGGGGTCTGTTGGGTAGGTCAAAGCTCAAAACACTAAAGGAGACAACCCTAAACACTTTCTTTGAACAGGCTGCTATCCATAAAGTATCAAATCAATTCAAGTTCAATGCGCAGGAAAATATAATCCACTGGAAAAACGGTAGCGATACGCTACTGAAAGATTTATTTCTTTACCCATCGGATAAGGAGTTTGATAGTTTAGGTTCGTTAGAAATTACCAGGGCGTTTGTAGACGAATGCAATCAGATTGTTCATAAGGCATGGGACGTTGTAGGGTCGCGTATCAGGTATAAGCTAAACGAGTTTGATTTAATGCCTAAACAGCTAGGCAGTTGCAACCCATCGAAAGGCTGGGTATACACCAAAGTTTATAAACCTAGTCGTGACGGTGTTTTGCGCAATGACATTAAGTTTATACAGGCATTACCAAAAGACAACCCATATTTACCAGCATCCTACGTTCAGCGGTTACTTAGGATGGAAAAGAATAGCCGGGAACGTCTTTACTATGGGAACTGGGAATATGATGACGATCCTGCCGCGTTAATGAGCATTGATGCAATAAACAATCTTTGGACTAATACCTTTGTCAGATCGGGGAAAAAATATATTACTGCCGATATTGCGCGTTTTGGTAAAGATAAATCCGTTATCATAGTTTGGGATGGATTACGAGCAGTTAAAATAGTTGTTCTATCTAAAAAAGCTACAACATGGGTAGCACAAGAAATTGCTGATTTACGTAACGAATATATGATCCCATTGGATCATGTTATAGTAGATGAAGATGGTGTGGGTGGTGGCGTTATGGATATTTTAGGATGCAAAGGTTTTGTTAACAACTCAACAGCTCGTTATTCTGAAAACTTCGAGAACTTAAAGGCTCAATGCTATTACAAGCTGTCCGAGATAGTTAACGCATCGCAAATGTACTTAGGTTGCATTACCGATAGTGATATGATTGCAGAAACCATTGAAGAACTTGAACAGGTTAAGCAGAAAGACATGGATAAGGACGGTAAAAAGAAGATTATACCGAAAGATGCTGTTAAGGAATTGTTAGGTAGATCCCCGGATTATTCAGACGCGATAATGATGCGTATGTATTTTGAACTTAGCGATGGAGAAGAAGATTTCCAATTTGGGGCTGGGTAAGGTAAAGCCCTTGTGACAGTCGGCTGATTTGATGAAAGCTGGATTAGTGCGATGAAGCAAGGCAGGCCAGATTTACGCAAGTAGTCTGGCTTTTTGCTTTTATGCAACATTGTAGTTACATTTGGGCATGGGATTAACTCACTACTTAAAAAATGTAGCTTCCGTTGTAATGGCTCCGGTGGTTAAAGCGTTAAACAATACCTTCCCGAACTACGCTACGGGTGTCTCAATGCTGATGGGTAATACATTCCGCTTGATGGGGCTAAACAACAAATCGGCCTATTCAAATAAGATATTCTATGCCGGGGCAAATATATTCGTTCGTAAGATCACAGAAGCACCGATTATGTTCAGCCAGGTTAAAAATAAACCTGCAGCGCGAAAGTTCAATAAGTTCTATTCTAAAGCTATATCCAATGAGAATAGGGCGTTTATAAAATCCCAAACGCTTACTGAATTAGAAGATCATCCGTTAAACGAACTGTTTGATACTTTAGGTATGGAGGGGATGGCAGACTTTTGGTATAACTACCAGTTTGGGGATGGATTCCTCTATTTCGAGGGTTTAGACGCTGAGTTATCCCGTAATGTATTACCTGTTACCGTTCATTCACTGGATCGCGACCGGATCACTATCGTTAAAGATGATGCTTCGAAGTTCAGCCCGGTATCTTACTACCTATACACTTGCGATAATGGGCAACAGATCAAAATTGAGAAAGACCGTATATTACACCTCAAACACTGGAATCCTAATCTAGCCGATTTAAAGGGGCTAGGAGTTGACGAAATCGCAATAGGCGATATATCACTCAACCAAGCAAATATAACCGCTCAGGGAGCCGCATTTGAGAACGGTGGTCGTGGTACTTTGTTTGGGTCTAAGGTTGACGTTACATCAGAGGGTAAACGGGTCGGCAAAATGACGGTTACTGAAATGGCGGATCTTCAAAAGACTATCCAAAACGATATGTCAGGTGCCCGTAACAATAGGCGAATGAAGTTCACTAACGCTGAGGTTACAGTTACCCCATATGGCGATACGCTTGCCGAAATGGAGCTTGTCAAGTCCGAGGAAAACAACTGGAAAAATATATTTGCTGTTATGGGCATCCCCTGGGCATTAACCCCGGTCGCGTCTCAAAGCAGTGAAAACAGTATCATTACAGGCTATAAATCATTAGTTACAAACCTGATTATATCTGAGCTGCGCAAGTTTGACCAGAAACTAAATGCTATCATTAAACAGTGGTGGCCGGATATTATCGCCTGCCATGACTTAACCGAGTTTACCGAACTTGCACCTGATTTGGCGCTTTTAGCGTCCGTATACGGTAAACCTGATTTAAGTGTAGATCAAAAGCTGGCTCTTTATGGTTATGAGTCTGTAGGTGGCGATATTGGTAAGGCTATATTAGTAGCGTCCGGTCTTATGCTTATACAGGACATTGTGAGCGGTGAAATTGAAACAGATCCAAACGCGGAAGTGTTATGATCTTAGAACTTGACGCTACCGATTTGATTGCAGCATACGAAGCGGGACTAGTTGAGGGATTTATGTTAGGTATCGAAATTGTTACACGGGATATTGAAGGATAGCGGTATATTTGGGTATGGAAAAAGAAAACATATCATCCGTTATAGAAGATGTAGAAAGAGAAACCGAAAGGTTTATGTCAAGGCTAAAGGCCGCTAAATTAAGATTTTCAGAAGATAAATGGGCTTGCAGATGCAGTAAAGAATCTGCGTCTTTAAGACGGTCAGCTCTTGACCTTAAAAACGAACTAACTAGAATTACACAGTCAACAGGATATTAGTTATGGGAATAGAATTCACTTGCAAAGGCTGTGGTCATGAGCTGCCTGAAGACTACTGCATGAGAACAGAAAATTATTGTTATATGTGTGATCCTAACATAACTACGGAAGAACTGTTGTCTGACGATCCTATAAATAAAATAGCCCTATAATGCTTAAAGAATTCCGAGAAGAGCGACTAATCTGGAACCGTTTTCATAAGACAGCGGAAAAGCAGCTATTGCCGTTATTTCGTAAAGCTATAATGCAGTCAATACAGCCGGTTATGACGTACGCTGAACTGGAAGGAACGGATAATATCCCGATAGAGCAGTTAATCAACCGTAACGTATGGCAGTCGGTATACCAACGTGCTTATGAGATTACGGGCATGAAAATGGCTAAATCGGAGTATTACCGGCAACGTAAAAACGAACCAACGGCAACTAAGGCAAGCGCAATAGATTTCCTGGTAGATGTTTGGTCGGGCAAACTGAAAGATTACGCATTACAGTACGTTTATCAGATACAACGCGAACTGAACGATACTACGGTCGAAATGATACGCAGGGCTTTAGGTGATGTTGCCGATTTGGATATGGATAGAGAAGGGCGGGTTAGATTATTCCTTAAAGGCTTAGGGCAACGTGCTAAAATGAGGGCCGGGACAATATCGCGTACCGAGGTAACGACGATCGCCAATCTGGGCAAATCTATTGCCGCTCAGTCATGGGTTGATGAACAAGGTGGTGGGGGTTATCATGTTTGGTTAGGGCGTATCGCAAACGAACGTCAATCGCATTTAGATGCAAACAACACTATATTGCCCCTATCAGAACCTTACACTGTTGGCGGTGAAATAGCCGAACGTCCAGGAGACGTGCATCTGTCAGCTAAGGAACGTATTAACTGCAGATGCACGCAGTCCATCATGACGGCAAATCGTTATAACCGTTACGTAAAATTAGGTAGGATTGTTAACGGTAAATTGGTGGGGGCTAGTTAGAAAACTTAAAAAACAAAACAATATATGGGATCAAACAATCAAACAGAGGTACTGAATACCTTTAGTGAAGACTTTAAAAACGATGTTAATTCATTGGTTGAATTATGTCATGGACTTTCATTTGCTGCAGGTTGGCATAAAAATCCGAGAGAGACTGGCACAATGTTAATGCTTATCGTGTCAGAACTTGCAGAAGCAATGGAAGGAGATAGGAAAGACTTAATGGATGATCATTTACCTAATCGTAAAATGATTGAGGTAGAACTTGCTGATGCTATGATACGTATCTGTGATTTAGCTGGTAAACTTGATCTGGACTTAGGAGGTGCGTTAGTTGATAAACTAAAGTATAATCAAAGTAGGTCAGACCATAAAATAGAAAACAGAAATTCCAGCGGAGGCAAAAAATACTAATCCCCAATTATCATTCCCGTCAGATCGCAAATCCGGTTCAATTAATTTTGGCCGGATTTTCTTTTTTATTTGCATTTCAAATCTTTTGCATATATTCGTATCATTATTGTTACAATTATGGGCAAGCCGGATAAAGATATCGAACAAGAACTAAAGGCCATACGTGAACGCGTAGAAGATCCTAAAGTTAAGGACGCTATTAGCAAAAAGCTGAAATACATAAATAAACCAGTTAACAAGTAGATGGCAGTTTTTAAGAGTGCTTATTTTCCGAAAAAAGAATTTGCCACAAAAGAGGCTATGTTTGCTGAATTTCGGGCAAATATTGACGACATCATATCGTTCAAGAAAGCGGAAATTCAGAAGTCTTGTAATAAAGGAACTGCGATAACTTGTAAGTCGCTTGATTTATTGAAATTATCAGATCAGGTAAAAGGACTGAAAATTGATGATGCTTATTACTATATCGCAGTAAATTCAACAAAGGTACTGGATAGTCACCAGGATTTACACATTGACGGACTTTGGGCTAAATCGGTAAAAGAGCAGCAAGGCATGAACTATTTAGTTGCAGATCATGAACTGACCATTGCCGATACAATAGTTCGTAAAGAGCACGTTGAAATGTTGATCGTTAGAATGCCGTTCGCTTTGTTGGGAATGTCGTATGCTGGAGATACAGAAGTTCTGGTTTACAAGGTACCTAAAGATAAGGTTATCCACCAAAAAGCTAAAGAATGGTTAGAATCGGGTGATCAGATCGAGGCAAGCGTAAGAATGCAATATGTTACAATCCTATTCGCTATGGACAGTAATGATCCGGAAGATATTACGCTAAAAAAGAACTATGACGATTATTTACCGTCAATAGCCAATAAAGACGACTTTGAATATATCCCGTGGTACTTTATCATAAAGGAGGCTAAAAATGTTAGAGAATCAAGCCTCGTTATTGCTGGCAGTAACCATGTTACAGGCAATATAAACAATACTGAGCCGGAGAAATCCACTCAAATAGACCCGCCATCAGAGCAGTCAAAATCGGTGTGGGACGATTTCATTATTCCGCAAAAGAATGAAAAAACAATTTTTGATTATTTAAATTAAAAAACATGAAAAAAGTATTTAACCCATTACTAATGGGGGCTGGCTCTGCATCCGTTTCAAAATTTTTCCGCGCTAACTTATCGCCTGATGGTGGTAATGGTGGAGAGCTGACGGATGATCAGAAAAAAGAAGCGGCAATGAAAGTAGTAAAAGAGACAGCGGAAGACGTTGCTCAGAAGTATGTAGCTCATAACCTTGCGGCCCTATTAAAGGCTGAAGTTGGTTCTGATGAAGCCAACAAATTGATTGCTGAGATTGCTGAAAAAGCGTTCAAATCAATGAAGCTGAAAGACACTGCGGATAACCAGGAGAAAGCACTTGAAACAATCCTTGCAGAAATGCAAAAACAACACGACAATGTTGCAAAAGTTGTTTCTGGTCTGAAAAATGGTAACCCTGCTGCCGTTAAGTCTTTCGAAGCTGAATTGAAAGAAATGGTTGAAGCCAATAAAGCAGGTTTAGAAGCAATGACGAAAGATCAGTCGGGTAAGGTTAATTTCACTATGAAAGCAGCCGGAACCATGACCATTGCTGGTAACTACTCAGGTGGTACGGTCGGTCTTACTTCATGGGATCCTGAATTTGCGCGGATCGTTCGTCGTCAACCATTTATGCGCGAATTGGTACGTATCATCACTACTGACAATATGTACATCGCATGGGCTGAGCAGAAAAATGCTGACCCTGGTGTAGCCGGTACCGTTGCTGAGGGTGCTACTAAACCGCAAACTGATTTCGACATTGTAGAAGCAACTGCAAAAGTTGAGAAAATCGCGGTTTGGATTAAAGTTTCGAAAGAAGCATTAGCAGACATCAAGTTCCTGCAAGGTGAAATTAATACAGAGCTTCGAGAACTGGTTGCGTTGAAATTGGATGAACAAATCCTATCAGGTGACGGTACAAGCCCTAACCTTAAAGGGATCTTAACTGTTGCTCCTACATTTGCAGCCGTTTCGACAATGGCACTGTTAGTGCCTACGCCTAACCGTTTCGATGTAATGGTAGCTGCCGTTGCTCAATTAGCCGCTGCTAACTTCATGGGTGATACCATCGTTGTTAATCCTGCCGATTACTACGCAATGCAGTTAATCAAGGATGCAGAAGGACGTTACCTGTTGCCGCCATTCAGTTCAGTTGATGGTATGACTATCGCAGGTCTTCGTATCGTTGCTAACAATGGTGTTGCTGTAGGTTCATTCCTTGCGGGTGACTTCAAGAAAGCAACGTTAGCTATCCGCGAGGACGTTAACATCCAGATCGGTTACGTTAATGATGACTTCATCAAAAACTTAGTGACTATCTTAGCTGAAATGAGGGCAGTTCTGTTTGTTAAATCAAACTGGTTGCCAGCGTTCGTGAAAGGGACGTTTGCCGCTGCTATTGTGTCACTTACGAAACCATAGTAGCAAATAATATTTTTTAAAGCGCCCTGGGTATTAGTTTATCTAGGGCGCTTTTGCTATATTTGTATTATGATTGGAATTTATAAAATAACAAATCCAGAAGGTAAAATATATATAGGTCAAAGTAGAGACATAGAAAAAAGAAAAACAAATTATAGGCTTGGTAATTGTAAAGCACAAATAAAAATATACAGGTCAATAATGAAATATGGGTGGGATAAACACAAATTCAAGGTTATAAAAGAGTGTGAATATGATCGTTTAAATGAGCTAGAAGCATACTACATATTACTTTTTGATTCTACAAATAGAGACATCGGCATGAACCTAAAAACAGGAGGTGCAAAACCTAAACTTTGTCAAGAAAGCATAGACAAAATGGCTACTACTTTACGTAAACGTTATATAGACAATCCTGAACTTAAAAATAAAATGAGCGAAATGGGAGCTAAAAGCGCAGAAAAAACAAGGGGTGTTAAGAAGTCAAAAGAGCATATTGATAAAATTCTTAGGACAAAAGCTATAAATGGGACAATGGCAAGTAAGCCAAGTACCATATCTAAAATGGCTGAAACTGTAAGAAAAAAGTTTTCTGAAAATCCTGAAATGAGACTTAGAATGAGAGCTATTAATAAATTAGCGTCATGCAATAAAAAGAAAGTTAGGTGTATTCTAACTGATCGTGTCTGGAATTCGTGTAAAGAAATGTGTGAAGAAATGGGGTTGAATGTAAAGTACACATGCAAACAGCTTAGTGGGAGTAGAACTAATTTTACAACATACGAGTATATCAGAAAATAAATTATATTTACATAACTATTAAAAAATGAAAAAAGAGACTTTAAAAGTAAAGGCAAATGTTAGGTTTATATTTGCTCCAACAGGTCGGATTTACGATCCGGGAAATGTATTTGAATGTAGCCAGGCAGACGCGGATTATTTGACCGAACATAAACTGGCTGATATCGCACCGGATGACGCGGAGATTGTCGAAACGGAACAGGATAAAGCTGAACGCATCGCTGCGGGCAATTCAACTGAATCGGAGAAACAAGCGGCTTTGGCAATTATCAATCAGATGGACGAAACGATAGCGCCGGAAGAGGAAGCGGAAGCCGAACCAGTTAAAGAAGTTGATCCGAAAAAGGCTAAAAAGAAATAGGTATAGTTTGTTTTGTTTTAGGTTTAGCCCGGCAGTCGTGAAATAGCCGGGCTTTTTTCTGTTAAGAGATATTTAGTTCTTCACCCGTTAGTGCGAAGTAAAGATTTTGGAGTTGGTGGACAAAGGCGATTTTTACATATGAAGACCTATGCATAAAATCTTGGTCTAAATGGAATTTAGTAGGGATTTTATTCAACATGAAACCACCACAAGTACATTTTTCAAACCCAAACTTCAACAACCAATCTTCTGTTAAGGGTATTCCAAAAATATCAGAGTACAACATTCTCCAGCCAACCATTGTATTTGGCTGTATTAAAATAAGATCTGCATCTTTATTATGTACCCCTGAAACTTCCATTATATTGGAGTATCTCATTACATAATTACCTATTCTCAATTCACTAGCTTTCATAATCATCTAATTTTATCCTATGTACCCCAGGCACATGGTTATGGTGTATAATTTTGTTTTTTCCTGTTTTATCAGCGCCTAACTTCTTCCCTTTACTTTCGTGACCAACATGAACAGATCCGCAGTCTTTGCAATGGTATGCTACAACACGCTTACCGCCTAATCCATTTAGGTGCTTTGCTGTTTCGTTTGCTTTCTCTTTTGACGGGTAGGCGGTTTTGCCGTTACATCGGTTTTGAGGGCGGAACATTAGACAGTCCGTTCCAAATTAACATAAAACTTAGCGATTACATACGGTGGTTCATTTATAGAATCTGTTACTCTAGTAGATATTAAACCAGGCAATAAATCGCCATTATGCATTTTAATCATTGTTCCTTTGTCGTCTGTAACTATTACAGTAGCAAGGTTTGGGTTGTGTCTATATTTTGATTTTAAGCTCATACACTAAAGGTAACAAATTACTCATTTGGTTTTATGTAACAAGTTCGATACCTTTATATCATGAGCTACCAAATAATTGACGACACCGATTTCACCGAAACGGTTACGCTTGCGGAGGTTAAGAACTTTTCCCGTATTGATGCTGATTATACGGCATTTGATGACGAACTAACTTTGCTTATCTCAGCGGCACGTCAAAGGATAGAAGCATACTTGAATATTGGGCTGGTCCAGCGTTCAATAACCGTCCAGTGGCCGGGTTATCCGTTAGAACTGCCACTATCGCCAACTGGGGATATAATATCGGTTACGGGGAAGGACGGGGATATAGCTACCGATGATTACACCGTTTCCAATTACCAAGCAAAGCGTATCGCTATCAACAGCGTGTCGGGAGGGGCTATAGAATGGTTCTATCATGACGGATATGTAGAACCCTGGACATGGAACGCAGCAGACTGCAACGAAATGTATTCAGTAACTTACCTTACAGGCTATGACACCCTACCTAAGGCATTAAAAAACGCATGGCTATCGGAAGTAGACTATCTATTTAAAATGCGAGGTATGCCAGATTTAGACCAGATCAGTCAAACTGCTGCCGTACTTGTTTCATCATATTCCCGCAATCCTATCTTATGAAATTCAATTCAGGCGAACTAAACCAGAAAATAACAATCGTTCGGTTTGAGGACGTAGATGACGGTGCCGGTGGATCTTACCCTAATTCAGTTCCGTATTGGTCTACTTTTGCTAAAGTAACGCCAATAAGATCAGGGCGTACATTAGAAGCGAACCAGGAACGCCTAATCCCGGCAATGAAGTTTGAGGTTCGGGATAGGCGCGATAAATTCGTTATTGAGGATATGAAGATTGAGTATCGGGGCGCGTACTATCAAGTTATTTCAGCGATACCAGATTATACGTATTGGGAAAGTCTGGTTATTATTGCCACTGCGAGTAACCCGCCAAAGAGGTAAAAAAGCCCCGATCATTTCTGAACGAGGCTAAAATTCCCGATTGAACTATCAGGAAACAAACGGGAGTTATTCTTTAGGTAACAACAATTTTGCTACGTCCTCTTTTAATAATCCTTGCTGATTAATTCTTTGTACGATCTGTGAAGCAAACAATAAATCATACCTGTTTTTTAGTTCTT
>Ga0247741_1001063_pt1 | contig 15100 bp, 19 predicted proteins | sample UWRJL213509R2_FD_180945 | JGI IMG/M metagenome (GOLD analysis project Ga0247741, IMG submission 180945) | Plant litter microbial communities from Arlington Agricultural Research Station in Wisconsin, United States - UWRJ-L213-509R-2 | ecosystem: Environmental > Terrestrial > Plant litter >... | reverse complement strand
ATCGCAGCCCGCCTGCTGGACTGACGCTGAAGACATGCGCAACATCGAACGCGGCTTCGCCGGCACGATCACCAAGCAGCCGCGCATGCACCCCGAGGGTGAGGTGCCGCTGTACCTGCACCCCGCCGTACCGCATGCGCAGGTAGCGAGCGAGGCGATGGCACGACGTTTCCACGAGGCATACGAACGGCTTGCACCACAGTTTGGCTATGAGACGCGCCCAGAGACGCGGAGATTCGATCCCGAATCGCCAAACGGCAAGCTCATGACCGCCGTCTGCGCCGCCCTTGCCGCTCCAGCAAGTGGGCCTGACCAGGCAGGAGGGCGGACATGATCCACTATCACGGCCTGCCCATCACGCCGGAGACTGCCGCTGTCAAAGCAGTCGAGGCGGGGCACGCATTCGTGTCGTTTCGCACCCCGCACCAACTCGGCATGGCTGCATCGGTCTGCCAGTCATTCGCGGTGGACAACGGCGCTTTCTCAGCATGGCGTGAAGGTAAGCCGGTTGCCGACTGGCGGCCGTTCTACGACTGGGCCGCGCAGTGCAAGTTGATCCCGGCGTGCGACTTCGCTGTGATCCCTGACGTGATCGACGGCGACGAGGAAGCGAACGACGCATTGCTCTCAGAGTGGCCTCTGCCCGTATGGTTCGGGGCGCCGGTTTGGCATATGCACGAAAGCCTCGGCCGGCTGGAACGACTGGCCGCCAAGTATCCGCGCGTCTGCATTGGCAGCTCGGGCGAATATGCGACGGTCGGCACGGCGCAGTGGTGGGGCCAGATGGCGCGCGCAATGCGGGTTGTGTGCGACGACGAGGGCCGACCGCTGTGCCGCCTCCACGGGCTGCGCATGCTGAACCCGGAAGTCTTTAGCCGCCTGCCACTGAGCAGCGCCGACAGCACCAACATCGGTCAGAACATCGGCAAAGACCAGAACTGGCGCGGCACCTACATGCCGCCCACCAAGGAAGCGCGTGCTGCTGTCATGCGCTCCCGAATCGAATCCAACAACTCTCCCGCACGGTGGGGCTTCATCGTCCCGGAGATCGAGTTGCAACCTCAAGGAACGCTGCTATGAGCACACGGGAAATCCAAGCCGAACGCGACGCACAGTTGGCGCGATGGGACCACGCTGCTGACGATACGTGGAGCATCGGCGAATGGGCGGCGCTCGTGAGTCACTACGCCACGCGAAATGTCATCAACGATCTGCGCCACATCGAACTGAAAGCCTTCCGCGCTGACATGGTGAAGGTTGGCGCAATCGCCCTTGCTTGCATCGAAGCCATCGATCGGAAGAAGCCATGAACACCTACCGCTACGTCTTCGCCAGCAAGTGCCCGAGCGACGACGAAACCATCATCTACGGGCTGGAAGTCCGGTCAAAGGAAATGATCCGTGTCGAAGCCATCAAAGACGCCTGCGCCGAGTGGCCGACAGGTTTTCAGGAAGCTATTGCGGCTGATCTGCGAGACGTACTGGGCGCGGCTATATCGCTTCGAGCGCAGCACCAGGGAATCGAAGTCCTGACCGAACTGGATGCGCCCTCGGCTCCGGGGATGGCGTCAGTGGATGCGGCAGAGGATGCGCGCAAGTATCGGGAATTGCTGTACGCGGTCGGGAACAAGTATCCGGGTGAGTCGCGGCATGAAACCGCGCTGCGCTACATCCGGCGAGCCGAGGAACCAACCGGCGAGAAAGCTGCCGCAGCCCGCCAGGAGTCGAAATGAGCACCGAACTGCTAAAAACAACCGAAGGCCCCGGCCTGCCGCTGGTCGCGCGCCTTTACGTACAAGGCCGCTACCAACGCGCATCGGTTGACCCGAATCATTCAGGCCAAGCGCTGACATTCTTGAGTGCGGCCGGGGAATGGCGGCAGAAAGCCGAACTGAGGCAGGCAATGATCGACCAACTGACGGCCGAGTTGGACAGTCTCCGCGCCACTCCTACCCCTCCAGTAGAGCCGGCAGCGTGGGCGAACATGGCAAAGGACGGCCAGGTCTACAGCATCTCGCTCAATGAGCGCGACCAGTACCACGACACGCCGATCTACCTTCATCCGCCAGTAGAGCCGGTCAAGGAAGCCGATGTAAGCGATGCGGAGATCGCCGAGTTGCGTGCACGCCTTCAAGAGGTCGGCGCCATGGCACGCGAGAACCGCAGCCGGGCAATTGTGGCGCTGGAAGCTGAGCTGCTGACGTGTCGGAACGCAGCACTGGAAGAAGCGGCCAAAGAGGTCGAGCGGATCGGCCCCAAAGGTTCGGTGGCGCTTCTCACGAAGGGGTTTGCCGACGCTATCCGGGCTCTTCGCGGGGGCACGCCATGAGCCTGACACCTGAAACGGAGGCGATGTGAGCGCGATCCTCGATCAAGACGAACTGCTGCGGGTGACCGGCTATTCCCGGCCGACCGAACAACTGCGCGAACTGCTGCGCCAGGGCTTCTACCGCGCCAGGCGGTCGCCCTCTGACGGGTCCGTGATCCTGGAGCGCCCCCACTACGATGCGGTCTGCGCCGGCGCCACCAAGCCGGCCAACGAACCCCGAGTGCGGCCCCCTACCCTTCGGATGGCGCGATGAGACGATCTCTCCCCCCACGGGTTTACCTGAAAGACGGGTCGTACTGGCACGTCACGTCGATCGGCAAGCTGCGCAAGTGGCAGAAGCTGTGCCGGGCGCGCGAAGGGCTGCCGGCGATGTATCTCGCGCTGGCTGCGCTGACGGCCGACAAGGGCCTTGACGACATGATGCCGAAGCTGTGCGCCGACTGGCTGCGGGATGTCGCCGTGACGCGCGCCAAGAAGACGCAGGAGGACGACGCCTACCGCTGCCGGGAGATCTCGGACGGGTTCGCCGAGTTTCGCGCCGGCCAGGTCAAGCCGCCGGATGTGGTCGATTTCCTGAAGCGGTTCAGGGCGACGCCGCGCACCTACAACGCCTACCGCTCGGCGCTGCGCGAGCTGATGCGCTTTGCAGAGGAACGCGGCTTCCGCGATGCCGGCTCGAACCCGACTGCTGCCGTCAAGCCTATGACGATCCAGAAGCGCGGCCGGTACATCACGGATAGCGAAATGCGGCGGATCAAGGTTGGCGCCATGTACGGCAAGGACGGTGCACGGACCCGGTCAGGACCGATGCTCTGCGCCTTGATCGATCTGGCCTATCTGACCGGCCAGCGGATCGGCGACTTGCTGACGCTGGAGTGGTCTGCGCTCGGACAAGACGGCATCGCCTTTGAGCCAGCCAAGGTCGCGAAATCCACGCGCGTGCGGGTCATCATCGAGTGGACACCCCGGCTTCGCGAGGTGATCGACAGGCTGCGGGCCTTCAAGAAGGTCGGCTTCAAGCGCGTCATCACCACCCAGGAGGGACAGCCATACACCTATTCCGGGGTCGATTCGGCATGGCGTCGGGCGCTTGAGCGGGCAGGAGTTCCAGACTGCCACTTCCACGACATCAGGGCCAAGGCGCTGACGGACAAGGACCGGGCAGAAGGGATGGGTGCCGCACGCACGATGGGCGGGCATGCGACCGAATCACAGACGGCCGGCTATGTGCATCACAAGCAGGCGACGCGGACCGGCGCCACCCGCTGAAAAGCCTCTAACGCAAAACATCCGCCCCAATGAAGAAGGAGCCAGTTTCCAATGAACGCGCGTAGAGAAAATCCACCTAAGTCCTTGTCATGCCACATCTGAAACGCTGCCTTCTAAGCAGGTTGTCGGGGGTTCGATCCCCTCCGGACAGGCCATTGCGGTCTCTAACCGCAGGCCGTTCCTCTAACTTTTTCGCCTCATCCGTTCCGCAAAGAGGCGCGCTGTGACGGTCGCCGTGCTGTTCGCGCGAGCCGATTCCGTCTACAAGCAACTGCCGGGGACGGACGTGTGGGATGCCGAGCGCGACGCACTCCGGTGGTCTGGCGGCGCGCCTCTCATTGCCCATCCGCCCTGCCGGACTTGGGGCACCCTGTCGCACCTGTTCGAGCATCCGCCTGGAGAGCGCGACCTGGCCCCATGGGCAGTCGGCCAGGTGCGCAGATACGGCGGCGTGCTGGAGCACCCGAGCAAGTCGCGGCTGTGGCCAGAACTGGGATTGCCCGCGATCGGCGAACGCGATGACTTCGGCGGCTGGACGCTTGCGATCCACCAATCCGACTTCGGTCACCGCGCGCAGAAGAAAACGCGGCTCTACATCGTTGGCTGTGAACCGGCCGATGTGCCACCGCTGCCGCTTGTGCTGGGCCAAACGACGCACGTCATTTCCCAGAACCGCACCCTTGCCGATGGCACACGTCTGCGCAAGGGGATGCCGGGATGGCGCCCCGATGTGTCGGAAGCCGAGCAGGAGCACACGCCGCCGGCAACATGGTTCTGGCTGCTGAACTGCAAGCCAAGCTTCACGCCGTTACCGCCGCAGCCGCTGAGCAGTTCGTGAACAGCGGCAAGGGCCAGCAATGGATGAACGGCTACCTGATGAACCGCCCGCAAGGGCTTGTTGCGACCGGCCGAGCGTGGTCAATCATGACTACGCTTACCCCGAGCAGACAATGAACCGGATGTGTTTGCGGTGTGGTGTGCACTGGTTCAAAGACAAGATCTACTCGCGAGCTGATTGGGAAACCTGGGTCAACTCGCTACATTCCGAGGATGCGACCAATGAACGATAGAGGCCAGGGCCGGAAGCCCAACGCACCCGAAGATCAGACCAAACCGCGCAGCATTCGGTTGAATGATGTGCGTTGGGCAAAGCTAAAGCGGCTCATCAAAGCTGGATGGCTCGCCAATGCGATCGACAAGGCGAAGCTGCCTGACTCCCCTCCCCCTACCTCCTGAGGCTCATCAATGGCGCGCCACATCGAATTCGAAAGCTACCCGGTCGAATGCTTTTTCTGCCAGAAGCGTTCGGCAGATCTCAAGGTCGCCGAGGCGGCGGGTTGGGACTGGTTCACAGGTTTCAACAATCGCACCACCTACGCTTGCAGGAGGTGCTTGAGCGCCAAGCGGGTGGCTTTCGGCCTCTTGCGTTCAAGAGCCCATGCGGCTCCCCCTACCCGAGGGAACGTGCTGGAGCGCTTCATCAGCAGTCAGGTGATGGCTGATTACGTGGTGGCTGAACTCGCGCAAAACTGCAAAAATCCTATTTGCCTCCCACTACCTGAGATGGAGAATGTAATGAGCGACAGAGAACTTCTGGAAGTTGCGGCGAAGGCTGCTGGGCTTCACATTGACCCCACCAAAATGGCCGGTGCCGAGCAAGCCGTCAGGCAAGAGCGCGAACGCCCCAAAACAGCACTGGATTTCTTCATTGAAGATGTGGAAACCGCTGTCTGCGACCGCTGCAACGGCTCGGGCGATCAGGCGTATTTGGTAGGCGGAGGGCCAGACGCTCATGACGAGATAGGGCCTTGTTCGGTGTGCCAAGGCACAGGCGCCGCCGTACATTCTGTGAATGATGCGCCGGCAACCATTGAGGCATCCAGTTGCGACCGCATCATGAGCGATGCAGTCTTGCTCCGCACTGTCGCGAGAAGCGCTTCAAATTTGTCCGACGAGGCGCGTGCCCAGCTGCTCGCCATATCCGAACGTGTCTGACCTCCCCCTACACAATAGACTGCACCCCTTCTTTATCCACCCCTCCAGATAATGAACTGGCCCAAGCCGAAAAGGCTAGTGATGGCAACGACTTACGGTAGGCTTCTTTATCTGAACCCATTGAAAGGGATAAAATCGATTGGCCAGCGGGGACGCCTGGATGGCAGACGGCAGGACTGAACATCCACCGCATCGGGTTGAAAGTGCCCGGCCATCACGCATGCGGGTTGCCCTGGTCAACAAGAGGTCGGGGAGTAGGAGTACCGGTGATCTTGTAAAGCCCGGGCCGAAAATCAACAGTCCGCAGCCGTGATGGTGTAGCGCAGAGCCACTGTACTGATCGCAGTCTGCGTCAGCATGCCGGGTTAGCCGGCCACCATCACCCCTTAGCGCCGGGGCATCCGATCAAGGCTGAAGTCTGTCTTCGGCACTGGCTGACCTGATCTACCATGACGCCATGCGCGTCCAGATGAAACGCCGATACCGCGATGGCATCGCCCTCACCGCTCCAGAATTCTCAGAGCAGGACTGGACGATCGGCAACCTGGTGATGGATGCCGTAGAGGGCCGCAACAGGTTGGCGATCCATGCAGCCAACCCGGATGCGGTGAACCCACCGAAGGCAGTGCTGTGGCGCCCCGAACTGGCTGCTTGTGCGCTGGGGTCGATCAGCTTCGCCGGCACCGAGCAGATCGGGAAGCGATGGTGCTACCAAGTGTGGTTTTGCGAGGTGCGGGGTTAGCGCCGGGGCATGCGATCACCGAGGCTTTTAGGAAGAAAGAATATGGGCTACTACGTACACATCAACGTTTGCTTTGCCTGCGACAACAATGAAGGCGTTGCCGAAATAGCCGCACGGCATGCGCCATCCATCAAGCACCGAGAGGCAAAATTCTTTCTTGATACTCTTTCGTCGAGAACCGGAACAAATCCCGGCGGCAAGGGTGGTTTGTCAACATGGGGGATTGTTGGCAACTACGTTAGAGGCGCTGACTTTGTCCAAGCGCTATTGCCATTTTGGAACGATCTTATAGGTTGCGAAGACGGGCCAAATGATTTCGAGCATGTTCTAGTTTTTGAAGAGGCAGAACAATCTGCGAACGCAAAGGCCTTTGAAATTGAAAAGGATGAGTTCAGCGGGGAAATAAAAGTCACAGAGCATGCGTGTACGTTCCGCTGGAACCAGCACTAACGCGGCAGGCGCCTACCGAGCGGGAGGCTGAAGTCCGTCGCTGATCCGCTCGCACGCGGCGCCGGCGTTGTGGAGCCCTCGAGCGTAGACAGCGATTTCTCCCGCAGCCTGGTCAGCCCTGTGATGCAGTCCGGCAAGCAGATCGAGGGCGTCGCTACCTTCGTCACTCGTGCTTCGTCCGGCAGCGCCGGGATTTCCGGCGGCTTGACGACTGGCGGCGATGAGGGCGGCAACACGCTTGCGCAGCCCGTCAGCAGCACGCACAGCATCGCCAGCGGCAGTCTGAGCCGTAGAGGTTTCGAGCTTGGCATCTTGGATCACCTTCTGGGTTGCGGCGGTGCGCCGGGTTTCTTCTGCCCGAGCGGCTTGCTCGGCGATCTGGGCGGCCTGGGCGTAGGTGGCGCGGTCGCTGGCCAGCTCGGCGCGCGCGGCCGCGGTAGCTGCCTTGGCATTGCTCACCCTGATCTGCTGCAGGCCAACCAGCGCCACGAGGGCAGCGATGGCGATGGCCATACAGGTCTTGACGTCGAACAGGTAGGCCATCACAGGCCCAGCGCCTTGCGCGCGCCGGCGTAGATGCGTGCGCGATCGACCCATCCATTCGAGTCGCCTTCCTTTTCGGTCTTGCGACCGCGGTTGATCAGATCGCAGACGCCGTCGAAGTCGTTCCGATCGGCCCAGGCATTGCAGCCCTTCATGTCCCAGTAGTCAGCTGCGGACATGGCCGCCCATTCCGTCTGGCCCAGGGCATCTGGCTCGCGCTCGAAATCCGGCACGCCGGCGCCCAGTCGCTTGCGCAGCCGGTCGCGCACGGCGGCGTGGTTGTAGCGCCCAGTCGTCTGGATCAGCCCGTGGCCGCGGTATCGGAATCCGTCGCCCGGCTGGGTGTTGCCGAGATCCTTTCGACCCTCGTAGCCACGCTGAGCTTCGGTTGGCCCCCATAGCTCCGTGCTGTAGTGCAGGCCGCCAGACTCGTGACCGATGTTGGCCAGGAACATCGCCTGCCGGATGGGTGTGCCGATGTCGTAGGCGGACATTGCCGCGGTAACCGCTTCGGCGTACCGCTGCGCGCGGTCAAGTCGAGCGTCGGTGCAACGGGCGAGAGTTTGTGCGTCCATCAGGTGCCGTCCTTCCACAGTTGAGCCTTGAGCCACAGAAATCGCACCTTCGCGCGCGTCATGTCGAGCCAGAGCTCGGCGCGCTGGCGAAAGGTGAGGTGTCCCAGCGGCATGGTGTTGGTCGCCTCATCCGGTGCGACGTCGCCGGCCCACGCGCGCGCGCTGCACAGCAGGATCACGACGAGGCCGTAGAGCAGCAGGACGATCCCCGGGCCCGGCCACTCGCCGATGAACGGAAGGCAGGGCACGGTGACCCCGACGCCCGCCCAGATCGCGTACTCGAGCACCACCGGCCAGCGGGTGTTCTTTGGCATCGCATTCAGACGACAGGACGCGATGAAGAAGATCGAGGCGCAGGCTGGCCACGTCAGGAAGGCGTAGATTCGAGCGAGGTCCCACGTCATTGCACGTCCCCTTTGCCGCGCGCGAGGTCGACGGCGCGGAAGATGAAGCGCACGATCGAGCGCAGAAGCCGAGGCCAGTCGTCGCCGACGGCGCCGATCAGAAGCGCCACAGGAGTGATCAGCACCCGCTCGGTGAGGTTGTCGTAGTAGCTGCTGCCGATGCCGGCCAGGCTCACCGTGATCAGCACCGCGAGGCCGGCGACGCGCAGGAAGTACCAGAGGGCACCAAGCCGGCTGGTCTTCTCGCGGCGCTTGAGTGCGAAAGATGCGCCGATGACCGCGGCAAGCACGATCACGATATACGGCCCGACCACAGATGCGACGTTGGGCGCGTACACGAGGCCGGCCAGAAAGATTCCAAAGCCCACGGCGTCGGTGACAGAGGGTTGATTTGTCACTTGCGCTCCACGAAGTAGGCCTTGACCTTGGCCCAGTTCTTGACGATCCACTGCAGGATGAAGGTGTAGATGGTTTTCATGGCTTTTTGTTACCCCACAACTTCGACGGTTCGGATGTCGGCAACCCACTTGATGTCGGTCGCTGCTGAACCTGTCACCGTCACCTTGAGCCCGCCGTTGCTGGTGTCGGCAGAGACGGCGACCACCCATGCAGACGCGCCACCAATAGCAGCGATCGTGGTAACAGTTGGCGTTCCATCGATCTGCGTGGCGGCGGCGTTGGCGCCGCGGCTGATCTGGCCGCTGACACGGTAGCTGGCGCGATCACCGAAGGTCCCGACCTTCGCAACCACAGTCCCTTCGAAAACGAAGACGGAGTTGTTTGGCAGGATCGCGGCGTTGTTGGTGCTGATGGCCCCCGAGTTGGTCGTCGCTTCGGCGGGCGTCGCGTTGCTGGTCGCCACACGGGAGACGTAGCGACCCACCTGTGCATCACCGTTGGCGGAGAACTGTCCGGCAGAGTAGGCCCACATGCCACCGATGCCACGCACCGTCGCCTGCACGCCGCCCACGATCGTGGCGCCTGGCGCATTCGCGGTATTGGTGCTGCCGCCGAGAGCAGTGGCATTCGTTCCGGATGCCGTGTTGCTGTCACCGACGGCTACGCTGTTGTTGCCCGATGCCGTGTTGTACGAGCCTGCCGCGAAGGCGTAATCGCCGGCAGCACTGTTGCCTTCACCTCCGGCCACTACGGCCGACCGCCCACCAGCCTTGTTGTAGCGTCCGCTGAAGATGCCGGAATAATTGCCGCTGGCCACATCGGCTGCTGCCGATCTGTTGAGCTGAAGATCGACCGCGTTGAAGCCGCGCTTGTTGCCGCCGTTCGAAGTGCTGTCGGGCAAGGCAGCAAGAATGCTGCCCAACCCTTTGACTCCAAGAGCGAAGTCGACATCGGAGGCCCCATTGCTGACCGCGAGCAGCATCACGGGGATCGATGCGTTCGGCGCTGAAGAGTTGGCCGATTCCGCAAAATTCGTGAGGCCGCCGCCGCCGCCGCTTGGCGCATAGACCAAGGCCGTGTAGTCAGATCCATCGGACACGATCCACGCCCACTGGCCCGTCGTCAGAACAAGCGTCGGCGAGCCGTTGATGGTCGATGTGGTCGGCGTGATCGTGAGCGTGCCCGCGCCGATATTTTTCACCAGCATGTGCCAACCCGCGCCGAAAGTCGAGACGGCTGCAGGCAGCGTCGCCGCGATCGCCGCCGCGTTCGAATGCGTCACGATCTTCGCGCGATCGCCAGTCACATAGGTGTAGGTGGTGCCGGTCTGCGGATTGCTTGCCACAGCAGTTCGTATCGTGCCAGTCGCCGTGATCGGCGAACCGGAAGTGGTTTCGACCCCTTCGGACGCGGCAACGCTGGTGACCGTGCCAGACCCACCGCCGCCTCCCGGAGCCACTGGAATCCAGGTGTTGGTCCCCACATCGAAGGTCAGCACGTCGCCATCTGCGGGCGCCGTGGCGTCGACATCGTCGATGTCGTCCAGCACAAGCACTACGCTCCCGGTCTGTCCGTTGACAGAACTCACTGCGCCGCCCCCTCCACCACCCCCAACACCGAAAGCTTCGCGCCAGTCGGTCCAGCTCGTGATGGTGGCGCTGCCTACGACTGCGATGCCCATCCGGAGATAGTCGGTCGTGTTGTTCCAGTTTGTCGTGCCAGTGCTGGAACTGACGACCCCGTCGCTTCGCTTCGCGACGACGTACCGCGTGGTGCTGGCGGTCAGGGCGTGCGTGCCATCGGCATAGGCAACGCCATCGAGAACACCACCGTAGTAGCCCAGCGTCAGGCCCGTCGTCGCGGAATCCCTAATGCCGAACGCGCCGGCGGCGGACACCGCCCGGAAGTTGTCGTTGACCGGGATGTCCCAGTTCAGTTGTTTGAGGATTGCCTGGAGGATGGTCATGCGGTTGCCTGTAGTTCGTGGCCTCGGCCAACGGAGTCGGAGATTTGCGCCACGCGCACGAAGAGCGGTACGGCCGGGTTCGCGCCGGCCGCGGTGATCTGGGCGGCCGTGATGGTTCGGCTTGTGGTGACCGCCGAACCGATGAGCGATGAGAAGGCGCCCGACGCGTAGAAGGACCACGAATAGGCTTCGTTGGCCTCGCCGAGCGGAAGCACGCCGGTGGAGTTGTTCATGGACAGGCGCGAGCGTCGATCGACTGTCAGGTCATTCGTGCTCGTTCGACGCAGATCGACCGGACTGAGCGGCTTCAGGCCCTCGCCAGTGTTGACCGCGTTTTGCGAAGCTGCGGAGTTGAAGGAACGCCCCTGCGCCACGGCCCGGTATCGTTTCGAAAGACCCAGCTCGCCGACGCCCATGGAGGGGCGCAGCATGCCCACTTCGCGGAGCAACACGAAAGTGTCGCCAGCCTCGTGCAGCGCTGCAGCCCATTCCGTGCCGAACTGGCCGCGCAAATGCCGCGAGAGGATGAACCGGCCGCCTCCAAGGTCATCGCCAACCGCCGAAGCTCCAACCTCCCATCGGCCCGGCTTGCCATAGGCCCAGTACTCGCCACCTCCCGCGACCAGCACTTCGCGCGTACAGCTCTCGAAAACGTCGTCGCCCAGGTTCACTGTCAGAAGGTTGACCTCGTCCACGCGACTGCTCGGCGCGTCGGGCAGAGTGGTTTCCGCAAAGCCGATCGGCGCGGATGCTTGGACAATGCCGCGTGGCGTGAGGCCGGCATCGTCGTCGCCTACGAACAGTTCGCCGCGGGCTGCCGCGTTGCCGTAACTGTCGATAGCGACGTAGGTGCCGGGGTTGTCGTCCTCGTCCCGCACGATCGCCATGTCGAGAACCTGAGCTCGCAGGGCGTCGACGAGTTCATCGATTGTCTGAGCGCGGTATCCACCAGGGCCTGGGACCACCTGGATGAGAAGGTCACTGTCAGCAGGGAACATCTCCCACTCGATGCGAGCCCCGGTGTCGGTCGCCTTGCTGATCATCCAGTCGCCGTAGCTGCCGTCTTTTGCCAGCATCGTCACGACATCGCCAGCGCTTAAATACGCGTAGGCGCGAGAAACTGCACACGACCGCGTGTTCTGCGCCAGCCAGCGCTCGAAGAGGAGGCGATAGGCGATCGTCGCCGCTCGCTCGCCGTTGGTGGCGATGTCGAGCGTGACGTTCTCGTCGAGGACCGAATCCACGGCATAGCGCATCGCCTTCGCCGTGCTGACCTGGTAGTCGAAGTTGTAGTCGTTGTAGCTGACCGTGATGCTGCGCGGGAGCTCCTGCGCATTCAGGTGAACCAGCGGGAACGGGTCGCCTGGCTCGCTACCGTCCTCGGCGAACCCGAGGTCTTCGTAGGGGACGGTGACCACGCTGGTCTTGTCCTTGCGGTGGAAGTACCGCAGCGCAGCGTCTTCCTCGACCACGCCGATCGCGCTGTAGGTGAGCAGCGGGCCGATGTTGGCGCGCGCGCTCGCCGGCGACTTGAGCGTGAGACCCCAGAACGAATCGTCGATGGTGTCGACATCAATCTGCTCTTCGGTGAGGCCTGCCCGAAGATTCTGGCTCTTGATGAACTCGGCCACGCTCGCGGGCTGAGGGTCGGCGACATCCAGTCGGAGCATCGTCCATTTGCCGGTGCTGGACGGTCCGACTACAGCGAAGGAGTCGGCGTAGTAGAGGGCAGTGTTGACCTCATTTCCAGGCGGATGCTCGCCCGCCACGAGGCTGGCATCATCGGCCCGAACGACAAACGTGCCATCGTCCGGATTGAGCAGCAGAAGCTGCGGGGGTACGCCATCCGCAAAGACAGCAACTCCGCTGGACGATGCATGAATCGCGCTGCGAGTCAGGTCGAATGAAACCACCGACGGACCGGTGAAACTGTCAAGTTCCACTCCGGTCGCTCCATCGACTTTCACCACCACCGGGTTTGTTCCCGAAGCATTCAGCACATAGACGAAACCATCGTAGAAGGCGACCGTCGAGTAAAAATCAGGGGTCGTGTCATTGCTGCAGATGACGGCGCCCGAGCGGATCACGTCTATGCGGGTCGCATAGCTTGCGTAGTCGCTCTTGACCACGTAGGAGGCAGTGACGGGATCGAAGGCAGCGCAGGGTCTGTAACCCCGGCCAATGAGATGCGATCCAAATGCGTCGCCGGCTTCCTGCATCAGCAACAGTCGGCTTTCGCCGGTCTGCAGATCCAGCAGGTTCAGGTTCACTGGTCGGTGGATGTCTCCGGCTTCGTAGGGACCGTAGAGGAAAACCGACTCGGGGGTAGGCGTGCCCAGTGCCGGATAGGGCTTCTGATAGTTGTCGAACGGGCTGTAGTCATTGCTTGATGCGACAGCCTCCTGAGTGGCGACCGGCGTTGCACCGGAGGTACGACGAATCGTGCCGGTGTATTCATTGACGGGCTGATCGAAGGCCCAGATCGCGTCGGAACCCACCCACCCTTCAAAGGTGTCGCCGAAGTCACCGTAGAGCAGGTTCGTGGTGGTCAGCCCGGAGTCGACGCACAGTTCGAACTGCAGTTGCGGAACCCGGCCGCCCGGGCACTCCAGACCGAAGATGAAGACACAGACCCGGCCGCGGAACGCGGGGACGTTCCCGACGCCCTCGTAGGTCTCAATCATCGGGACGGGCAACTGATCATCGAAGCCCGGGAGCAATGCGATCTCGGCCCAGGGGTTCTCTTTGGTCGCCAGCGCCTGGCGGACGGATAGACCGCTCGACGCGTCGAAGTTCAGCTTCCCGTCGATCCAGACCTTTCGGATGGAAACGGTGGAACCCTCTGGCGGCGTCTTGCCGAGACACCACATCGACTGGATGAACTGGCGGTAGTTCGTGTTCTCGACACCGCCGCCCTTCCCGCCCGACTGCTTCTCCGGAAGCTCGATGATGTAGGTGGACCAGACACAAGTTGCCGACGGGATGTTGTTGCCGCTGGTCTCTGGAATCATGTCGCCGTACTTCGACAGCGAGACCTTGATGTCGTCGATGCGGTTGGTTTCGGTGCGCTTCTTCGGCTCGAGCAAGCCGCCCACAGCACCGCCAACCGCAACACCCGTCCCAACAAGGCTCAGACCACCCGTGAAGTACGCGGCAACACCGCCAATGACTGCGCCCCAGGTGCGGCCGTCACTCATGCCACACGCTCCGGAAAGCGAAAGCAGCCGGTAAGCTTGGCGCCGACCGACTTGAGCCACATGTCATCCAGGCGGTTCTCCACGACCTTGCGCGGGAAGAACGCCGTCGCGTGGATGATGGAGACATGCTTGTGGGGGGAAGGCGGATAGTCGCCGCACACGCCGATATGGTTGGTTTCCGGGTAGCGAAGCACAACGATGTCGCCGGGGCGGAGCTCCGCGCGCGTGATCTCGATGAACTTCTGCCTGCAGACGTCCAGCATCTCCTCGGGCTTCGCCGTTCTGGCGTAATCGGAAGGGATGTCCCAATCGATGAATCCAACTTCCTTGGCAACGCACAGGATCAGGCCGGCGCAATCGGTCTTGCCGTTCCCGCCTCTCGCTTGGTGTTCCCAACGATGTCCAAGCATTGAACGTGCATGGCGCACAATTTCTTCTTGCTGTGTCATGACTGCTGCCCCACCAGAGAGCCGAGGCCGAGGATCCGGTTGTTGCCCGGGAACCCTGCAGGCCACTCGCCCTGAAAATTAATCACGTTGTTGAACTTGTCGCGGCAGTCGGAGACGCCGGCCGGGAACAGACCACCGCGCTCGTGGCGCTTGCGGCAGCCGGGGATGACGGAATACGCCATGCCGACGGTCGGATCGAATGGGAGCGGCAGGGCCAGCGTGAAGACGCCCGCGGCGAAGGCATGCACCTCCATCTCCATGCCCGCGTAGGGTCCGGAGAGCACGCGGAACAGGCCGGCGCCGAACCAGTCGGAGGCTTCGGCTCGAGCGCTATCGGTGAACGTGCGACGCGTCGCCACCGCGGTCAGGGTGCTAGTGACGCGCAGCGCTTCGACATCGACCTTGCACATGGAGTCGCCCAGGCGGGCACGGCACATGGGCTGATACAGGTCGCCAAGCTGCTGCTGCAGCGCCTGCGCCAAGCTGCGCAGTTCGGCTGTGAACATCGTTCGGCCGGCGCTGAACTGCCCCAGCCACCCAGAGACAAGCGACATGTGGCCCATGCTCAGGTCGCGGTAGTTCACTTCGAACAGCGTGACCGCAGCGTTGTCCCAGACACCGCCAACGATTTCTTCCTCGGTGGCGAAGTCTTCGGACAAAAACCCGGTGACCTCAGTGTTCTGCACTGCGCCATCGGCAGCGGATTCAATGGCAGCAGGGTTTACGCCTTCGCGCGCGCTGTATGTTTCGCCGAGGTAGTCGAAGCTGCGCGAAGTCATGTTC
>Ga0247741_1001061_pt1 | contig 15107 bp, 13 predicted proteins | sample UWRJL213509R2_FD_180945 | JGI IMG/M metagenome (GOLD analysis project Ga0247741, IMG submission 180945) | Plant litter microbial communities from Arlington Agricultural Research Station in Wisconsin, United States - UWRJ-L213-509R-2 | ecosystem: Environmental > Terrestrial > Plant litter >... | reverse complement strand
CGATGCGGTCTCCCGCGGGCACGTCCGACATGAAGTCGGCGGCGATATCGTGGGTCGCGACCGCCGCTCCGGTAGGGACCTCGACGACGGTCAGTGCGGTCCGCCCTGAAACTGCGTACGGTCCGCCCTGAAGAAGCGCGAACGCCTGCGCACGGTCCAGCTTGGTCGTCGACTTGACCGTGGCTCTGCGGACATCGATGTAGTGCGCGCTCGTGCCGCACCACGCGACCATGAAGTTCCCGAACACGTACCACGCAAACGTGACCGCGCTGGTCCTGGGGAAGGTCGCTCCCTTCACCTCGCGCTGCTTCAGCGTCTTGACGTCGATCAACAGGACCGGCTTGCCGCCGCCGCGATGCGCCGCGATCGTTCGCCCCGACGGATCGACCGAGGCGCTCTGTAGATCCGCGATCGTGATGCGATGCGCGAGCTGTCCGGACGTGCCGTCGTACACGAGCGCGTCGTTGCCGTCCGTGCCGACGGCCACCGTCAGCGCAGCGTCGACGGCGTCGATGCGCACCGCAGCCCCACTCCGAGGCGAGGCGAACGTGCGCACCTTCTTCCCGCGCAGGTCGTACAGCGTGGAGCCCACCACGATCGCGTCCTTGGCCAGCGCAAACGAGGCGCCCGGGACACCGACAAGCACCTTCCCCGTCGCGAGATCGAGGGCGCGCACACCGCCCTTATCGCAGAACCAGATTGCCGAGTTCGTCGCAACGAAGCTCGTCGACCGGGTCGGCGAAGCCTTGTGGGTAGCGATCGGCGTCGGCGGAGTCGGCACGTCCCGACCGTACCACGCTGGGTCCAGCCCACATCGTGACGTCGTCGGAGCCAGGCTTCGCGCCGCATCGTGGGCATGAGCGAAGAGACGACGTCGGATTACCTCGTCGGCGGATCTCGCCCTCGACCATCCAGTGCTCGCGCAGCCGGCGCAGGCGACCGACGAGATCAACGCGGACTCGAGGTGTCGTGTTTCGTGCCGATGCGGCCGAAGGACGTGTGAACGACGGCGCAGATCCGGGGCACGGTGACGGTCAGTTGCGAGGTCACCCCACCCGACCGCGGCGACCAGCGGGCGAGATGCGGTCGACGGTGTGCTCGGTGCAGTCGGCAGTCCGGTCGTCGCGACCTCCACGGCGTGGATCTCCGTGCACAAGGCGTTCAGCTCGGCGACAACACCGCCGGTATCGAGCACCGATTGTCGGTAATCGTCGCGTAGTGAGCGATGGGCATCGAAGCGCTCGGAGAGAACCGCCGCTCGGAAGGTCATGACGGATTGACCTCCGTGCTGCGAGAAGCGGGATCCTGCGCGCTTCATTCGTGTCCCAACGATCGTCTTCGCCGCGGCCTCCGGTGATGCCGGTCCCGATTGGATATTTTCTCCCGATGGCGTCGGCGTAGTTCATTCGACTGGCCTCGTTCTGATTCGCGATGTAGTTGATCGCCGAATCCCCGAAGCACTGGTAGCTTCCGGGCGTGCGCTCCCATGTACTGCTACTCGCCTTCGTGGCGGCCTGCGGCGATGGAAAGACGGCCAAGCACTTCTGCCAGAATGCGCGGATCATGTTTCGCGAGATGGCAGGGGGGGACCTCGATACGGCACGCCGCGGGCTGAGGGACGTCGGAACGTGCGCCGACGTCAACACGGCGAGCGCGAAGCTCAGCAGGATGGTCACCACGTTCAAGGCGGCTTCGGTGCCGTTTCGCGAGAGGTCCGAAGTGGCAGCCACGCTCGATGCGCTGGAGAAGCTCACGCTCGACGAGCTCAATCAGATCCGGTGCTCCGACCTCGAGCGACCGACGGCGGACGAGGCCGCGACGCTGCGGACGCGCATCGATGCTGTGGACAAGAAGCTTGCGGAGATCGCAGCTGCTTGTCCCGAGCAATAGCCCGCCAAGGCCACCGAAGATCACTGTGCCGACGCTCGAGCTGGTGCAGGTCGACGTGCACGCGGCCACGGTGCGCCGTGCAGCCGAACTGCCAAGCCGGCGCCTGACACGGCGTCCACGATCACGTCGAAAACTCCCGCGCTCGTCGACGCGACAATCCTGTAGCTCGTCGGCGCGCCGCCGCCGCGCGAGCTTTCGCCGACGAGCGCGAGTAGCAGTTCGAAGTCGCGACGAAGCGAGCCGTAGCTGATCTCTGGAATCTCCGTCCCGCGCTCACCAACACTCTCCGGCCTGCTCGCGGCTATCGTGGCGCTTGCGCGATTGGACGGCGTTCGTGTGCAACCTGTGGGTTCGCGAGGTGTCCCATGGGCGGATGCGGTTGGCCTCGGTCGCTCTGTTTTGCGCGATGGTGGCCGCTCCGTTCACCGCGAGCGCCGACGCCAGCGGCCCGAGCTCTTCGCCTGAGGTCGATGCGACAGACTGGCTGACGGCCCACGGGGCGAAGCCGCCCGACGACCTCCACGATCCCTGCTGCTGCGTCGCGCTCACGGTTGGAACCTCCGCCGAGCCGGCGTTGCACTGCCGGGACGCCGAGGACGTCGTCGTGACCGAAGCAGCGACGATCGCCATTCGCGACGTGATCTGGGTCGTGCGGGGTGGCAAGGCCGTGACGGTGGTCGACCGATGGACCGAGCTCCAGAACATGGACCATTCCCCGGGCACGCCTTCGATCGTCGCGTTGCGGTGGACGTTCGACGAGAGCCGCCAGACCATCACCGTCGTCGATCCCGGCACCAGCGTGAATCGCTGTGCCCGTCTTCGGAAGCCGAGGACGACCGACAGCGCGGACGAGCGCATCTATCGCAAGTGGATCGATCGCATCTGCGCCAGCCGCGGGACCTACGCTGGCGCGGAAAGCGCTTCCGCTAGACGGCCTACCCTCGCGTGGGCGTGCTGCCACCGTCGGGCGTCGGCGCCGCGGCGTAGATCGGAGTGCCGCCCTCGTCGGCGTCGCTTGGCGTGCCGTCATTGTGGCCGAGGCCGACGTCGGTCGGGGCCACGGCGGCGTCGGGGGGCGACGAGCCGTGCTCGCATGCGCCTTGTGTCAGCGCGAACGCACCGAAGGCGAACGTCGCCGCACGACCGAGCCGCATGCTCGGTCTCGTGCGCACGCGGTCCGCGAAGGCACCGGCGAGCGAACCGGCGCAGAACGGGCACGCGCTCTCGCTGACAGCCACGTGGCGATGGCAATGCGGGCAGGGTTCTAGCTGGTTCATTCGTTTCCATCTCTCGGCACGGGTTCCACGATCAGCTCGAACGTTCCGTGATCGAATGGCTCACCCGGCGCGGGTTGCCGCAGGACGAGCCGCTCGCGCAGCCCTTCGCGGTCGCGCTCGAGCGCTCGATGGTGACAGTACGGATTGTCGCCGGGACGGCCGAACAGCACCGACGCAGTCCACGTGCATCCGGCGCGGCAGGTATCGGCGTAGTAGCAGGTGCGGCAGAAGCCCGAGAGATCGTCGACGGTGCGATCGCGCGTGTACCGCAGCGCCGACGCGCGCTCCCAGAGATCGACAAGCGCGTGCTCGCGGATCGTTCCGCCGCCCCACGCATCGGAGGGGAGCGATGGACAGCCTTTCACGAGACCATCGGACTCGATGCCCAGGGTGTTGCGCCCCGCTCCGCACGAGCTGCCGTGGCCGCGCGGAAGCGTTCCCCGCAGGCGGCTCTCGTAGGGGCCGAAGTAGCCGAGGTTGTTGCCCGGGTAGAGCCGCACGCCGAGTTGTTCGCAGCGCGCGGCGAGCGCGTCGAGGAGCGGGAACAGCTCGAGCAGGTCGTACGGCTGCAACAGAACATCGGGCTCGTCGGCCGCGCGCCCCATCGCGACGGTGAGCATGATCTGCCAGGCCTCGGCGCCCTCGGTCGCGAGCGTCTCGAGAATCGCCGGCAGATCGGGAAGGCTCAGCCGATTGATCTGGGTGTTCACCGTGACGCGCACGCCCGCTTCGCGCAGCGCACGCATCGCGGCGAGCGCGTCGCGATGCGAACCCGTCGATCCGCGCAGTCGATCATGCGTCACCTCCGCGCCGTCGATCGAGATGCTCGCGCTACCGAGGTCGGCGCCCGCCAGCGCGCGCGCGAGGTCGCGGTCGAGGCCGCGCCCGCCCGTGGTCATCGTGCAGTGCATGCCACGCGCGCGGACGGCGCGAACGATGTCGAGGAAGTCAGGCCGGAGGTATGCCTCGCCACCGATCAGCGTCACTTCCATCACACCGAGCTCGGCGATCTGGCGAACGAGATCTAGACACTCGTCGGTCGTGAGCTCGTTCGGCCTGCTCGCGCCGGCACGCGACCCGCAATGCCGGCAGGCCTGGTCGCAGCGCAACGTGATCTCCCACACGGCGTGGCGAGGACGCGTGCGGCGATCGAGCGGCCGCGCCTCGAGGAGCGGCAGCGAACGCCGCGCCTTCGTCAGCGTGGGCAAGGCGACGCGGGGTCGCTTGGCGGCGAGCAGCGCTGCTCGTTCCTCGGCGAGAAGCGGATCGCGAACCTCCACGCCAGAAGAAGACCACGCCACCATGGGGCCATCAACCGGAACTTGGAGGTGGGCGAATTCTGCCGGCGCGAGTCGATCAAGGACCAGCGCTAGTCGGTCTCGTGCCGCTGGACGGCACGGGGGAGACGGACGCGAAACGTCGAGCCCGCGCCGACGGTGCTCGTCACGGTGATCGTCCCGCCGAGCAAGCCGAGCAAGCGGCGCACGAGGGTCAGGCCGAGCCCGACGCCGCCGTACTCGCGCGAGCTCGAACCATCGACCTGGTGAAACTCCTCGAAGATCCGGTCGAGCTGGTCGGTGGGGATCCCCACGCCGGTGTCCTCGACCTCGATCTCCACGACGCCATCGACCGCGCGCGTGCGCAGCGTGATCGTTCCGCCGTCGGGCGTGAACTTGATCGCGTTCGCGAGCAGGTTCAGCACGATCTGATTGAGCTTGCCGCGGTCGGTGACGAGCGTGGGCAGCGGGCCGATCTCTTGCCGCAGCTGGAGGTCGCGATCCGAGAGCAACCACTGCCCTGTCGCGCACACCTTCGGCAACGCATCGACGAGATCGACTTCCTCGAGGTTCAGCTCCAGCTTGCCGGCGTCGGAGCTCGCGAGCTGGAGCAGATCATCGATCAGGGCGAGCAAGCGCCGCGCGCTGCCCTTGATGTTGGCCATCGCCTCCACGTGCCGCGGAGGAGCGTAGATGCCCTTGGCCACGAGATCGGCGAGGCCCATCACACCCTGGAGTGGCGTGCGCAGCTCGTGCGTGACGTTCGCCATGAACTGCGCCTTCTGCTTGTTCGCGTCGACGAGCGCGTGGGTCCGAGCCTCGAGGCGGCGTTCGCGATCGCGCAGCCGCTGCAGGATCAGACCGATGTGGAACGTGGGGACGCCGATCACCATCACCGTGAACACGATCGCGACGGCCACGTACGCCGGGGAGCCCCCGGACCACTCGGCGGGCGTCGGATAGTGCGCGAGCGCGCCGAAATGGGTGGCGAGGCTCATCGCGATGAACAGCGCCATCGAGAACGTGCCGATCACGATGGTCGAGACCACATTCGTGAGCAGCGCGAGCACGGTGATCTGCAACGTGTAGATCGCGACGATCGGGCTCGAGGTATCCCCGGTGATCCAGATCGCGCCGGTCAGCACGGCGGAGTCCATCGCCACGTTCAAGATCGCGAACGCGAGCGCGAAGCGCCCGGTGCGCAGGCCGTACCAGGCGAGCGTGTTGGTGCCGAGCTTGAGCGCGAGCAGCGTCGCGAACAGCGGATTCCACGGCACGACGCCGGCCCAGATCGCGATGGCCACGACCGCCGCGAAGGCGAGCGTCAGGACGTAGCCGCTGACCACCCCGTAGCGCAGGATCTTCGGATCCCGCACGCTCTCGATCTCCGCGAGGATGTGGCGCAGCATCTACGCCGATGGCGGTTCGGGCAGCAGGGACTGCACGCGATCGAGGAGGATGTCGAGATCGAAGGGCTTGACGAGGAAGCCGTCGACGTCGAGCCCCGGGACCTGCTCGACCGCTTGACGGTGGCTCCGGTAGTAAGCGCTCATCATCACGATCGGCACGCTCACACCATCGGCGGAGTGGCGCATTGCAGAGCACGTATCGAACCCGTTCACCCGCGGCAAGAGCGCGTCGCACAGGACCAGGTCGGGACGATCGGCACGAAAGCACTCCACGCCCGAGAGCCCGTTGGCCGCGATCGTGGTGCGGTAGCCGTGCGCGGCGAGAAACTCCGAGATCACGAGAGACGTGACTCGATCATCCTCGACGATCAAGACGTGCTGCACTTTCCCCATCGCCAGCGACGCTAACGAGATCGATCGCGGTTGGGAAGGATTGAGTCGAGGTCGCACCTTCCCACTACCCCCGTGCTATCCGAGGCCGGAGTGGGAGATGTGATCGCAGGGGGCACTTCGAGGAAGAACCCGGGCCGTCGCGGCATCAGTTCATCCGCCTCGTTACGCTACACCTTGGCGGCCGCCACGACGTCGCGGTCGAAGCGCGAGAGGAATTCTTCGCGGGTGGTCTGTCCCATGTCGACGGCCTTCGCGTTGCCACCGGCCACCACAGTGACGTCCTCGATCCCGATCACCTTGAGGATCAGGCGCAGATAGGTTGTAGCGAGATCGCGATCGCGAATCGGCGAGCCTTCGGTGTACACGCCACCCGACGCCATGAGGATCGTGCACTTCTTTCCATGCACGAGGCCTTCGCCGGCGAATCCGAGCGTCTTGCCCTTGCGCACGATGTGATCGATGTACGCCTTCAACACCGCGGGCACGTTGTAGTTGTAGACCGGCGTTCCGATCACGATGTCGTCGGCTTCGAGCAGCTCGCCCACGAGCTCGTCGGATAGCCGCAACAGATCTGTCATCGCCGGCGTGAGCCGATCCGGCGGTGTGAAGTACGCGGCGAGCCACGGCAAGTTCACGTACGGGAGCTCGGTCTTCATCAGGTCCCGCTCGATCACGCGGCCGCCTGGATGGGACTGCCGCCAGACTTCGACGAACCGCTTTGTGAGCCCGCGAGACATCGAGTGCTCGCCACGCGGACTGACTTCGACAACCAGGAGAGTGCGCATGAGCTTGATATGCGACGTCGCGATGCTCTCGAAAAGAGGTAGATTTGCGATGAACTCAATCACTTTTGGAGATGGACTTGCTCGCAAACATCACCCTCGACCAGCTACGAGTCCTCGTAACCATCCGTGATACCGGGAGTTTCTCCGCGGCGGGTCGGGCTCTCGGGCGCGTGCAGTCCGCGGTCAGCCAGGCGGTCAAGGCGCTCGAGGAAGCGCACGGAATCGAGCTGTTCGATCGTCGTCAGCACAAGCCGACGCTCACCGCGGTAGGCGCGGTCCTCGTGGACCAAGCGCGTGCGGTGCTCGCGAGTGCGGCTCGCTTCGCGGCGATCGCGGCCGGCACGCGAACGGGACTCGAGCCGTCTCTTGCCCTCGCGATCGATCCGCTCGTTCCGACCGAGCCGCTGATCAACAGCCTCCGCGCGTTGCAGGAGACGTTTCCGGACCTGCCCGTCACGTTCTCCACCGAAGGCGTGAGCGGTGCCGAACGACGCCTGCGCGACGGCTCCGCATCGCTCGCGTTTTGCTTGCTGCTCCCATCGCCACCCGATGATCTGACTGTGTATCCGATCCTGGATTTGACGCTGACGCCGGTGGTCGCCGCGAGCCATCCGCTCGCAAAGCTCGACCGCACGCTGAGTCGCTCCGATGTGGAAGCGCACGTCCAGCTCGTGCTCGCCAGCACCCATGACGAAGCCGACACGAGCTACGGCGTGGTGAGCCATCGTGTGTGGAGGTTCGTCGACCTTGGACGACGCCTCGACTTCCTGCTCGCCGGGTTCGGCTGGTGCAAGATGCCACCGGATCTGGTGCAACCGCATCTCGCGAGTGGTCGCCTCGTCGCCCTCGACATCGCCGACGAGACGGCCGCACCGAGCCGATCGCTGCCGGTGTATGCCGCGCACGTCCGTGATCGCCCCCTCGGCCGCGGCGGCCGTTGGCTCCTCGACGATCTGCGCCGGCGCCTCGCGGCGAGCACGATGCGCTCCTGACCGAGGCGTCGACGAGCGTTACTCCGTTCTCGCGCGCGCGTGCTCTCGCGCGACGGCTGTCTCCTCTACGTCTCGCGCCGAGCGGGGGCGGAGTAGCTGGGTCGCTGGGGAGGCGGGGCGTGCCGACGGGCGCGCGAAAGTGGTGCACACTCCGGCGATGAAGCGCGCATGGCTGATCGCGATCCTCGTCTCGTGCGGAGGCGCACAAACCGTCACGACGATTCAGAACCCGCAGGACTACGAACGCGTCGTGGTCGAGGTGATCGATCGCGTGATCGAGATCTTTCGCGAGGGCGGGATCAACTGCCAGATGGTGTCGGGCGATCTGCGGACGCTGAACGGATCGCAGAAGGTCGACGCGGCGAAACGGTGGCGAAAGGAACATCCCGAGGCGAGCGATACGCTCAAGGCGCAGATCACCGCGCGGAAGGCGGAGCTCGACAAGGCGATGGCGCCGACCGCGCGGCAGTGCGAGGGTCCGATCGGTGGATTGGTCGCGGAGCTGACCCATTGACCCAATGATCCGAAGATTGGTCTGTAGTACCCGGCCACCGACGGTTCGAAGATCGAGCCGCCGTCGACGATGATGTCGGAGTTCGATATCGTGCACGCATGAAGAGAGCGAACGCCCAGCTGTCGGCATCGGGCACGACGATCTTCGAGACCATGTCCGGCCTCGCGCGTGCGCATGGCGCGACGAACCTCGGGCAGGGATTTCCGGACGAGCTCGGGCCGCGTGCGCTGCGTGATGCGGCCGCGGCGTATGTCGTCGACGGCAACAACCAGTATCCGCCGATGATGGGATTGCCGTCGCTGCGGCAAGCCGTTGCCGCGCACGACAAGCGCTTCTACGGGATCGAGGTCGATTGGCAGACCGAGGTCCTCGTGACATCGGGGGCGACCGAAGCGCTGCTCGATTGCTTCCTGGGGTTACTCGAGCCCGGGGATGAGGTCGTGATCTGGAGCCCGCATACGATACCTACGCGCCCGCGCTTCGCCGCCTCGGTGCGGTTCCGCGGGCGGTGCGCCTCGTGCCGCCCGCGTGGTCGCTGCCGCTCGAGGAGCTCGCGGCGGCGTTCTCGCCGAAGACCAAGATGTTGCTCCTCAACTCGCCACTCAACCCGGCGGGCAAGGTGTTCACGCGAACCGAGCTCGCGCAACTCGCCGCGCTCGCGATCGCGCACGACGTCTTCGTCGTCTGCGACGAGGTCTACGAGCACCTCGTGTTCGGCGAAGCACGTCACGTTCCGATGATGACGCTGCCCGGCATGCGCGAGCGCACCGCGCGCATCGGGTCGGCGGGCAAGACGTTCTCGATCACCGGGTGGAAAGTCGGCTACATCACGGCGCCGCCGTCGATGCTTCACCCGATCGCGAAGGCCCACCAGCTCGTCACGTTCACGACACCGCCGAGTCTCCAGCATGCCGTGGCCATCGGGCTCGCGCAGGACGACGCGTTCTTCACGAGCCTCGGCGCGAACCTCGCGCGGAGCCGCGATCGCCTCGCCGCCGGTCTCACCGCATTGGGGATCCCGATCCTGCCGTGCGACGGCACGTACTTCCTCGTCGCGGACATGTCGCGATGGCTCCGCGACGGCGAAGATGATGCCGCGCTGTGCCGGCGTCTCGTCACCGAAGTCGGCGTCGTGTTGATCCCGCTGTCGGCGTTCTACGAGAAGGATGCGCCACGCGGCCTCGTGCGCTTCTGCTTCTGCAAGCTCGACGCGACCATCGACTCGGCACTCGATGGTCTACGACAGCTCGCGTGACGTGCAGCCGCCTTTGGCTACTGTGCAGCGGCGTAGTCGATGAAGTGCGGGTACGTTCCACGAGCCTTCGCCAGAGGACGGTGGAATTCCAGTGGTCGGACCACCGTCGGCCGTGCTAACGCTCGGCCCATGAAGCTTCTTGGGGTCCTCGCCGTCTGCATGAGCTTGCTCGGCTGCGCGCAACGGGTGAGGTATTCGCTCACGACGTCGACAACGTCCCCGACCCATCCGAACGCCAGCACCTGCAGCTTCCGTGTCGTGAACCTCGTCCCTCAAGGCGAGTACGAAGAGATCGGCACGCTCGTCCCCGAGAACAGTTACATCCGCGTCGACAATCCGACCGACTTCGAGAACGCGGTCCGCGCGCAGGTGTGCAGCATCGGCGGCGATGTCGTCGTGACCGAGATCAACGGCGGTGGCGGCTACGTACGTGGCACGGTATTGCGATTGGCTCGCGGGTCGGCGTCGGTCGAGCGCGTTCGGACCGAGTAAGCTCGAGCCGTGCGCCGCCCTCTGCGCGCTTGATCGGCTCGCCGCTCGCGACGACGCGATCCGACAACGCGGGCGATCGGTCGATTGCGTGTCACATCGGCGCGCGGCCGCGCCGCTACCGGTCATGACGAAAAACTCCATGATGATCGGTGCGATGATCGCGCTCGGTGCCGCGGCTCCGGCGTCGGCAACGCCGTCGCAGTTGACGAACGAGCAATGGTTGATGCCGAACCAGGCGGTCACCGACGGCTGCTACTACCGGGCGACGATGCAGCAGGATGGCAACTTCATGCTGAGCAGTAGCGGGACGCTCTCGAAGTACTGGTCGACCGGCACCGCCGGCAACGGCGCGTACGCCCGGATGCAGAGCGACGGCAACTTCGTCGTGAACAACTGGGCCGATAGCGCCGTCTGGGCGACCGGGACCGGAGGCCACCCGAACGCGCATGCGCGGCTGCAGGACGACGGCAGCTGGGTCGTGGAGGACACGAACAACGCGACGCTGTGGTCCTCGTACACGGGCGGCGAAGTGGTTCACTCGTCGAATTGCAGTGGCAGTAACTTCGCGGTGACCCAGGTCTACTTCGGCTGGAACGGGTCGGGCGGCGACTACAGAGTCATCGCGCTCGATCAGCCGCGCGCGAGCTGGTGCGCCTACTACTGCTCGCAAGACTCGCAGTGCAAGACCTTCACGTACGTCCCGCCGGGCATCCAGGGCGCGAAGGCAATGTGCTGGCTGAAAGACCGCCCGGTGACCTGGTACGCCGACAGCCGGATGGTCTCCGGCATCATCGTCCACTGACGTGCGTGGACGAGATCGGGTCTGCTCCGCATCTGTGCAAGGGACCCGAGCAACGCGCGTGCGGATTGCTCGAGATCACGAGCTCATTCGTGGAGCGTGACGCTATGCGAGAACCCGCGCTCGGTCGAGTACGTGCACGAGGCCGCGCCCGTGCACGTCTCGGCGTCGCCGTTCGAGTAGCCGAACCTGAACACGATGAGACCCTCGCCCGTGCGCGGCAGCGGCGACGGCATCGTCCATGAGATCCGGTCGCCGTTGAAGCTGGGCACCAGGTCGAAGAAGTTGTTGTCCTCGCTCTTGCCGGTGTGGAAGTAGACCGGCGACGGAGCCGTGACCACCGTCGGGAGATCGCTCGGATCAGACCAGCGCACGTCGACGTGATCGCCCGCGGCGAACGTCCAGGACTGCGGCGCGTTCAGCATGGGCGTGTGCGGAGCGAACGCGTCCGCGCCGTAGGTCGCGACGAGCGTCGAGGCTCCATCGGTGATCTCGAGCGTCTGCGCGCCGGTGAGCTCGCCGCTGAAGTCGAACGAGGGGTTGTAGCATTCGTCCCCCTCGTCGGAGTTCCCGCCGCCGTCGGTGTCGAGCTGGTGACCATCGAGCGTGCCCGTGAAGTCGAGCGTCGCGCAGTCACCGCCGTGGGCAGCGCGAAACGCGGATGCGTCGTAGCTGAGGTAGCCGTAGCCCGGCGTGTCGCCTGAATCGGACGCGGCCCAGCGCTGGATTCCAATCCCGACGTTGCCGAGGTCTGCCAGCGTCGCGTTGGCTTCGTGTCCGGTACAGCCGGCAGCGGAGGCGGGAACGAGCATCGCGATCATGAGGTAGCGCATGAGGGCGAGCGCAGCAGGAGGCGTGCCAACTGAGGTGCACGGACGGCCCTCGGCGCGCGGGCTGGCATCAGGTTCCTGATAGCGCGATGCAAGCCGTGTCGTGGCTACCCCTTTCCACGATTCTCGCAATTGTCGCGAACGGTCGGCCTCTCCGCGACAGATAACAGGGACGGCCGAGATGGACCACGCGCGGATCCCGACTGACGAGCAGCTCATGGCCGAGATGGCCTGGGTGCGGAGGCTCGCGCGTGCGTTGGTCAGGGACGACGCGATCGCCGACGATGTCGTGCAGGACACCTGGCTCGTCGCGACGGAGCAGCAACCGGATGTCGACCGGCCCCTGCGTCCCTGGCTCGCACGTGTTGTCAGCAACCTGGTTCGCACGCGCCGGCGCGGAGATACGCGGCGCGAGGCGCGCCACGCCGCGGCCGTCGACGACCGAGCGGTTCCGACGCCCGCCGAGCTCATCGAGCGCGTCGAACTGCAGCGCGCCCTCGCGGAAGAGCTGCTCGCACTGGCGGAGCCATATCGCTCCACGGTGCTGCTGCACTTCATCGAAGGCTACAGCAGTGCCGAGATCGCGCGCCGGCTCGGCATCCCCGACGGGACGGTGCGCCGCCGGCTCAAAGTCGGGCTCGATCATCTGCGCGACGGGTTGCGCAAGCGCACCGATCAACCACAGCGCGGCTGGCTCGCGGCGCTGGTTCCGCTCGCTCGAATGCCCGGCCCGACGCCGGCTTCAACCTCGATGGGAGTACTGGTCATGAAGAAGGTGATCGCAGTCGTCGTCGTGCTTCTCCTGCTGGTCGTCATCGGTGGCGCTGTCTGGCACGCGCGCGGCAAGAGCCACGATGCTGAGACGGCGAGCTCGACGCCTTCGAGCGCGACGAGCTCGGGCACGCGCGCGATGGCGGGCGCGGCCTCCCAGCGGATCGGCGAGGTGCCGGCATGGCTGGCGCAGCTCGGCGTCAAGCCGCGCAGGATCGCGGGCAAGGTCATGTTCGCGGGCAAGCCCGTCGAGGGCGCGGTCGTGCGGCTCGCGCTCGATACGAACGTCGGCATCCTGCAGCAGCTCGCAGAAGCGAAGACAGGCGCCAGTGGCTCCTTCGATTTCGGACCACAGGCCGCATCGCGGTTCAACGTCAGCGCCGAGGCGACAGGACGCCAGCCTGCGCAGCTGACGGTGACGACCGCGGATCCGAAGGCGAAGCCCGATCAGCTCGTGATCGAGCTCGGCGACTGCAACGCGCGGCTGCTTGGCACGATCCTCGACGCGAGCGGGGGCACGATCGCGAAGGCGAGGCTCCGCGTCGCGGGCCTCGCCGGCGCCGAGAGCGATGATAGCGGGCGGTACAGCGTGTGTATCCAGTCGTCGAGTGGGCCGAGAGGCAGCGTCATCCGCGTCGAGGCAGACGGGTACGGCACGATCGAGGTCCGGGTCAACCTCAGCGGCGAGCTGCGCTACGACTTCGTGCTCGTGCCCGAGGCGGTACTCGTCGGCCAGGTGATCACCGCAGACCACAAGCCCGTGGACGGCGCGCGCGTGATCGCGATGCCCGATCCAGGCGAAGGGCCCCATCACATCGCGAGCGGCTGGGCGCTGAGCGGAGACGACGGTCGCTTCCGCATCCCCGGCCTGTCGCCGGGTCACTATCGCCTGATGGCGGCCGCCGAGGGGCTCGCGACGAAGGCGCCCGTCGACGCGATGGTGCAAGCGGGCACCGCGACGAAGGACACGATCCTCGTCGTCACGGCCACCGCGCGTGTGCGCGGCATTGTCGTGATGGCCGACAAACCGGTCGCCGGTGCGACCGTGACGGCGATGGCGGGTACGCGCGGTCCGCGCGGCCCCGGTGAAGGACCGGGTACGGCTGCCGTCTCGCAGGACGACGGCACGTTCACGCTCCAAGGCGTGCCGATGGGCACGATCGTGCTCCAGGCGAACCCGTATCAGGTCGTCGCGCCGATGCAGCTCGATGTCACGTCGGCGACCGTCGACAACGTCAAGCTGGAGGTCGCGGCCCTCGCGGCGATCCACGGCAAGATCACGCGCAACAAGCAGCCGGTCAAGGACGGCCTCTTGACCGGACCGGGGCTGCCCGAGAACGTGCAAGCCGATGCGGACGGCAACTATCGCGTCGAAGGTATCAGGCCGGGCGTGGTCAACTTCTACGCCGACAGCGAGGAGTACAAAGCATTCGCGAAGGTCGAGGGCATCAAGATCGCGGCGGGCGAGGACAAGCTTATCGACATCGAGCTCTCGTACGCGGGTCGCGTCAACGGCATCGTCGTCGACGAATCGAACAAGCCGGTGCCCGCTGTCTACGTGCGCATGGTCAACGAGGAAGGTGACATCGGCCAATCGATGACGAATGCGAAGGGCGAGTTCGACGCGGGCTCGATGGCAGGCGGCGAGTACCGCGCGAGCGTGTATCCATCGCCGATGGCAGGCCGAGCGTTCGAGCCCGCCGCCGGCGACCAGTTCACCATCAAGGTGCCGAAGGACGGCACGGTCACCGGCGTCAAGCTCGCGATCAAGTACGAGACGTTCACGATCAGCGGCACCGTGCTCGACGATACAGGCAGCCCCGTCGCCGACGTGCACGTCGAAGCAATCGGTCGTGGAATGCCGGGCATGGACCTGCCGTCGATCATGAGTGCGGCCGACGGCACGTTCCGCGTTCGCAATCTCGCGCGCGGCACGTATAGCCTGCACGCGCACGCCTGGGACGGCGGCGACGGCGATGCGAGCAACGTCAGCGCAGGTGCAGAGGGCGTCGTCGTCAAGCTGATCCGCCCGGGTGCGATCGAAGGCACGCTCGTCGGGTTCGCAGGAACGCCGCTGGTCTTCATGCGCACGCTGACCGAGGAGCTCCAGATCGGAAGCGCGCCGATCATCGAAGGCACGCGATTCTGGCAGACCGGCCTGCGCCCTGGCCGGTACGCGATCGAGGCGAAAGCGGGCACCGAGACCGACGGTGCGTCGGTCGAGATCAAGTCCGGGCAGACCGCGAAGGTGACGCTGACGAGCCGCGGGGTCGGCAAACTCGAAGGCCACCTCTACGAGTTCGGCACGAAGACGCCCCTGCCCGGCTATCGCTGCGACGCCAATCTCTCGATGGCCGGCGAGATGGGCGGGCCACCGAGCGATGCATCGCAGATGTCATTCCCCGACGACAAAGGCCGCTTCT
>Ga0247741_1001060_pt1 | contig 15114 bp, 16 predicted proteins | sample UWRJL213509R2_FD_180945 | JGI IMG/M metagenome (GOLD analysis project Ga0247741, IMG submission 180945) | Plant litter microbial communities from Arlington Agricultural Research Station in Wisconsin, United States - UWRJ-L213-509R-2 | ecosystem: Environmental > Terrestrial > Plant litter >... | reverse complement strand
ATAGAGACGCTATACGGTTAGCGCCTGCGCGGATACCGACGGTTTGTGCAGGGATTTGGGTGCACTTTGTGGTGGTGGAGGTAGAGGACGGAGGTGGGTAAGCGATGGCGAACGACGTCGGCTCGGAGTCGGATGAAACGATCACGTGACAGTCAATGTCATCGCGGTGGCATGACCTGTCACCTTCAGCCTGAATTCAACCACTTACATCCGTGCTCGGACTCCTAGCTATGTTCTTAATGACTGGCCCGATCTTATTCGAGTCTATGTTCTCTGTGACTGTCTGTAGATCTACTTCGCTACTCAATGCAGATACTTACAAAGTAGCCTCGCACGTCGTCAATTCCCTGCGACTTTAAAACTTAAAGTTTGAAGCTCTCATGCCCCTGCTGCATCCCACGCCTTACTACAGCCCAAATCGGATAGCTCAAATTCGAAGCCACAAATCCAAGGAGGATGTGAAACCATTTCGGGTTGGTCGGCAGTGTCCAAGGTGTGCCCTCTGCGACAATGCGTGGAATGTATCAGCAATTATTAATCCAGTTGCACTCGTCCTTCCATTGTACGACATCGACGTTGTTGGCGGAGATCTGATGTAGAATGAGCCAAACATCTCATTCTTCTCAGATGTAGCTCGATGCATTCAAACCTCTGCTACTGCGTTTGCATTTCAGGCGCCAGCTGAGGCTTCGAACGGCAAATTGATGCAAAGCCTACATATGTTTCACGGCACAGTGAGAATGCAACTTCTGCAATGCGGAGAAAACACTGAGCCATGTTTTTAGTCAGATCTCTCTGATCTACTTGGTAATGTTGACCATTCTCAGCTTTCCGACTTCGCTTAGTAAATCTATAATTGGGAATAGGTTGTATTTTGAATAAAGAAGTGGATACATTGTAGGGAAGAGTCCGAGCGATGTATCAGAGGAGAAATGGCCGGTCTTGACTGAGTAACGGTCTCACACCGGTGAGCCATTAGCGGTTAACTCAAGCCTATGATATCAAGTGCAACGGGTGATTATTTGTACATCGAGTTCCTCAGATATGCCTTCCAACATTCTCGCTGTAGGCAATGATTAATATTAGTAATGAGGGATAGTCAAGTCTGAGGAAACGAGACATACCGGAATCTGCCCTGGAAATTTCCAGGAGGCGTGTAGCGGCAGACGACGTTCATGGCCGCCAGGGTAGGGAAGATCGTTCCCTTGGGGCACACAACGCCAGCACATGCTACACCAGTGCTACTTTTCCATACAACCTGGAACAGAAGGTGAGCGAAAGGTCGTGAGATGAGAAGAACTGCGTACTTGAGTGAAGTGTCCAGTGCCTGGCTGGAAGACAGGATTATTGTCTGTAAATTTTTTAAAACTTATGGATCATGTCTTAGTAGGTCTATACGTACAGTTGTACTTAGCTAAGAAGCAAGTTAGGCAGTGTTGTAGCAGAAACTACTTGTTACTCACATGATTCGGACATCCATGAATCAACGGCTTTGGAAACACCAACAGATGCGTCATTTATGCCAGAGCCAGCAAACTAGAATTTTGACATCAGTGTAAATCGAGGACCATTAATGTCAATCACTTACGAGGTTCTCTCCGTATTTTCCACCCCCGTTGCTACATAGCGCGTAAGAACAAGATCTGAGGCTGATGGGATACAATTATTTTACCTGTGCTCGAACTTGCAACGCTTCGCATAGGCCAAAGTGTCAGGGTAGAGAGCACTGTTCCATGCAAGAGGCTTCGCTCCATAGTTCTTTCGGGCAGCGTTATGCGAGCTGAGAGTCTTGTCCACGAGAACATCTACAAGAATATAAGCTATGGAATAGAGAGCAAAAAGAGTATATAAGAAAACTTACCACGGAACTCAAGAATCTCCTGGCCGACAGGTGGAGGAAGAGCGAGATCGCCATTATCCATGTCCTCAAGGAGGGTTGCCTCCACAATTTCAGGAGTGGGGGTCGCGATAACGACGGAGACCAGAGCAAGAACGAACGCAACAGAGAACTTCATAGTGGATGTGAACTGATAGATGCTTGGACGCTGAGCCTTTCGATCTGGTGACGAATTGAAATGGTTCCTCAGAGCTTTTATACTTGTCCGGACTCACCGCCAAGCAAGTAATTGTACGTCAGCCATACAATTGAGGTTAATCAAAGCAATTCTCCTTTGGAAATTAAGGTACGGCAATCCAAACACAACTTTGTTTCGGTGCCAGGACGGCTCCGACCTGTACTGCTCCTTGGTGATATCGGCGCTGATGTTGAGGTAGAAGGACCAGAAATCTTATAATCCAAGTAATCCTCGAGTAACTCAGAATCCTAATACAAAACCTACTATATTCCGCGAGGGAGGTGGACTTGGCGGACATGCGCCAGCAATTGTACCAGTAGCGCCCAAAGCGTTGGTAGGCATAACATGGGGATAGACGGCAATCTCGGACTTCAGCGACAAACGGAAACTCGAAAGTAAGCTCGACAGGTTCAATATTCCGTACGGGCGCTGTTAAGCCTTTGCTGGTGACTGTTTGTGGCAAGAGGGATGCCGATATTCCTAATGACCCATGATCAGTCTAGTCCGCCCAAGACCGTGAGCGTGATTCCTGTCAGATGAAGCGCGGGAAACTACGCATCGTCTAGTAAGCGCCCATGCCCATTATCGCTTATCACAATAACCGGCAATTTACACAGTATATATCTCTCTTTTATGACTGACCGGACGCAGGCGCATACATGTATACGTACAGTCCATTTAATTTTCTCTCATAGATGAGATATCCTCTAGATCGGCGGCTCTAGAATTTGAAAACTAACTAAACCAATTGGCGATGAGGATTTGAAATCTTTCAGTGGCACCTTTGTCAGTTTCGAATCTACATAAATGGCTCAAAGTTCCTGTGGCCACCGAAGCGACAGTTCGCTGGATCGATGACTGAATTCTAAAGCTTGAGACACCGAATTCTGCCGTATGCCAAATAAAAGTGACCATCTAATCAAGCCACTAGTGCAACCCCTTCGGGAAATCGCGTCAAGGTCTATGTAAATCACTTCGGTGCGAACACTGTTCCAGCTGCCCTTGCCCATGCGGCATTCCACACCTTAGAATTGAAGCCTAAATCCAACGGCCGTGTCTCAAAATTATAAGATTAAAGGAGGTACAGATTTAGTTAGAGCGAGTTCTCACGAACTCAGAGGAAGCTCGTTGATCGGCGTGTGCCTCTCAAATAAGCTCTATAACCACTTCGGGTGGAGCTAGCCTTCTCCTGCAGTTCATGCGTGGGATCCACCAGCGAAAGATACGGTTGCCGCCTCATCTATCCTGAAAGATTTGGATTGGCGACGTTGCTGACGGGGATTTGGGGTAGAGAGTACTAGACGAAACCACGCTGTCCCATTGCTTATCATTGAGCCTTTGATCTTACGTTGTTGCCAAAATGGTCGAAGAAGATGTCAACAGATTTGACAGATATTTGCAGAGCTATGGACCTGAAATTACCTGAAATTACCACCCAATGTCTCAGATACAGGAATTGATCAATGTAGGTGGTCACAATTTGACACGGAATTAGGATACTCTCCCTTTTCTAAATGTTATTCTTTATGTTCGCAAGTTTTTTGACGATGGTGTTTAATTATCACAAACCCAGCCCTAGAGCGATCGAAAGCCCGTCCTCGCGGCTTGTAAGGACTATGGTGGATCCCTCCGGGTGCAGGTAACAGACATCCGCCACTGGCAGTAGATGAACACATGGAAGAATGATGCGATCGCTACGATACTTTAAGTTACTTATAGTTATACGAGTTGAATGAGTCATGTGATAATACTGCCGGGCTCAGAGAAATCGTGCATCTTCCTTGACGACTTCACGTCTCGCAATGCCCTTGTGGATAAAATCGCATGAAGTATCAAGGCATTCATTGAATTTGATATAATGCACGTCATGCCCATTTTTCATCAACCATATTTACCTTTTGCGCTGGGTATGTGTTTGGATACCCCATTCTTCACAAAGGGCTGATTCTGATCGTTCCCCTGACGAATAAGGTAGTGAAATCTTGCCAAATAGACGATCAATACAATAACAATAATAACACACACAATATGACCGACATCAACGAAGAGGGAAATTATAATGGATTGTATGAAAGAAATCAACGCATCCTACAGACCTCTTTTCGTGATGGGTCGCGTGTTGTCACTGTTTTGAGAGTTTGGACCCTGACAAGTGTAAATGTACGGCGGAAGGTACTCAAGAGCATGCCCTATGTTAACACATAGAATTTTGGTGTTTCGGCCTCATTAACTGAATATCCTAATTTGGAAAATGAGGCGCAGCATTGATGCTGTGCTGTTCTGATCACAAATTGCATATCGATAAACTCTTTTTAATTTTGTGTCTTTGTTTACCTTTGGGCCATACTAACCAGATAGGTGAAAAGAATACTCCAAACTACTCCAATGCGCTTCTGCCGGCCCGCCGTCGTCCTCAATCAGATAAGATCCTGCTTGTATCGCCCCGCCGGTAATAAAGACGCTGGGCATGATATTTCCAGAATGAGTCTATCGATATGCAATTTGCTGGAATGCGTACCTCGAAACAGAGCATAACACAACCAAAGTCTTATTTATATACCATACAACGTGGTCAAAAATGTTGAGAAAAGGCGTTACAGTAAATTGCACATCGATAGAACCATTCTGGAACATCATGCCTAGCGTCTTTATTTACCCACGGGGCGGTACAAACAGGATCTTACCTGCGCAGTCAAGAGGCAACCGGTATCGGAATTTCCGACATAGGGTAGGTGGTGGGGGTGGTGGTTTGACAGCTCAGGGCCTCCCATCAGACCCTTTTTGAAGTTGAAGCACAAGTTGTTGCATAGGTTATGTTCCGCATCGATTTGAGCTCTGAGACTTTGCACAGCCCACCATTTGCATTAATTGATGTATATACTGCAAAAAAATTGGAAGAAATCCAAGCGAAAGATCGCGAATGAGGCGAAACAAGCTCCGGAACCTGAGCTAGTCACGTGGGATCCAATGTAGCGCGCTGAAGGAAATAGTAATATGTGCGCGTTTCTTCGCCTGACGTGATTTTCAGATTGATAGACTCACCCACGCGCATGCTCACAGTACGAAACCCACCAGCTGGGTGTTCTGCCATGCGCTGGGTAGTGTTTCCAGGATTCTTCTATTGAAATCCGGAATGCGGGACCAACGAGCGTGCAAGAAGTCGGGGGACTTCGTGGCAAACGAGTGCCGTAACATTCGAAGTAACTACGCTTATATACCTATCTACCGTAGCACGCGTACACGAAACGTCGGCGAGTGGCCACCGTCTATCACAAACACGCACGCGGGTGCGTAGCCGCCAAGCTCGCTAACCGACAAATTCCAACATCTTCCCTCTGGGATTACTCCAAGCCTCGGCCTTGTGTTCATCATGCTTCGTCCGAGAACAAACCCTGCGCTGTGACTTCGACAACTGGCAGGACGACCCACGCCATATCTGCTTGTGCATTGCAGTGGAATACAGGCATGGTCAAGCGCTGAAGGGTTCCGATGCGACGCCGTGCACCAATGTTCCTGTTATCTGGAAATTGTGTCCGTTCCCTTTGAAAATCAGGCGGCACACCTATCACTGCGGTACGGCGATGTAATATGCTCCAACATACTGCAATAAATCATATGGGACGTGATTTGAAAGCCTTACCATCCGATTACCTGCAGAGTATACAGATTTCACCTGAAGACCGGCAGAAGATTGGTATACCTCCAGAACAGGTTTTACTCTTCGTTCTCTTGAGTGCAGATACCGCATCTACGAAGCGAAAGCGTGGCCCAGAGCAATCTAATGGACAGGACCTTCCTCGTGCATCTCGACGCAGACGGTACCGTAATTTGAATGCAAACTCATTCTTGCATAATGCTTATTCTTAGACACCCGACGCCTACTTTGCTATCGACTTGTTATCACTTTCAACCTACATATTACCTCTTATACTACCTAGTCTTTGCGTAAATACAATCCATACATCGTCTGTAGTAACGGTAGTATTTAATGCAAGCCGCCTACGCTCTCAATCTGTCACCTGCTATGGCTATGCAAGGGACCAGTAGACCAAGGGTCGATGCTAACCAGGCAAGGTACACCATATTTAGCAGGAGGTTCCTAATATGGAGGGTGGTCAGTTTTTCGGCTCCCGTGCAGCAGTTGGAACACCTTACGTCGAATTTCCTAACTCCGGTCGCCTCTTGTGCGCAGTGCGGGGTGACACGTGTCTCTTCTCTTTCCATGCCTCTATCATCGTTCATGAACGGCACTCGCTCAGAGGCCGTCCCTCTCTCCGGCAAGTTTTTCACCCACCCACCACTCTATTTTTATTCAAAGTAAGCCAAGCCAATTTATCGCATATTTTCTCCCCGGCGAGGAGTTTTGTGCCAAATTACTTGGGCCCACCCGCCCGTCGCGAGTCTCTCTCGGTCAAGAAAGAGACACTCTCCAGGCAGAGAACACTTCGTGCTTCCATCCACTTGCTACTGCTTTCTATACCTTCTATATACTGCTAATACCCTACTACCACATATAGAATACGATCTCTTCTCTCTCTTGCCTCTTTTGTGAACTCGGCAAGCTGACTGCCGCATAAATCCGAGATGTTTCAAATTCATTTATTATATCACCACGGCTACTTATAACAAATGACCAAGTTGAAAGCCCCTCCACCGTGCGGCGCACGGGTACAGTTCTAGGTGCACCATAAACCTGTGGGCCTTATCTCGACGAGACTCTCAGGCATGGTGGCTATCTTAATACAACTTTATCACTAGAAGAGTGTGCACTCTACCAATATTTAGTCAAGCTCGTCAAATTCAGAGCTCTCCCGAACGTTGAAGCCGCTCTCCTCTCGTGCCTCAGGCGCGGCGTAAGCAGAAGCTGCATGACGACCTCCATTTCGACCTCCCCGAGCACTGCCGCGGAAGCTTCCCCTTGGTTCGCGGGCACCGATCTCTTCTACCTCGAGCTCACGAATATGGCGGCCAGCAGTCCTGGGCTCACGAGAATCGAGCTCACGAGCGCAGGTGCTATGAGTATTGGGATTTCGACCTTTTTTGCAGTGAGGATTTCCGCCGCATGTCTCGGGCTCACGAGCACCGACCTCCTCAACTTCGAGCTCACGAGCACAGGTGCTATGCGTATTGGGAGTTCGACCTTTTTTGCAGTGAGGATTTCCACCGCATGTCTCGGGCTCACGAGCACCAACCTCCTCAACTTCGAGCTCACGAGCCTCAGTAGCATGGCGGCCACTGGTGCGACGAGTCGCGTGAACCACAGAGCTGGTGTCGCAGCTCACTCAACCCGAGGTTCTCAACCATGTCGATATCAAGAGGGTGTAATTTAACAACACTGAGTACACCAGAACTACGACAGGTATCAACATCATGATCAAGCTTTGATGCCCTTCGTGGCTTAGCCATTCAATTTGCTCTAAGTTCAAGATGACATAGGAATTTTCTCATAACAGGTATAGCACTTCGACTCAGAAAGGATAATGATTGATACTGGTCAGTGCCCACACTCGAGACTTTCGTGTGGTTCCATCTGGTGTCCAAAATCGACATGAATAGGTAAAAATAAGTTAAAAAATCTTTCGATGCCTCAAGCGAGATTTAACTGGAGAGCTGTGCTTAAATCTGAAGGCCTATTGGCTACTGACTAACGAAGGAGCTGGTACGACACATGATTGCCTTCCCGTATCACGATTCCCCCTGTGGCATGTAGTTATTTATCACCTCCGTCTCAGCTGCTCAGCCTGCTACATGCAATCCTATCAACCGGGCTTCTAACGCCGATGATTTTTGATCGACTCTTGCGGAGTTTACCTTTAGGCCGGGGGCATGGATTCAGTGTTGCTCAGAGCTGAGCTGGCTTGAGGTCCCGGATACTCCAAAAAAGGATATTTTGACCCAGTTTGGGAGTAGTAGTCAAATGCCAGTCACCAATTGGGGATGGTCGGAGGCAAAAAAGATAGATTACTTGAAGTCGTTGCACTGATAATAATAATAATAATAATAATAATAATGGTTCGTGAAACACAGATAAAAGATATGGGCATACTGCTGTTCATGTGTATTTGGCAAGGGAGCATATTTATACTTTCAGGCTAGGCTTGAACGCAAAACATTCCATCACATTTCAGGCCTCAGCCTAGACTAAGGTAACTTAATTGCAGGCATATCATAAGCGAGACTCTTGATGTTGCATCACCGTTCGAGACTGAAGTTATATCCAGTGGTGATAATTGGGTCCTAGGGTAAAATTCACGCAATAGTTGTGGCATGCTGTTACTTTATGACTAGAGATCAAGTCAAAACCAGCGAAGCTACAATTCAACCACATATCGCCTAGGTAGAGACATTATTAAGAGACGGGAACACACGTACTATCTTTTTTCGCAGCTTTACCCGTTCACGCTATGCTTCATCTATCCCTGATGTACAGTCAGCTCTGTCTGGCATCGCGCCCACCTGTGGAACTCTACGCACAGTGAATACTAGTATTTTCCGCTGCGCGTTATTGTGTCAGCAGCCGATGGGTGAGCCTTGTCGATGGCTGGAGTGCCTTTGAAGAGAATCTTGAACGCGGTGGTGAGTTTTACTTTCTCTGTCGCGTCGCGCAGTGCAATAATACCATTTCTGAAAGGGGATGGGGGTAGCATTCTTAATTTACTGCCCGTCCCCCGTACGCAATCTATCGCCTCCGAAGCAGTGAGCTCTCTCACCAATGGCCCCTTTGAGATGTCCAATTAGCGCCTGGTGGTATGGTGGTATATTTAGTCGGGGACTACGTAATACTCGGATTGTGGTATACACAGAGCATATCTCAAAGTCTGCATAACCTGTATGGGATCCAGCAAATTCGAGGTGTAATAATGTTAAGCAGAACGGAAAAGGTGATGAGTTTTCGACCTCTCGGCATCAATGCTGCCGAAAGATCTAAATTTGGCAGTCTGGGGACCAAGAATAGACTCTCTTCCGCAGACCACCACCATCGGTTCACCGCATATAAGCGACTTCGAGTCCACACGCGTCGACTATCCACAGCCTGTCATGTCTCAAGCATACACCGAAGAATGGCTGGTTGGGCCTCAAGCGACCAACTTCTATACGCGTACTTACACCCCAACGGTTCCCACAACAGCCGCTGTCGTGTTTGTCCATGGCTTCGCGGAACACATCGGTCGTTATACGCATTTTCATCCCCTTCTCGCCGCTCGTGGAATTGCAGTCTTCACGTATGATTCTCGTGGCTTTGGTTTGACTGCCCTGGACACGACGGGCAAGAAAAGCAAGAGCAGCGCGTATGGAAAGACTTCGTGGAAGGACCAGATGGGCGATGTCGCGTGGGCTATTGAGCATGCAAAGAAGACGTTCAATGGTGTACCTCTGTTCCTCATGGGTCACTCTATGGTGCGTACTATATAAGACTGCAATGTATCTGAAAGTTCATATTGTTTGTAGGGCGGAGGAGAGGTCCTTGGATTCGGTACGCAAGGCGAGAAAGGCGCCCATATTGCCGTGCTCAAGTCTTTGACTGCGGTCATTGCGACGAGTCCTCTCATTCAACAAACTACCCCAGCCAACGGACTTATGAAGTGGGTCGGGAGTAAACTTTGCCTTTTGATGCCAAATCTCCTTGTCCCAGCACCAGTGAACGAAGGAGTATGATCTTCCAACTTTTTGGCGACGCTCGAATGACTCTGATGCTCCATTCTCAAGGATCTCGCGCATGACCCCGCCGTTGGGGCAGAATATCTCAAAGACCCTCTCGTGAAAACAATGGGGTCTTTGAGAGGTATTAATGACATGCTCTCTCAGGTATGCTCTTAGCTTCTGCAGGGTCACCAGATCCTGACCGAGTTGTCTTATAGGGTGAACTTCTCCTCAGCAAGTCTTACACACGTTGGCCCAAAGAGCTTCCTGTAAGGCCTCGGATTCAACGTGTGCACTTACTTTCATTCACTTATGCTTCTCTTCGCAGCTTCTGATCATTCATGGTACGGAAGACAAAGTAAGCAGGACCAGTCTCTGTTCTTCGGCATCCAGAGCTTTGGCCTGACCGCAAATCCTAGGTGACATCTTACCAGGCATCCCAGGGCTTCCATGACAAGGTTGATGCGACAAAGAAGAAAATCACGCTGTTCCCAGTACGTGTTTTATGACAGTTTCAAGCATTATTCTTGCTCAGCTTTTGTTTTCTTATTGTAGGGTGGCTACCACGAGCTCCAGAACGAACCAGATGGCGTCAAAGAGAAGCTTGCGGAAGAACTGATCGCATACATTGAGGCCAACCTTGGGACATCATCGACTGCGACTGCGACCGTGGTTCCTGCTCCTGTTGTCGCAGCTGCCCAAGCTGAACCTGTTAAGCATGCTGATACTGAAGCGGTTGGGGACAACGAGGATTCCAAAGCAAAGTTATGATCGAGAAATGGCCTGATCACTTTACCAATTCTAAACTCTTGCACGCAGTCTAGCGTTCATTTAATTTTTAGACTTTTCATCGGGCTCATAGACTCTACGCTGTAAATTTTTGGTATCCTCACAGCAGATTAATTAGGTGATAAATTTCAAATACAAACGCAATGTTTTCATCCATTCAAACAGGGCATGAAGCAAATGAATAATGGTGATTCAAAGTAAAGTATGAGTCGCAGATTCAAGATTAATAGCCGCCTGCACCTGGCGCGGCATCTCCCTCTCGTTTCAATCGCAGGAGGACCTCCTTGAATCTTGACAGGTCGGTCGTGCCTGCTCCAGTACGCGCAATAGTCTTGCTCTGCGAGTTTTGAAGCTCAATGAGAGTGCAAATGCGCTCCCATGTTGTTCCAGAGGACAACGAGGACTGCATCTCGGCGACATATTCGGATTCGGAATTTCTAGTGCAAGAAACGCGTGTCAAAACCAATGGAATGATTAATAGGTTGAAACCCACTTGTTAGCACGAATGCTCCTCTCCTTCTTCTTGGCGTACTCCTCGTAGAACTCTTCAATGGCACGCTCGGCCTTGTCCACTGTCTCCTCTCGACGTAACTTGGACGCTTCGTCACGGGCTGTGATCTCGGCTTGCTGCTTCTCGCGCCAATCCCTGAAGAAATGAAGGGAAATTAACATCTTCAGCAGCCTTAAGTGATAGCAACACATACTTGATGACCTGTGGCTCATCTTCAGGTATGTTTTGAGACAAGATAGGGGTGGAAGATAATCCAGAGGGGTGCGGTTGAGGAGCGAAAGTCGTAGTATATGATTTCTGCTGCGGTGTCGAGAATGTCTAGAAGCTACGTGTTAGCAAGCGTGTTCCAGAATATTGGTACGAATGCGAAGAAATGGCGAAAGCACAACTCGAGGAGACTTATGCAGCACACAGACGTTGGGAACCCATACAGCTCCTGTCAACGAAATACAAAGCTCACCTGTTGCTGCGGGACGTCGATTTCGGGGAATTCGCTCTCGAATTTATCAATTTCATCGTCACCAGTGACCTTCACATTTGGATGGCTCTGCGAGGGAGGCTCATCAAAGTCGTCAAACGAGAACCCGCTGTTGGACATCCCGCCAGGGAGAGATGGTGCTGAAGGGAGCTCGGTGCTTCCGTCGATGGAGATGTCGGGGAAAGCTGACGCGGCGCGGTCAAAGTCAATCTCGTCGTCTGTTTGCTTGCCTCCAAAGGAGGAAAAGTCACCGCCTAGAAGGTCGCTCATGATGGGTTAACTTTGCTGGTGGTGGTGGTGAAGTTGATGGACGCGCTGAAGAATGTGCGGACGACGTTCAAAGAGTGATTGCTGTATGCGGCCGTGGGACAAGGCTACCGTTTCTGGATATGCCGTCGTTTCTTGCCCTCCGACAGTCACCTCGGGATGCCGCTGAACATTCCAGGGCTTCTGGTGCCCTTTCAGCTACTTGTATACCCAAGGCTGGCTCTTCCTTCATTAGCGGTGAAAGGTAAACACCCTTTACAACTTCAAATTAGTTGCACCTCTGACCATATTGGCGCAGGAAGATATCCGCCAAATTGACTTTCTGGCATTGAAGAGAGCTGGTTATCGTGGTGCAGTCTTTGACAAAGATAACTGCTTGGTGAGTGATTTTGTGTACTCAAACATCCTCCTCAGTTGAAACCCTCTTTGCTAGACACTTCCACACCGGGACGCACTAGTACCCGAACTCCAGGCGTGTATAACTTTCACGTCTTCCAGAAACCCAATACTCATCTGACCTACAGGAAGCTTGGAAAACATGTCGTGAAACGTTCGGCGAGGGAAATGTTCTCATTGTGAGCAACTCTGCCGGAACATGGATGGACGCAGGAGGCATTCAAGTTGGTCCATTCCATATATTTCAAGTTTACGCCAACTGACCGCGTCTTCGCGTAGTCAGAGTCCGTGACACACCACTTAGAGACTCCCGTCCTCCGCCATGCATCACTCAAACCTGCGTATTCGTGTATAACCGCCATCCGTACCTACTTCTCGTCCCTCCGTTCGCCCATCTTGGACCATGAACTCATCATTGTCGGTGACCGCATCTTCACAGATGTCGTCATGGCCAACCGGATACGCATGCAATGTGATCGACGGAAGCTGAAGCTACTGGCGTCCTCGTCGGCAAGCGAAGATGCCTCAATAGCTACGGAGAAAGAATCCTTGCTGTCAGATTATTCTGCCGGCCCTCTCGCAATCTGGACCACCGGCGTATGGGAGCGGGAAAGCTTGTTTATGCGCTGGATGGAGACAAGGTTGGTCAGCGCAGTTGAGCGTTGGTCTACCCCTCCTCAAGGAGAACCCCTCAATGTGAGAAGGTTTATCAAGGTGCTACCAAAACCTGAGCCTTCAAAAAAGCCAGGGGTCTTAGAGGAGTTGATCTCGAGATTAAAAGGTGCTTGAATACGACGTTTATGCCCTGCCCACATAATCTACTTACAATGTAATCTTATCCCTACTCAAATCCAATGATATATCCCGTATGCTGGACCAACTTCGAGAGCTGTAAATACTTTGACTGCGCTTTCAGAGGTATTAAAAGCTGTTATTAAGATATTGTACAAGCTATTATAATTTACGTCTAGAATTCTGTACAGTCTACTTATAATAACGGTTTCTCTACCGCAGCCGGCCGCTTCTTGAAGATAGCTGCAACAATCCCGTCTGCGATGGATTGACTCTCTTCCACACTCAAGGTCTTTCGACAACCACAGCATCCGACCCTCTGTCGATACAAGTCCCTCGAGGCCGCAACCTTAGTAAAATTTCGGATGCCAAGACTCATCGTCATCGTCAACGTGAGTGGCTCGGATCGTTGGCAGAGTGTTGCATACGCAGGAAGTAACAGTTCGTTGTCCAAGTGAAATTCTTCCCAGACAGCAATTTTCCGGATTGGATCCATAGGAAGCTCGTGGAGTAGGTTCATTGCAGTTTTTCGAACGTTTTCCATTTCAAGGCTTGTCGCAAGTTTGAGCACAGAAAGCATTTCGTCGACTGTAGTCGGTTTCTTGGGTGTTGTTGACTCCCTGAAGAGTTCATCAATTATAGACCTGGAAGTGGCTGAAGGCATCTTACACACTCACATCGGGTAGAGTATGGAGAAGAGCCTAACGAAATCAACCTGCGAAATTTCACTTAATTTGAGAGGGCGCTTGTCGTTATAACCAATAAGAGGCAGTTTCCCCGATGGGATGGGTGGCACGATAGTCCGTATGATGGGCGAGTTCTCATGCAATACGCTAAGATCAAGTCTGAAGAGTGTGTTCTCGACCTAATAGACATGATTATAAGCGTAAATTCTCGCCACATTGTGAGGACTCGCACCTGAATAACAATGTTGCCCTCGGGCATGTAGTAGCGCCTGTGTTTCCTCAACCTTGAGGATCCTGCCGGACTTTGACTCTTCGGACGAACACAAGCACCAGCATCATCTACCTTTGATGCCCCCGCACCATTCATTGGATGCTGAAGCCCCAGAGGAGTTGTTGCATTCTGAACAACGGTGGTCATAGTCGGTGTGGTGTTGTGAGTGGCGTGAAGGCCGTGAAGAGCAGAAAGAGAGCCAAAGCTACAGCACAGCCCGGAGTTATAACCCGGAGAAGACAAAGGACCTGCGGACAGAACGTGGACAAGGGCAGGCAGGCAGGGCAACTCCCCGATTAGTGGTGGTTGGATTATCTAGCTTTCGAAACATAGCCGTCACCCGAGCGCGAAGATCTGAGTTGGTCGTCAGGTTAGGTTTGAGTCCTTTCAACGTCACACTGCAGGGCGCTATAGAGCTGGTCACCACGTATTTTCGTCCACTCTGTGGTCGTTGTGAAGGCAGATTGCGACAACCGTGATCGGGTTTGCTTCCATGATGGTTGTAGAATCCGGCCTGAGTTTTTTGGGATGTAGCTGCGATGTAAAATCAGGGCTAGTTATTCAGAAATTGCAGCAAACGTGCATCCTTGTTGAAGACTTCAGCGGTTGTGGAAGTCCGAAGTCAAAGGTGGTCACAGTGGTCATGCTCCGGCCCGACTGCAGACATTATTCTCACAATTTCTCAACCACAAGGTCTACAAAACGTTTATGTTTGCGCCATTTCCCCTCATACCTGGCTTAAAAATACACCATCTACATGAATATCCCACCGCTAGAGCCCAACGAGTCACCTATCCGGTCCCCTTTTCGCCAAAAGCGCTGAGAATATCAAGAGTGGTATTCAAAGAACCATCATCGCGCACTCATGGTCACCTTTCGGTCGAACACCCGGACCGCTCACTGAAAGATACCTTTCGAGTGAAAAGAAGCATGACAATCGGCGGCCAGGTCTTGGCCAGGACTATATAATGTGCCTTCACCGAAGCATCATGCCCACCGTGTAACTCATGCGTTTTATAGCGAGCTCTTTGATCACCCTTTCAATCCTCCTCACCTCCGTGGCAGGGATAATACTACCACGGTCAGAGTGTACCCTGACCAGCAGTGGTGGCGATGACGCGCCACAGTTCCTAAATGCGGTCAAGGCCTGTTCGACGGTGACAATCCCTGCTAGTACGGCATTGAACATTCAAACACGTCTGAATATG